>ERZ1026892.86-NODE-86-length-43158-cov-11.015753_pt1 | contig 43158 bp, 34 predicted proteins | sample MGYA00380176_ERZ1026892 | MGnify/ENA primary metagenome ERZ1026892 (study PRJEB33269, sample SAMEA4719812) | human gut metagenome | biome: human-associated habitat; feature: organic feature; material: feces | place: Cameroon | collected 2013-10 ... | reverse complement strand
TCATCACATCGCCATCTTTAACGATGTAATCTTTCCCTTCTGCACGCATCTTGCCCGCTTCTTTCGCGCCTTGCTCACCTTTATAGGTGATGAAATCTTCAAACGCGATGGTCTGTGCGCGGATAAAGCCTTTTTCGAAGTCGGTATGGATTTTACCCGCCGCCTGCGGTGCGGTTGCGCCAACAGGGATGGTCCATGCGCGAACTTCTTTCACGCCCGCGGTGAAGTAGGTCTGCAGGTTCAGCAGTTCGTAACCGGCGCGGATCACGCGGTTCAGGCCCGGTTCTTCGAGACCCATTTCAGCCATGAATTCTTCACGGTCAGCATCGTCGAGTTCAGCGATATCGGCTTCGACAGCGGCGCAAACGGCAACCACGACTGAACCTTCAGCCGCGGCGATTTCGCGCACTTTGTCGAGGTACGGATTGTTTTCAAAACCGTCTTCGTTGACGTTGGCGATATACATGGTTGGCTTCAGGGTCAGGAAGCTCAGGTATTTGATGGCCGCTTTATCTTCGTCGGTCAGCGTTTTCAGCGCACGCAGCATGCCTGCGTTTTCCAGCTGCGGCAGACATTTTTCCAGCGCGGCCAGCTCGGCTTTGGCGTCTTTGTCGCCGCCTTTAGCTTTCTTCTGCACGCGGTGAATCGCGCGTTCACAGGTGTCGAGGTCGGACAGCGCCAGCTCGGTGTTGATGACGTCGATATCGTCAGCCGGATCCACTTTGTTATTCACGTGGATGATGTTGTCGTTTTCGAAGCAGCGAACAACGTGGCCAATCGCTTCGGTTTCGCGGATGTTGGTCAGGAACTGGTTACCCAGGCCTTCACCTTTAGATGCGCCTTTTACCAGGCCCGCGATGTCGACGAATTCCATGGTGGTCGGCAGGATGCGCTGCGGTTTAACGATTTCCGCCAGCTGGTCCAGACGTGGATCGGGCATCGGCACAACGCCTGTGTTCGGCTCGATAGTACAGAACGGGAAGTTCGCCGCTTCAATACCCGCTTTGGTGAGCGCGTTGAACAGGGTGGATTTGCCTACGTTTGGCAAACCAACGATACCGCATTTGAATCCCATGTTTAAATCACCTTAATCTTTTGATATTCAACCTGTTATAGAAAACAGATTGTAGAAAAGTAAATAACTCAGACCATTATACACGTCATGCGGGAAAAATACCGCAGTCGTCGGTCTATTGCGCCTTAAAAGCGTGTAATCGGTTAGTTGCTTTGGTCAGCCCGTCTTTCAGCCAGATCTCGGTGCAGCGCGCCGCTTCGTCTACCGCATCGTCGATCAACTTCTGTTCAGCAGCCTGCGGTTTACCCAGCACAAAACCCACAACTTTGTTTTTATCGCCCGGATGGCCGATTCCAATACGTAAGCGATGAAAATTAGGGTTATTGCCCAGTTTGCTGATGATGTCCTTCAGGCCGTTATGGCCGCCGTGGCCGCCGCCGAGTTTAAACTTCGCCACGCCCGGAGGAAGATCCAACTCGTCATGAGCCACCAGAATTTCATCCGGATTAATACGATAGAAGGTTGCCAGCGCCGCTACAGCTTTACCGCTGAGGTTCATAAAGGTGGTTGGCACCAACAGGCGTACATCTTCCCCGGCCAGATTAATGCGGGAGGTGTAGCCAAAAAACTTACTTTCTTCACGCAGCGGGGCGCGAAAGCGCTCTGCCAGTAAATCGACGTACCATGCGCCCGCGTTATGACGCGTTCCCGCGTACTCTGCGCCGGGATTCGCCAGGCCGACAATCAGTTTAATCGTCACGTTTTTGTTCCTGAGTGGGCAATCTTTCCGGCGGCTAGTTTACGTTGTGACGACGCGCTTGACAAAAATTAGCGCTGAAAGGGCTGAAAACTGAATAGTTGATGTGCGGAATAATATTGTTTGAAAAGTATTTCAGTCACTTAAATGTAAAGTTATGTTGATGATATGTTCACGTTTGTGATCGGCCACGCACTTATCCACAGCGCTGTTGTCTATACTTTACACACAAGGAATAGGGATATATCCCTAAACCCAAAGCAATCTACGGAGGTGACACTATGAAACGCAAAAACGCTTCGTTACTCGGTAATGTGCTCATGGGGTTAGGTTTGGTCGTTATGATCGGCGGTGTAGGTTACTCCATTTTAAACCAATTGCCGCAGCTTAACCTGCCTCAGTTTTTTGCGCATGGGGCGATTTTAAGCATCTTCGTTGGCGCTATTCTTTGGCTGACCGGTGCACGTATCGGCGGGCATGAGCAGGTGAGTGATAAGTACTGGTGGGTTCGTCACTATGATAAACGTTGCCGCCGCGGTGGGGGTACCTCGCACCGTCATAGCTAAATAAAGGGTTCCAGAGAGGGGCCAGTAAACAGATAATAAAGTCCCGGTCGCAAGGCCGGGACTTTTTGCTTTTATCGCCTTATGACTCGAAAAGCTGGAGATGCAGGGCCTTGATGGCGCTATCGGCCTCGTCGGCAGGCAGCAGGAAGCACAGGTTATTACTGGATGCGCCGTGGCAGACCATGCGTACCGCGTGTTCTTCAAGCCAGGCAAAAACATCTTTAAATACGCCGGATGCCTGCGTGAGCTGATTCCCAACCAGCGTGACCAGCGCCAGCCCGGTTTCCACTTCAACTCGACAGTGGGAAGAGAGCTCGGTAAATAATGACGTGGTTAGCGTATGGTCCTCACCGGAGGTGGCGTGAGTAGAGTCCAGCGCCAGCGCGATGCTGTTTTCAGAAGTGGTGACCAGGTCGGCGGCGACAGAATGACGCGCTAACAGGGCAAACATCTGGGCTAAGAAGTGGCAGGACGGCTGCGCGTCAAGGCTGTGCAAGCGCAGCAGCGTTTGCTTACGTCGTACCGCCACCGCGCGATAACGCGGCGGGTTCTCGGTGGTGCTGCACACCAGCGTGCCACCGGCGGCGGTATTTTTACTTGAGCCGACAAACACCGGGATGTTTTTGCGCATGGCTGGCAGCAACGTTGCCGGATGGAGCACTTTCGCGCCGTAGGCGGCCATATCGCTGGCCTCGGAAAACGAGATACGATCGATACGTTTGGCGTTCGGCGCGATACGCGGGTCGGTGGTGTAGATTCCCGCCACGTCGGTCCAGATATCAACCCGACCAGCATTCAGCGCCTCGCCGAGCAGTGAGGCCGTGTAGTCGCTGCCGCCGCGACCCAGGGTCGTGGTATGGCCCTGCGCGTCACGGCCAATAAACCCCTGAGTAATCATAATGGCTTGTTCCAGGCGCGGGCGCAGATGCGTCTCGGCCAACGTCGCCAGGGCATCAATATCGGGTGCTGCACAACCGTAGGTGTCGTCCGTGCGAATGACGCTGCGGGCGTCAAACCAGCTGGCCTCCGCTTCACGCTCACGAAGGACCTCGGTAAACAGCAGGGAAGACATCAGCTCACCGTGGCTGACCAGTTCATCACTCAGCGCGGCGGATGGCGAAGTGGCCGCCGTTTGCGCCAGGTGACCGATATTGTCGAGGAGATTATCAATTTCCTTGCTGATAACGGTCGGCTGCTTCAGGCGGGAAATAATATTGTACTGGATAGTACGTAACGTCTCGAGCTTGTCTAATTGCTGACGACTTTCCAGACCTTCAGAAAGCTCGACCAGAAGATTCGTGACGCCTGCCGAAGCAGAGAGAACGACTAAACGAACGTTGGGATCAGCAAGAACAATGCTGGCACTGCGGTTCATCGCGTCAAAGTCAGCGACGCTGGTGCCGCCAAATTTGGCAACGATGAAATGTGGATAAATGCGAGTCATAACAATCTCATATCAGGGCGCCATCATGTAATGGCTAGAAAATTTTCATTCTCGGCATAAGGGAAGCGATCTTCGCCTTACGAAATGTCCGCCCGCGAACATTTCTAATAACAACCCAGGAATCACTCCTGTTGTCGATAACGTGTTTCGCCTGTACGCGTTACCGGGTGATGCGCATTAGTTCTTTATTTACAGAGCCTGCAAATAAGCGCGCCATAGTAAGTGATTTATTCAGAGGGATCGACTTTTTTATTATATTTCATCGCAAACAAGTGAAAAATCATGCTTTAACGACTTAATGCATACATTAATAATGGTAAATTCATGTAAAAGAATAATAAAACCATGAAAAACCGATGGCTTTCTTTACATCATTCGGATGACAGCTGTATGACGTTTTGTAAGATAAAAAGTAACAAATTCTTATAAAATGAGCATTATGATGTTGCTGTTATACATTGATTTTAAAGGTGAAAATGACATTTTTCTGCAATGCAAAATAAATGATTGAGTCCAGTGCTAAAACAACATATATTAGCCGCGCTTTTTTACAGGTAATCCTTATAACCATTTATTCAATCAGGCGTTAATCTACACCTGGTTGTAGGAGTGATATGATGACGGATAAAGTCCGTATTGATACTTTAAGTGCTAATTCATTACCACAGAGCAATGATACCTTTTTAGCAAGACAGGCTGAGTTTGAATCTAATGTCCGCAGCTATCCGCGTAAACTGCCATTGGCTATTGCCAAAGCGCAGGGCGTCTGGATTACCGACGTAGAAAATAATCAATATCTTGATTGCCTTGCAGGTGCCGGTACCCTGGCGCTCGGTCACAATCATCCTGAAGTGCTCCAGAGCATTCAAAGTGTCATCACAAGCGGCTTACCGTTACATACGCTTGACCTTACTACGCCGTTAAAAGATGAATTTTCATCTTATTTACTTTCTTTATTGCCGGGCCAGGGCAAAGAATATTGCCTGCAGTTCACCGGGCCGTCCGGCGCCGATGCCGTTGAAGCGGCGCTGAAGCTGGCGAAGAAAGTGACCGGCCGTTCCAGCATTATCAGCTTCTCCGGCGGCTACCACGGGATGACCCACGGCGCGCTGTCCGTGACGGGCAACCTGTCGCCGAAAGAAGCCGTCAGCAACATGATGGCGGAAGTGCAGTTTATGCCGTATCCGCATCAGTACCGCTGCCCGCTGGGTATTGGCGGTGAAGCTGGCGTGAAAGCATTGACCTACTACTTCGAAAACCTGATCAACGACGTTGAAAGCGGCGTGCGTAAACCGGCTGCGGTGATCCTCGAAGCGGTACAGGGCGAGGGTGGTGTAAACCCGGCGCCGGTCGAGTGGCTGCAGCGCATTCGTAAAGTGACTCAGGAACACGGCATTCTGCTGATCATCGATGAAGTTCAGGCAGGCTTCGCGCGTACCGGTAAGCTGTTCGCCTTCGAACACGCCGGTATTGAGCCAGACATCATCGTGATGTCCAAAGCGGTTGGCGGCGGTCTGCCGCTGGCGGTACTGGGCATTAAAAAGCAGTTCGATGCGTGGGCTCCGGGCCACCATACCGGTACCTTCCGCGGCAACCAGCTGGCGATGGCCACCGGTCTGACAACGCTGAAAATCCTCAAAGACGACAAGATTGCCGATAAAGTTGCCGCCCAGGGCGAGTGGCTGAAAGGCAAACTGGCCGACCTGCAGAAACGCTACCCGGTGATTGGCCAGGTACGTGGTCTGGGTCTGATGATCGGTATTGAAATTGTTAAGCCGAACGAAGCGCAGGACCACATGGGCTGCTACCCGGCCGATGGCGAGCTGTCCGCGCTGCTGCAGAAAAAATGCTTCGAAAACGGGCTGATTCTGGAGCGTGGCGGCCGTAACGGTTGCGTACTGCGCCTGCTGCCGTCTCTGCTGATCACTAACGCTGAGCTGGAAGTGTTCCTCGATAAATTCGAAAACGCCCTGCTGGGTGCTGGCGTGAAGCCGGTTTAAACGGAGTTGGAACGAATGTCAGACGTAAACCCGATTCTGTCCGGCTCGGCGCAAAGTATTGCCGCCTATCAGGACGCTATCGAGCAGAGTACGAAAGCGGTCGTTGAATGGTTGAAACAGCCTGAGATGTATCAGGGCAAAACCGTTGAACAGCTGCGCGAACGTATCAACCTGAACTTTACGTCTCAGGGCCTGGGCAACCAGGCCGCTATTGAGCGTGCGGTTGAATACTTTCTCAAAGACAGCCTGTTGGTTCACCATGCGCAGTGCGTGGCGCATCTGCACTGCCCGAGCCTGGTGATTAGCCAGGCGGCGGAAGTGCTGATCAACGCCACCAACCAGAGCATGGACTCCTGGGACCAGAGCCCATCCGCGACTATCATTGAGATCAAACTGATCGAATGGCTGCGTGAGCAGGTGGGTTATGCGGCAGGTGATGCAGGCGTGTTCACCAGCGGCGGTACTCAGAGCAACCTGATGGGCCTGATGCTGGCGCGCGACGCTTTCTTTGCGCGTCAGGGGCACTCCATTCAGCAGAATGGTCTGACCGGCGATCTGAGCAAAATCAAAGTGTTCTGCTCTGAAAGTGCGCACTTCTCCGTGCAGAAAAACATGGCGCTGATGGGGCTGGGCTACCGTTCCGTCACCCAGGTGAAGACCGATGCGTTCTCACGCATGGACCTGGCTGACCTGAAAGCCAAGCTGGCCCAGGCGCAAGCCAACGGCGAGCAGGTGATGGCGATTGTCGCCACGGCCGGCACCACCGACGCAGGCGCTATCGATCCGTTAGCGGATATTGCGGCGCTGGCGGCAGAGCACCAGATCTGGATGCACGTGGATGCGGCATGGGGCGGGGCGTTACTGCTGTCTGAGAAATATCGTCACTTCCTGAACGGCCTTGAGCTGGCGGATTCCGTCACCCTGGACTTCCATAAGCAGTTCTTCCAGACCATCAGCTGCGGCGCGTTCCTGTTAAAAGACGCGCGTCACTACGAGCTGATGCGCTATCAGGCGGCGTACCTGAACTCTGATTTCGATGAAGAGGCTGGCGTGCCAAACCTGGTATCGAAGTCGCTGCAGACCACGCGTCGTTTTGACGCACTGAAGCTGTGGATGGGCCTCGAAGCGCTGGGCAAAAAGCAGTATGCCGAAATCATTGATAACGGCGTAACGCTGGCGCGCGATGTGGCTGAGTTTGTGAAAACCCAGCCACATCTGGAACTGGTGATGGAGCCGCAGCTGGCAAGCGTGCTGTTCCGCTTCCGTCCTGAAAGCGACGATATGGCGTTTGTTGCGCTGCTCAACCAGCGTATCGGCGACGTACTGCTGGCTTCCGGTAGCGCCAACGTCGGCGTGACCGAAGCCGATGGCGTCACCTGCCTGAAGCTGACGCTGCTGAATCCTACCGTGTGCCTGGAGGACGTTAAAGTTCTGCTGGCAAGCGTGAAGGCAACGGCTGAGCAACTGCTGAAAGCCTGAATGAACGGGCTTGCTCGCTAGCCCTGACAGTCCGACGAATCCGGAAGCGTGTTACGCTTCCGGATTTTTTTATCCTCGCGACCAAACGTCCTCGCGCTGGTTTTGTGGCTTAGAGCACAAAAAATAAATTATGCGCCAACGCCGGGTCGATTTCCCCGCATCATAAACGCCTGTGATGGTGATGATGGGGGATGAGATGCGTAAAACGGAACTATTGGCTTTTCTACAAAATCAGACGGATTTTTTTGACCCCGATAACCTGAGCGACGTTTTTACCGCCAGCGACCTGGCTCAACGTTTTGCCATGCAGCGCAATACCGCCAGCCATTATCTCAATCAGCTGGTTGCTCAGGATGTCCTGGTGAAGATCAACACGCGTCCGGTCTACTTCCTGCATAAAAAGGCGTTCAGCCAGCAGTTCTTTCCACTATCCCGTAACGAGTACGCCAGCATGGCGGATCTGCTCGCTGAGAGCGATCGTCGGCCGGAGCCGGTCGACCATTTTTCACTGCTGACCGGGCATGACGGTAGTCTGCGAAAGCCCATTGAACAGATGAAAACCGCGCTGTTTTATCCTGACGGCGGGCTGCCGCTGCTTATCACCGGCGACAGCGGCACCGGGAAAAGCTATATGGCGGAACTGATGCACGCATACGCTATTGCCCAGGGGCTGCTGGCCCCCGACGCGCCCTTCGTCAGCTTTAACTGCGCGCAGTATGCCAACAACCCGGAACTGCTGGCTGCCAACCTGTTTGGCTATGTCAAAGGGGCTTTTACCGGCGCGCAGGGCGATAAAGCAGGGGCCTTTGAGGCGGCGAACGGCGGGATGCTGTTTCTCGATGAAGTTCATCGTCTGAACGCGGAAGGGCAGGAAAAGCTGTTTACCTGGCTGGATCGTAAAGAGATATACCGCGTTGGAGAGACCGCGCAGGGGCTGCCTGTTTCGCTGCGGCTGGTTTTTGCTACCACCGAAGACATTCACAGCACCTTCCTGACAACTTTTATTCGCCGTATCCCGATTCTCATCAGCCTGCCGGATTTACAGCATCGCAGCCGCCACGAGAAAGAGGCGCTGATGCTGCAATTTTTCTGGCAGGAAGCACGAACGCTCAACGCACGGCTACAGCTGACGCCGAGGTTGTTGCAGGGGCTGACGCACTATGTTTATCGCGGCAATGTTGGCGAGATGAAGAATGTGATCAAATACGCGGTGGCTTCGGCCTGGGCCCGGCGGCCGGGCAGCGAAGTGCTTAATGTGACGCTGCACGATCTGCCGGAGAACATCGTGGCCGCAACGCCCGCGCTCAATGAGCCTCTTCCCCAGGAGGAGCCGCTGCTTGTTGAACCCCAGACCAGCCTGCACTGGCTACAGCGCGCGCGCGATCCGGCGCAGAGCTTGATTTACGATACCCAGTGCCGCGTGCTGGCGCTGTATGAAGCGGTGCTGAGTCAAAAAAGCAGCTGGGAGGAGGCGCAAAAAAGCATGGGTGAAGAGATTGAAACGCTCTTTGACCGGCTGATTTTCGATAACCCGGACGCCCACAGTGCCCATATGCTGTTGCTGGCCACGCAGCAGGTGCGGGAAGAGTTCTATCGGCTGGAAAAACGCTTCAATATTCAGTTTAACGGCAACTGTATTTATGCCCTGAGCCACTATCTTATCCATCGCTCCCGCCAGACACTGTCCACTTTAAGCCGCGAGAAAAGCCGCCAGCTGGAGAATTTTCTCGCGCAGAAATTTCCGCTGCTGTACCGCTTCTGCGAAGCGATTCTCGCCGCGCTGGCGCTGAAGCTTGATATCGAACCACGGCGCGTGGATCTGCTCTTGCTGGTACTGTGGCTGCAAAAAACCGGTGCCGTCAGCCAGCAGCAGGTGACCCGGGCGATCGTTCTGGCCCACGGCTATGCGACCGCCAGCAGTATCGCCAACGTGGCGAATCGGCTGCTGAAAAGCCAGCTGTTCGAGTCGTTTGATATGCCGCTCGATGTGACCCCCGAGGCGATCGCCAACCAGGTTCAGAGCTACATTGAGAGTCATGCGCTGGGTTCCGGGCTGATTATTCTGGTCGATATGGGCTCGCTAAAGGCGATTCACAGTCACTTTAATCGCCGCCTGTCGACGCCGGTCGCAATCGTCAACAACGTCTCGACCAGCATGGCAATGTATGTGGGAGAACGCATATTGCAGGGGGATATGCTGGAAGATATTGTGCGGGAGATTGACGGCGCGCTGGCCGTTGAGCATCAGCTTTATTACCCGCAAGCCGATAAACCCAGGGCCATTCTCACCACCTGTGCGACCGGTATGGGCGCGGCGGCTAACCTGTCGGCACTATTAAGCGCCAGCATCCCGGCTGCGCTGGCCATTGATATTGTGGCCTGCGATGTCGATACGCTGGCCTGCCCGGCACGTCGTGAGCCGCTGCTCAGTCGCTACGAGGTGCTGGCGGTGGTCGGCACTCTCGATCCTCATCTCGAGGCGCTGCCGTGGATCTCGCTGGATTCGCTGATGTCAGGCGAAGGCAGCAGGCCGCTGATGCGTATTTTCGGCGAGCTGGCGACGGCTGAGCAGGTGAGCGAAATTAATAACCTGCTGCTCAAAAACTTCTCGCTGCGCCGGGTCATTGAATCAGTAACGATCCTTGATACGGGGAAAGTGATAAACCAGGTGGAGCAGTTTTTACTGCGCTATGAGCACCTTGCCGGCTGCCAGGTGGCTAACGATCGGAAGGTGGCGCTGTATGTTCATATTAGCTGCCTGATTGAGCGGCTGATCCGTAATGCCTCGCCGACCCCTGATGCAGGGAAACAGTGTCCGGAGAGCGAACTGGTTATTCTGCGAGAAGCCTTTAGTGTCATAGAGAGCGGATATAGTGTCAAAATCCCCCGCGTTGAGCTTTGTTACATTCACGATATTCTGACGCGCGAGACAGAATATATCCAGCAAGATCAAGAGTTTTAACACACTTCATCTTTTCATTCTGAGCCTGACCGGTGCGCCACTGTTTCTGGCATGCCGGTTGCAATAAGAGAAAGCAGTGGAATGCGCTTTCGAGGTAAGGATGAAACGACACTATATTTTTGCCAGTCATGGCACTTTCGCAAACGGCCTGTTGAATTCCGTGGAGCTGATTCTCGGTAAGCAGCCGGATATTCACACCCTGTGCGCCTATGTAGATGATGACGTTGACCTGACCCAACAGGTCGAATCACTGCTGGCGAACTTTCCCGCCGACGATGAACTGATTGTGATTACCGATATCTTCGCCGGTAGCGTGAACAATGAATTTGTCCGCTTTTTATCGCGCCCGCACTTTCATTTATTGTCCGGTCTGAATTTGCCGCTAATTATCGACTTACTTATTTCCACGCAGGAAAGTGATACCGATAAATTAATTTCTGAAGCGCTAGCTAGCGCTAAAGAGAGCATTCAGTACTGCAATCATACCATTGCCAGTGCGACGACTATTGATAAAGACTTCTGAACACAGGAGGCGTCATGATTAAATTTTTAAGGGTAGATCATCGTTTACTTCACGGTCAGGTGGCTTTTTCCTGGACGCAATATGTTGGCGCAGACTGTATTTTAATCGCTAACGACAATGTGCCCAACGATGAACTGCGGAAAACCACGATCAAGCTTGCTAAACCGCCTTCGGTCAAGCTGGTGATTAAAAATATCGATGACTCAATCGAGTCGATAAAAAGCGGCGTCACGGATAAGTACAAACTATTTATTGTCGTGGAATCGGTGACCGATGCCTGGCGCATCGTGAATGCCGTGGAGGGTATTAAAAGTATTAATTTGGGTGGGATTAAAGCGAAAGAGGGCAGCCAAAATATCTCGAAGGCGATTAATTTATTGCCGGAAGAAATCGTGCAGCTGCAGCAGCTCATCGACAGCGGCGTTGAGGTCGAAATTCGCCAGGTCCCGAACGATCGCAAACAGCTTTTAGCGGAATGCCTTTAATTCCGGAGGACAGATTATGGTAGAGGCTCTGTTACTCGGTCTGGTGGCGTTTATCGCGCAATCAGAATACGCGATGGGAACATCGCTCATTTCGCGGCCAATCGTCACCGGCCTGCTGACCGGATTAGTGCTGGGGGATGTGCAAACCGGCGTCATCATGGGGGCCACGCTGGAGCTGGCGTTTATTGGCTCTTTCTCGGTGGGCGCGTCGATTCCGCCCGATGTCGTCACTGGCGGCATACTCGGCGTGGCGTTCGCGATTACCTCCGGTGCGGGCACGGAGACGGCGCTGCTACTGGGCCTGCCGATTGCCACCCTGACGCTGATTTTGAAAAACGTCTACCTGGGGATGTTTATTCCCTGGCTCAGTCAGAAGGCCGATGGTTATGCCGAAGAAGCGGATACGCGCGGTATTGAGCGTATGCACCTGATTGCCGGATTCGGGCTGTCGTTAATGTTGGCGACGGTGGTCACGGTATCGTTTCTTGTCGGCAGTAGCGCGGTGAAATCGCTGCTGGACGCGATCCCGGAATTTATTAAACACGGGCTCAGCGTGGCGACCGGCATTATTCCGGCGCTCGGTTTCGCAATGCTGGCCAGATTGCTGATTAATAAGAAAGTCGCGCCGTACTTTTTCCTCGGCTTTGTGTTGATGGCCTATCTGAAAATCCCGGTGACAGGTATTGCCATTCTGGGCGCGATTGTCGCGGTAGTGATGGTTAACGTCACTGCATTGAACTCACCCCGTACGACGACAGAACAAGGAGTCAGCGATGACGACGAAGATGATTTCTGAAGAGAATCTCGCGCCTCAGGAACAGGATGACACGCGCATCACGCCGCGCGACCTACGCCGGGTATTCTGGCGATCTTTCCAGATGGAGTTCTCGTGGAACTACGAGCGGCAGATGAATCTCGCCTTCGTTTATGCGTTGATTCCGGTGTTGAAAAAACTCTATCCACGTAAAGAGGAGCTGGCTGGGGCGCTAAAACGGCATCTGGTGTTTTTCAATACCACGCCGCATATCGTCACCCTGTTGCTGGGAATTACCACGGCGATGGAGGAGAAAAATAGCCAGCAGAACAAGATGGATGCCAGTGCGATTGATAACGTTAAAGCGTCGCTGATGGGACCGCTTGCCGGGCTGGGAGACTCTTTCTTCTGGGGAACGCTGCGGCTGATCGCCACCGGCATCGGCACCAGTCTGGCGCTGAAGGGCAACATCCTTGGGCCAATTTTATTTCTGCTGGTGTTCAACGTGCCGCACATCCTGGTGCGCTGGTTCTTCACGCGCTGGGGTTACGTACTGGGGACAGGCGTGCTGCAGCGGATCCAGAAAAGCGGAATGATGGAAAGCCTGACCTACGGGGCGTCAATTATCGGCCTGATGGTGGTAGGGGCGATGACTGCCTCGATGATTGATATCACCATTCCCATCTCTTTTGGTGCCGGGGAGGCGAAAACCCAGGTGCAGGACATTATCAACGACATTATGCCTTGTCTGCTGCCACTGGTGAGTTTTGGCATTGTCTACTGGCTGCTGGGGCGAAAGGTCAAACCGCTCACGATTATTGGCGGGATGGCGCTGGTGGGCATTGCTGGATCGTGGATTGGATTATTTTAACGGGAGATAAATATGGTACCCACAATGATGACGTATATCCGCGAGGAACCTGAATGCCTGGCGCAGATCATCCGCGACTATCGGCAAAATCTGGCGGCAATTGAAACATTTGCCCGCCAGCATTCGGTACGCCGAATTCTGCTGTTGGCTACCGGGTCGTCACTGAATGCCGCGCTGTGCGCGCGCTATTTCTTCGAGCAACGCTTCGGCCTGCTGGTGGAGATTAAAGAGCCGTATAACTTTACCCATTATGAAATGATTGACCCACATACCGACCTGGTGGTGGCGATTTCACAAAGCGGAAAAAGCGCGTCAACGCTGGAGGCGATGCGTAAGGTGCAGGCGGCGAAGCTTCCTGTATTCGCGCTCACCTCTGATCCGCAAAGCCCGATTGCGAAGGCGTGTGACGGCGTTCTGGATATCAATACCGGTATTGAGAGCGTGGGCTTCGTTACCCGAGGTTTTAGCGCCACGGTATTGAATTTGTTGCTGATGGCCCTGTTGATTGCCCGAGGGCAGGGGAAAGCCAGCGATAATGAAGAACGGCATTATCTCGCGGAACTGCGGCGGTTGGCGGCGGCAATCCCGGCGGCGATAACCCGTACCTCGTACTTTATCGAGCGGCACAGCGCGACGCTGCGCGACGGCGAGCGTTTTGTCGCCATCGGCTATGGGGCGCTGGTGGGCGTGGCCAAAGAGTGTGAAACCAAATTCACCGAGACGGTACGCGTCCCTTCCAGCGGTTTCGAGCTCGAGGCCTATATGCACGGCCCTTATCTGGAGGCTAATGTCCGCCATATCATGCTGTTTATTGAAGACCAGCCGGATGAACGCAGCCGGGCGCTGCGCGACTACATGACGCCGTCTGTCGCGCAGGCTTTCACGCTGACGCTCAACGACGAGGAGGATGAGCATACTTTGGCGCTGAACTGCCCGTGTGAACATCATCTGGCGCCGCTTCTGCTGGTGGTGCCGATCCAGATACTGGCCTGGCATATCGCCGGACTTAAAGGTATCGACCTGGGAAAACGTATTTTTAACGATTTCGATCGCGTATTAAAAAGTAAAATCTGATTATTCAGGAGAAAACTATGTTGGGTTTTAATCAGGACGAGTACCTGACCAGTGCTCGCGAGATCATTGCTGCGCGCAAACAGGCGGAAACCGTCGCCGATGATATTTATCAGAGTGGCTGTAGCGCATTATTTTTTGCGTCAGTAGGCGGTTCTTTGGCGCCAATGATGGCGATTAATGAATTTGCTAAACAATTAACCGACGTGCCGGTTTATCTTGAACAGGCAGCGGAATTGATCCATCACGGGCATAAGAAATTAACCAAAGACGCGGTGGTCGTGACCTTGTCTAAATCCGGTGATACGAAAGAATCGGTGGCGATTGCAGAATGGTGTAAAGGGCAAGGTATTCGCGTGGTCGCTATTACCCGGAATGCCGATTCACCATTAGCTGAGGCGGCGAAATGGCATATTCCGATGTGTCACAAAAACGGCGTAGAATATGAATATATGCTGCTCTACTGGTTATTTTTCCGCGTAATTTATCGTCATGGTGAGTTTGCGGATTATGAGCGCTTTGCCAGCCAGTTGGAATTATTGCCGGAAAATCTCTTACAGGCTAAACGGCAGTTTGATCCGCAGGCGGATAATATCGCTGCGCAGTATCATGACCGTGATTATATGATGTGGATCGGTGGAGCCGAGATGTGGGGGGAAGTTTACCTGTTCTCGATGTGTATCCTTGAAGAGATGCAGTGGAAGCGAACCAAATCAGTCAGCTCGGCGGAGTTTTTCCATGGCACTCTGGAACTGCTGGAGAAAGATGTTCCGCTGTTCCTGGTGAAAGGCGAGGGTAAATGCCGGGCGCTGGATGAACGTGTTGAGCGTTTCGCGAAAAAGATAACCGATCATCTGGTAGTCATTGACCCACGCGACTATCCGCTAAACGGTATTGATGACGCTTTCCGTTGGATAATGGCACCGTGTGTCGTGTCAACGCTGCTGGTGGACAGACTGGCGGCCCACTTTGAACATCATACCGGGCACGACCTGAATATTCGCCGTTACTACCGGCAGTTCGATTACTAATGTGTCTGCGGCGGCCAGCGCTCTGGCCGCCGCAAATGTGACTCAGCGTTGTGAGACGTCTGCCAGCGCCGCATCTTTATTCGGGAAGAAGGCCAGACGCCCTGGAATTGGCTGAATTCCGGCACGCGCCATGGTGCGCAGCGGCTGGAACTCGAGGTTTGAAACGCGCAGTTCGCAGCCGTCAGGCAATTTTTTGACAAAGCGCTGGAAGGCATCCAGACCACCGGCATCCAGTACCGGCACTGCATCCCATTTCAGCACCACAATTCGCTTACCCGCAATCCGCGACTCCAGGTCGGTAAACAACCCTTCGGCGGCGGCAAAGAACAGCGGGCCAATCACCCGCAGCACCAGCACATCATCCGGGACGGTCACGTTGACCGCGGACAGTCGCGTCATGCGTGCAATGCGGCGCATAAACAGCAACGAAGCCAGCACGATGCCGACGCTAATGGCGATAACCATATCGAACAGCACGGTCAGCGACATACAGATAAGCATCACGATAATGTCGTCTTTCGGCGCTTTACGTAGCAGATACACCACCTTGTGCGCCTCGCTCATGTTCCATGCCACCATCAGCAGCAGCGCAGCCATTGCTGACAGCGGCAGCCAGGAGAGCACGGGCGCGAGGATCAGCAGCGCCAGAATGACCAGAATGGCGTGGATCACCGCAGAAACCGGAGAGGTGGCTCCGGCGCGAACGTTGGCCGCCGAGCGGGCAATCGCGGCGGTGGCGGTAATACCACCGAAGAACGGCGCCACAATGTTACCCAGACCCTGGCCGATCAGTTCGCTGTTGGCTTTATGTTTGGTGCCGGTCATACCGTCGAGCACCACCGCGCACAGCAGCGATTCAATCGCGCCGAGCATCGCCATGGAGAACGCGGCGGGCAGCAGCGCGTGCAGCGATTCCCAGCTCAGGGTGAAACTGGAGCCCGGCAGATCCCACGGCAGAACAAACTGCGGCAGCAGCTGCGGAATCCCGTTGCCCTGGGTACCGTCGGCCAGAATATAGTGGAACTGGGAGCCAATAGTGGCAACGTGGCCGCCGAGCAGGTTGACAATCAGCATCACAAAGCAGCCGGCAATCAACGCGGGCAGATGGCCCGGCAGGCGCAGCCCAAGGCGCGGCCAGAGAATCAGCATGCCGAGAGTGACAATACCAATCGCGGCATCACCAAAGTTAATGGTCGGCAGCGCCATCGCCAGCGCGCCCACTTTCTGTAAATAGTGTTCAGGGACATGCGCCATCTGCAGACCGAGAAAATCTTTAATCTGCATGGTGCCGATGGTAATACCGATCCCCGAGGTAAAACCGAGGGTCACCGACAGCGGAATGTATTCAATCAGGCGACCAAAACGGGCCAGGCCAAAGAGGATTAAAAACAGTCCGGAAAGCAGGGTGGCGACCAACAGGCCAGCCAGGCCAAACTGCTGAGATACCGGGTAGAGTATGACCACAAAGGCGGCGGTTGGCCCGGAAACGCTGAAGCGCGAGCCCCCGGTCAGCGCGATAACGATCCCCGCGACGGCGGAGGTGTACAGGCCGTACTGCGGCGCGACGCCACTACCAATTGCCAGCGCCATCGCCAGCGGAATGGCGATAATACCGACGGTGATCCCGGCGATAAGGTCTCGCATAAAGCGGGCCGAGGTGTACTTTTCCTTCCAGCAGGCGTCAATCAGCGCGCGGAAAGGCATCACTTGGGGAGAGAGTAATTTTTTCACAATACTGTTTCATCCATGAGCGCATCATCTGTCACGTGAATGGCAGTGAAGTTGGCATAAATCATACAAATAAACTATACAGACAAAAAAACCCGCCGCAGCGGGTTTTTTAACCAAATCCGATTAATGTTCGAACATGGCGGAGATGGATTCTTCGTTGCTGATACGACGAATCGCTTCGGCCAGCATCCCGGACAGGGTCAGGGTACGTACGTTTGGCAGCGCTTTGATCTCATCGCTTAACGGGATGGTATCGCAGACAACCACTTCGTCAATGACGGAGTTACGCAGGTTATTGACCGCATTGCCGGAGAAGATCGGGTGGGTCGCGTAAGCAAATACGCGTTTTGCACCGCGTTCTTTCAGCGCTTCTGCCGCTTTGCACAGCGTGCCGCCGGTATCGATCATGTCATCAACCAGTACGCAGTCACGACCGGCAACGTCGCCGATGATGTGCATAACCTGGGAAACGTTCGCGCGCGGGCGACGTTTGTCGATGATAGCCATGTCGGTATCGTTCAGCAGCTTGGCAATAGCACGAGCGCGAACCACGCCGCCGATGTCCGGAGAAACCACGATCGGGTTATCCAGGTTCAGCTGCAGCATATCTTCAAGCAGGATTGGGCTACCGAATACGTTATCCACCGGAACATCGAAGAAGCCCTGGATCTGTTCAGCGTGCAGGTCTACGGTCAGTACGCGGTCAACGCCAACGCTGGACAGGAAGTCAGCCACAACTTTAGCGGTGATAGGTACACGAGCAGAGCGAACGCGACGGTCCTGGCGAGCATAACCGAAGTAAGGGATAACGGCGGTGATACGGCCTGCGGAAGCACGGCGCAGGGCATCAACCATAACGACCAATTCCATCAGGTTGTCGTTAGTAGGGGCACAAGTGGACTGGATGATGAAAATATCACCACCGCGTACGTTTTCGTTGATTTGTACGCTGACTTCGCCGTCGCTAAAGCGACCTACAGCGGCGTCGCCGAGAGAAGTGTACAGGCGGTTGGCAATACGTTGTGCTAGTTCCGGGGTGGCGTTACCAGCAAAAAGCTTCATATCAGGCACGAGAAGAACCTCAGGCATGCGTCCAGTGGTGGATGAATCGGGCCGAAAACTGTGCGGGCCAGGCCGATTTCATCCAGGCGGTGTATTAAAGAGCGCGATGCAACGTCTGGAACAGGGTGACGTTGTCACCGGAGCTCAGTTTGCCCGGCAGGGTTACTCATCACCATTCTTCTTTCGTCAGCAGAACTGACGGAAACCGAATGATTCAGAGCAGGGCTTGCTTCAATGGTGAGAGATTGACACCTTTCGCCACAAAGCCTTGCAACCATTCCGGGGCTTGCTCAAGCACCTGGCGGGCAGCGAGTTCCGTGTCGAATTCAGCAAAGACACAGGCTCCTGTTCCAGTCAGGCGCGACGGCGCGTATTCTAACAGCCAGGAAAGCACATCATCAACCTCGCGAAAACGTTTTCTTGCGATAACCTCGCAATCATTGCCGAATTCACAATTTAATAACGTTTCTATTGACCTGACCGGGGTATTTCGTGGCAGCTCCGGATCGCGAAAAATGATCGGCGTCGGGATGCTGACGCCCGGATGGGCCACCAGGTACCATTTTTCCGCCACGTCGACCGGCGTGAGCACTTCGCCAACGCCTTCGGCAAACGCGGCGTGGCCGCGAACAAACACCGGTACGTCGGCGCCCAGCGTCAGTCCGAGCGTCGCCAGCTCATCTTCCGGGAGCCCACACTGCCAGAGATGATTCAGCGCGACCAGCACGGTGGCCGCATTTGACGAGCCGCCACCGAGGCCGCCGCCCATGGGGAGCCGTTTCTCAATGCTGATATCGGCACCGCTGCCTGCGGGAAGACGACCCGTTTCTGCGGCGGCTTTCATCAGCAGACGTGCGGCGCGGATAATCAGGTTCTCTTCATCCGGCACGCCTGCCACTGGGGTGAGCAGCCGCAGCTGCCCGTCGCAGCGTGGCGTGATGGTCAGCGTATCGCCGTAGTCGAGAAACTGAAACAGCGTCTGCAGCGTATGGTAACCGTCGGGACGCTGACCCGTGATGTACAAAAACAGGTTCAGCTTTGCGGGAGAGGGCCAGGTGGTCGTCATTTGGCGATCCAGTTATCCATTTTCAGTTTGATGCGCTGGGACCCTTCGGTCAGTTCCATATTCGACGGCAGCGCCGGCTGGGTTTTGCTGTCGTACCCGCCGTATACCACTTTCCAGGTCTTGCCGTTCTGGGTGTAGTTGAGTTCACTCAGGCGATACTGGTCGTCGAGCTTATAGTCGGTGGCGTCTCCCGGCAGGCCGAGGATCCACTGGCGCAGGCTGTTGAGCGGAATCGGCATGCCGGTCAGTTTGCCAATCATCTCTTCGCCGTCGGTGGCGGTATAGCGCTGGCCTTTGTTATCGGTCAGCTGCGCGGAGCCTGGCTGACCAACCAGCTCCAGCTCGGTGCTGCCCAGCGGGTTGGTCAGCAGCAGACGATAGTTGTCCTGGCCGGTTTGCTGCCAGAAGAAGCGGGCATAGACTTTTTGCTGGTCGGACAGATAGGCAAACGCGCCGCGCGTCTGGTACTGGCTGAGCTGGCGCACTTCCTGCTGGTGCTGTTGCCACTGCGGCGAGGTCGGGCTTTTGCCTGGGCCTTTTGGCGCATTGACGGTACAGGCGGTAAGAACCAGTGCTGCTAAAGGCAGCAGACGAATCAGGCGAGGCAGGGCCATGATGACAATCCTTGATATGCGTTGCGATTATAACGCTTAATGCTAGCGTCGCTGGTGGGCAGCGTCTACGCTCAAGTTGTCTTAAATCATAAAATTAACCCGTAATACCTATTACTCCAAAAGGGGGCCGTCCCTTTTATTGATCTCGCGCATCCTGTATGATGCGCTCAGACTAACCTTATCAACGCTGGTACTACTCCCGCACAATGACCCTTTTAGCACTTGGCATTAACCACAAGACAGCCCCGGTAGCGCTGCGAGAACGCGTCACGTTTTCGCCAGATACGCTTGACCAGGCGCTGGAGAGCCTGCTGGCTCAGCCAATGGTGCAGGGGGGGGTGGTCCTGTCGACCTGTAACCGCACTGAACTTTATCTCAGCGTCGAAGAGCAGGATAACCTGCACGATGCCATCGTCCGCTGGTTGTGCGAATACCACGGGCTGAATGAAGAAGATCTGCGCCAGAGCCTCTACTGGCACCAGGATAACGACGCCGTCAGCCACCTGATGCGCGTCGCCAGCGGCCTCGATTCGCTGGTACTGGGCGAACCGCAGATTTTAGGGCAGGTCAAAAAAGCGTTTGCCGATTCCAGCCGCGGCCATTTGCACGCCAGCGAGCTGGAACGCATGTTCCAGAAATCATTTTCGGTCGCCAAGCGCGTGCGTACAGAAACGGATATCGGCGCCAGCGCGGTGTCGGTGGCGTTTGCCGCCTGTACCCTGGCGCGGCAGATTTTCGAATCCCTCTCTACGGTGACCGTGCTGCTGGTTGGCGCGGGAGAAACCATTGAACTGGTGGCGCGCCATCTGCGCGAGCATCACGTGCAAAAAATGCTGATTGCCAACCGTACCCGCGAACGTGCGCAGGTGCTGGCGGATGAAGTCGGCGCAGAAGTTATTGCCCTTAGCGACGTTGATGAACGCCTGAAAGAGGCCGATATCATTATCAGCTCAACCGCCAGCCCGCTGCCGATTATCGGTAAAGGTATGGTGGAGCGCGCGCTGAAGGCGCGTCGCAATCAGCCGATGTTGCTGGTGGATATTGCCGTCCCGCGCGACGTCGAGCCGGAGGTGGGGAAACTCGCCAACGCCTATCTCTACAGCGTGGACGATCTGCAAAACATTATTCAGCATAACCTCGCGCAGCGTAAGGCCGCCGCGGTGCAGGCTGAAACCATCGTTGAGCAGGAAACCAGCGAGTTTATGGCCTGGCTGCGTGCGCAAAGCGCCAGCGAAATCATCCGTGATTATCGCTCCCAGGCGGAAACGGCGCGTGAAGAACTCACCGCTAAAGCGATGGCCGCGCTCGAACAGGGCGGCGATCCGCAGGTCATCATGCAGGATCTGGCGCGGAAATTAACCAACCGCCTGATCCACGCGCCAACCAAATCTCTTCAGCAGGCCGCCCGTGACGGGGATGACGAACGCCTGCATATTCTGCGCAACAGCCTCGGGCTGGAGTAGCACAACTCTATTTATAACAAGGTGCATTTACGCCAATGAAGCCTTCTATTGTTGCTAAACTGGAAGCTCTCTACGAGCGCCATGAGGAAGTTCAGGCGCTGCTCGGAGACGCAGCAACTATTGCCGATCAAGACCGTTTCCGCGCGTTGTCCCGCGAATACGCACAGCTGGGCGATGTGGCCCGCTGCTACACCGACTGGCGTCAGGTTCAGGAAGATATTGAAACCGCGCAGATGATGCTCGACGACCCGGAAATGCGCGAAATGGCGCAGGAAGAGCTGCAGGAAGCCAAAGCCAAAGAAGAACAGCTGGAACAACAGCTGCAGGTGCTGCTGCTGCCGCGTGACCCGGACGACGAACGTAATGCTTTCATCGAAGTGCGCGCCGGGACCGGCGGCGATGAAGCGGCGCTGTTTGCCGGCGACCTGTTCCGTATGTATTCCCGCTATGCTGAATCACGCCGCTGGCGCGTTGAGATCATGAGCGCCAGCGAAGGCGAGCACGGCGGCTTTAAAGAAGTGATCGCTAAAATCAGCGGTGAAGGTGTATATGGCCGTCTGAAGTTTGAATCCGGCGGTCACCGCGTGCAGCGCGTTCCGGCTACCGAATCTCAGGGGCGTATCCATACCTCCGCCTGTACGGTCGCGGTATTGCCCGAAGTGCCGGAAGCCGAACTGCCGGATATCAACCCGGCGGATCTGCGCATTGATACCTTCCGCTCCTCCGGCGCGGGCGGTCAGCACGTTAACACCACCGATTCCGCTATCCGTATTACCCACTTGCCTACCGGTATTGTGGTGGAGTGTCAGGACGAACGTTCTCAGCATAAAAACAAAGCCAAAGCGATGTCGGTGCTGGGCTCGCGTATCCGTGCGGCGGAAATTGCCCGTCGTCAGCAGGCGGAAGCCTCCGAACGCCGTAACCTGCTGGGCAGCGGCGATCGCAGCGACCGTAATCGCACCTATAACTTCCCGCAGGGGCGCGTCACTGACCACCGCATCAACCTGACGCTCTATCGTCTGGACGAGGCGATGGAAGGTAAGCTCGATATGCTGATCGAGCCTATCGTGCAGGAATATCAGGCCGACCAGCTGGCCGCGCTGTCCGAGCAGGAATGATGACCTGGAGAGCGTGGCTGCAGCAGGCGATAGCGGCGCTTCAGGGGGGCGAGAGCCCCCGTCGCGACGCCGAGATCCTGCTGGGGCATGTCACCGGCAAATCGCGCACCCAGATTCTGGCCTTTGATGAGACCGAGCTGAGCGCCGCGCAGGTGGACACGCTGGCGGCGCTGCTGTCACGGCGTCAACGCGGCGAGCCGGTCGCACACCTGGTGGGCACGCGCGAGTTCTGGTCGCTGCCGCTGTTTGTCTCCCCGGCGACGCTGATTCCGCGCCCGGATACCGAGTGTCTGGTAGAGCAGGCGCTTGCGCGTCTGCCACAGACGCCGTGCCGTATTCTCGATTTGGGTACCGGCACTGGCGCGGTCGCGCTGGCGCTAGCCAGTGAGCGCCCGGACTGTCAGGTGACCGCCGTCGACTTTATTGCCGATGCCGTCGCCCTGGCGCAGCGCAATGCCGCTCATCTGGCTATCAACAATATTACGATTGTCCATAGCGACTGGTTCAGTGCGCTGGACGACCAACGTTTTGCAATGATCGTCAGCAACCCGCCGTATATCGACGAGCAGGACGAGCACCTGTCTCAGGGTGACGTGCGTTTTGAGCCCAAAACCGCGCTGGTGGCAGCCGATCAGGGGCTTGCCGACCTGGCACATATTATTTCGCAAGGCCGCGCCTGGCTTGAACCCGGTGGTTATATGCTGCTGGAGCATGGCTGGAAGCAGGGCGCGGCGGTGCGTGAATTGTTTAGTGCTGCGGGCTATCGGCAGGCACAAACCTGTCGCGACTACGGCGACAACGATCGCCTGACGCTTGCGCAGTGGCCAGAACATGCGGAGGCGCAGGCGTGAATTTGTTCCAGTTTGTGCTCTATTTACATATTGCGTCGGCGATTTTCTCCGTCTCATTTTTTGCCCTCCGTTACTGGTGGATGCACCATCGTAGCGCTTTGTTTGACGCGCGTTGGGTGCGTGTGCTGCCGCATTGCGTTGACAGCACGCTGTTGCTCAGCGGCGTGGCGCTCATGGTGATGACGCGCTATTACCCCTTCACTGAAGAGGGGGGATGGCTGACGGAGAAACTGTTTGGCGTTATCATTTACATCTTTTTAGGGTTTGTCGCGCTTGGACGTCGTCGTCCGCGCAGCCAGCAGAGCGGGTTTGTTGCGTTTTTGCTGGCGCTGATGGTGTTGTGCATCATCGTTAAACTCGCCATCACTAAAGTTCCGCTGTTGGGGTAAGGTATGAAGTCACTGGCTGATTTTGAATTTAATAAAGCGCCGCTGTGCGATGGCATGATCCTTATTTCCGAATTGATTCGTGATGATTTCCCGTCGCAGAAGGTGCGCGAGCAGCTTGATTGCCTGTTGGCGCTGGCGCGTGAAGAGATTAGCCCCTCCTGGACGCTGACGCGTCAGATGGAGCGACTGATCGAACTGTTTTACCACGAATGGAATTTTGGTGACTCTTCCGGCGTGTATCGTCTGTCCGACGCGCTGTGGCTCGATCAGGTCCTGAAGAATCGTCAGGGCAGCGCCGTGGCGCTGGGGGCTATTGTGCTGTGGATTGCGGCTCAGCTCGACATCCCGGTCGTGCCGGTGATTTTTCCGACTCAACTGCTGCTGCGTGCTGATGTCGACAGCGAGGAGCTATGGCTGATTAACCCGTTTAACGGCGATACTCTCGATGAGCATACGCTTGAGGTGTGGCTCAAGGGAAATATCAGCCCGATGGCGGAGCTGTTTAACGAAGACCTCGATGAAGCAGATAACGCAGAGGTAGTGCGTAAACTGCTCGATACGCTGAAATCGGCATTGATGGAAGAGCGGCAGATGGAGCTGGCGCTGCGCACCAGCGAAGCGCTGCTGCAGTTTAACCCGGAAGATCCGTATGAAATTCGCGACCGCGGGCTTATTTATGCCCAGCTGGAGTGCGAGCATATTGCACTGAACGATTTGAACTATTTCGTTGAACAATGTCCGGAAGACCCGATCAGCGAAATGATTCGTGCGCAGATTAATACCATCTCGCACAAACAAATAACTCTTCACTAAACGGTAATAACCTCGGTTATAATCGCGGAAATACCCTAACAAGGCGATCTTATGAAAGAAAAAGTGGTTAGCATTGGTGATATCAAGGTAGCAAACGATCTGCCGTTTGTTCTGTTCGGCGGCATGAACGTGCTGGAATCACGCGACCTGGCGATGCGTATTTGCGAACACTATGTGACCGTGACCCAGAAGCTGGGCATTCCTTACGTATTTAAAGCTTCATTTGATAAAGCCAACCGTTCTTCTATCCACTCCTACCGTGGCCCAGGTCTGGAAGAGGGGATGAAGATTTTCCAGGAACTGAAGCAAACCTTCGGTGTTAAGATCATCACTGACGTTCACGAAGCCAGCCAGGCGCAGCCGGTTGCCGATGTGGTTGACGTGATCCAGCTGCCAGCGTTCCTCGCTCGTCAGACCGATCTGGTGGAAGCGATGGCGAAAACCGGCGCGGTTATCAACGTCAAGAAGCCGCAGTTCGTGAGCCCGGGTCAAATGGGCAACATCGTTGACAAATTCATCGAAGGCGGCAACGACAAAGTGATTCTGTGCGACCGTGGTTCCAACTTCGGTTACGACAACCTGGTTGTCGATATGCTGGGCTTTGGCGTGATGAAAAAAGCGTCCAACAACTCGCCGGTTATTTTCGATGTGACCCACTCCCTGCAGTGCCGTGACCCGTTTGGTGCCGCAAGCGGTGGTCGTCGTGCGCAGGTTACCGAGCTGGCCCGTGCCGGTATGGCGGTGGGTATCGCCGGTCTGTTTATTGAAGCGCATCCGGATCCGGATCACGCACGCTGTGACGGCCCGTCCGCGCTGCCGCTGGACAAACTGGAACCGTTCCTGAAGCAGATGAAAGCCATCGACGACCTGGTGAAAGGGTTCGACGAACTGGATACCAGCAAGTAATACATCATTGTAGTCGTTGTCTGAAAAGCCGCATATAAGTGCGGCTTTTTTTTATCGCGCTCAAAAAAAAGATATATATCACACTGTTGACGCCTGAAAATGTCAGCTGGGTTAATTGTGATATTCGCCGCATAAAAATAAATAAAATCACATATCATAATTAATGAAACTACATTTCTTTAATTTGGTGGAATATGATAAAAAAAATCTCTCTGGGTGCACTACTCCTTTCGTCTGCGATTTCAACTGCTTATGGTGCAGAAACTTCACCGTTGGCGGGCTTTTCCGATGGTATTCATCATTATCAAAATAAAAATGGTGCTGATTATCCGAGGCTTGCGGAAAGTGATATCAAAGGCATTTCTGAGAATGTTTTGCTGTACCAAAAACGGGTCGGCGGCTGGATTGAAAACCAGGATCCGCTACGCATTCTTTCCGATGCAGAAAAACAAAAAATTATTGCGCAGAAAAACGATCTGCGAATTTCATTTGATAATCGCAATACCTATTCGCAAATTGAATGGTTAGCCTATGCCTGGAAGAAAACAGGGGATGCCCGATACAGCGATGCGGCGCTGCACGGTATTCGCTATACCTTGAATCAACAGTACTCTATTTGCGCAGGGTGGCCGCATACCGTGCCACCCAAGCCGTCAACCGAGACCGAAAATACCTACTATCAGCGTGCAATTACTAATGCTGATGATGTGACATCGGGAATATTGCGGACCTTGAGAAATATATTGCGCGACCGTGACACATGGGCGTTTGTTGATGCTGAGATGCTGAAGTTAATTACCGCCTCTATTGAGCGGGGCGATCGTTGCTTGTTGAAACTGCAAATTGTACAAAACGGGAAAAAAACTGGCTGGGCAGGGCAGTACGATCCAGAAACGTTGCAGCCGTTGGGGGGCCGTGCTTTTGAATTACCCGGCGTGTTATCACAGGAAACAGTAGGGGTGCTCAATTATCTAACCTCCATCGAAAACCCTTCTGCGGAAATGGTTGCCAGTATCAAGAGCGCCACGCAGTGGCTTCATGACTCCGCATTAACCGGATTTAAGCTGGTGAAATTTGATGCGCCGACCGAAAAATATGCGTGGCATTCCAGCAACTGGGATCGGAAAATAGAAAAAGACGCGACGGCACCGCGTATCTGGGCCCGTTTTTATGATCTCAATGACAACAGCGTTATTCTGGCAAACCGGGATGGCAAACGGGTGGCGAATTATGCTGATATCGCCCGCGAGCGTCGCACGGGCTATGACTGGTATGGGTATTACGGCGAAGAGTATTTGTCGAAAACATGGCCTGCATGGAAGATGAAAAATAACGTGACCACTGAGTTTTGAGGGGCATTGCGTTTCATTCTGTGCAGCACAAAAAAGGCCGCTGGCTGTTACCCCAGCGGCCCGTTTCGGGCGCTCGTTGCCATTACGACAGCCAGACGCCCATTAGGGCGTTACTTCCTGTTACGCCACCAATTGACCAGCGCCGCGGTGATAATTCCCGCGACGACCGGTGCAAAGCTACGCCAAACTGCGCGAGCGTCATATAGCCGCCTCTATGAGCACCGTCTCACGCCTTCCATTCCCTGAATGCTCACGATGCGTCAGGCCTTCCAGGTTTTTACTCCCTGTTGCATTCGTCTCTCGGTTTTGTCGCACCGAAACGCAATTCTGACCGTGCGGGTCAGGCAAAAATCGTCATCAGATACGCCGCAAACAGCGCCAGGTGTGCCGCGCCGTTCAGTACGTTAGTGCGTCCGGTGGAGAACGAGATGTGGCACAGAATTAACGACGCGACCATCACGATCATCTCCGGCATTCCCAGACCAAACATCAGGTCGTTGCCGGTCATAAAGGCGATCAGCGTGACGACCGGTACCGTCAGGGAGATAGTGGCCAATACCGAACCAAAGAAGAGATTCATTGCGCGCTGAACCTGGTTGTTCAGCACCGCCTTCAGTGCGCCCAGCCCTTCCGGAGAGAGAATCAGCAGCGCCACCAGGAAGCCGGTAAAGGCGACCGGCGCGTTCATGCTGGTCAGCAGCGTCTCCAGCGGGTTGGCGTTCATTTTGGTGACCGCAATCACCGCCACCAGATGGACAACCAGCCAGATCGCGTGCCACATGCTGCTGTGCGCCGAAGGCTTACCGTGGTGCGGGTCATCATCGTCGCTGTCATCTTCGTGCTCGTAGACAAACAGGCTCTGGTGAGTTTTGGTTTGAATTAATAAGAATACGCCGTACATCGCGGCGGAGATCAGCGCTACCAGCAGTGATTGGCCGATCGTGAAATTTGCGCCCGGCAATGAGGTCGGGAACACCAGCACGATAATGGCCAACGGAAACAGCGCAATTAAATACTGTTTAATACCGAAAAGATTCATATATTGCGTGGCAAATTTACGCCCGCCAAGCAATAACGAGAAACCGACTAAGCCGCCGGTAACAATCATGATGATGGAATAGAGCGTATCGCGCATGAGCGTTGGCGCGGCGTCGCCGGTCGCCATCAGTGCGGAGATCAGGCTGACTTCCAGAATAACAACGGAAAGGCTTAAAATCAGAGAGCCATAGGGCTCGCCGAGGCGGTGGGCTAATACGTCCGCGTGGCGGACTACGCTAAATGCGCTGCTAAGAATGCCGACCAGCGCTAAGGCATTGATGGCAATAACCACTGGCAATGACTGACTGCTTCCCCAGAAGAACAGGATTGCCAGCGCGACCACCGGGAAAATGAGCGACGTCTCCTTGTGGCGAGTTTTCACCGCCTCATGTGCGTGAGTCATGTGTTTCTCCATGTATGCAGGTATTTATAATTATAGAAAAAATCAGTGACGTAAATTAACAAATTTTTCGACCGGGAATGCGATCTTTTACTAAAGTTTACCTGTAAGGCCATTTTTCATTAAAGATGGCTATAATATAAATTATTGGTCAAATATTTATTAAATAACAGCATATTGATGCACGGATTTCCCTATTTTTACCATCGGCGAAATCCTCGAAATAGCCCGAATGCCCCGGGAGACAAATTGCATCCGGTGGCATAAAGCTGGATAATATTTCGTCAACGACAGCTCCGGAGGTCGCCATTCGTTCCCTTGAGGGCGCATGTGTTGCAGGGAAGAGAAGTGGTGGTGGAGGTTTAAAGTGTTAACGCGTGATTTCTTGATGAAGGCGGATTGTACAACGGCGTTTGGCGCAATAGAGGAATCGCTGCTCTGGTCCGCTGAACAGCGTGCGGCATCGCTGGCGGCGACGCTGGCCTGTCGTCCGGATAATGGTCCGGTGTGGATTTTTGGCTACGGTTCGCTGATGTGGAACCCGGCGCTCAACTACAGCGAGTCGGTCACCGGTACCCTCATCGGCTGGCATCGGGCGTTTTGTTTACGGCTGACGGCGGGTCGTGGTAGCGCCTGCCAGCCGGGGCGAATGCTGGCGTTGAAAGAGGGCGGACGCACCACCGGCGTGGCCTATCGTCTGCCCGACGATGAAATTGAAAACGAGCTGTCGCTGCTGTGGAAGCGTGAGATGATTACCGGCTGCTATTTGCCGACCTGGTGTAAGCTGACCCTCGACGATGGGCGTACGGTGAATGCGCTGGTATTTATTATGGATCCTCGCCATCCGCTGTATGAGTCAGACACCAGCGTGCAGGTGATTGCGCCACTTATTGCCCGCGCCAGCGGTCCGCTGGGAACGAACGCGCAGTATCTGTTCTCACTGGAGCAGGAGCTGCAAAAGCTGGGCATGCCGGATGATGGTTTAAATGAGCTGATTAATAAAGTGCGTGTCCTGGTCAGTGGCGTGAACCCGCCGGGGCTGGCATAAGCGCAAAAAGCGGAAACCCCGGAAGTGCGTGCTTCCGGGGGACGTTATCAGGCTGCGACGTAGCTGATAGAGTGCTCAAGCGACTGGCTGTGGCTATCAATCAGTACGTTCCAGGTGCCGCTATAGGGCACGGTGAGATACGCTTTTTCTTCGTTTTGTACGCTCAGAATATCGGCGCCATGATTGCTGGCGCTCTTTTGGGTGCTCATTAAATGAATGTGGCAACGCTCAGAGCAACGCACCACCACCGTATCCCCGCCAAATAATGTCAAACTTGCCTTTACCATCACCAAAATACCCCGCTGCCATGAGTCAACGCGTTCCCTGCGACCAAATCCTGCCTGTGATGTTGTTCACAATTCACTCATCGCATAACACCAAACACCGCGTGCATTGATGCTGATTTTGATCAAAAAATGCCGTAACGCTTCAACAAAAATGACAAAATCCCTGAATCCTTTCAGCCTTCGTGACATTCATAGGCAAAATGTGGCAGAGGTAACACAATATCCTCCCAAAGTGGGTAAAGGCGGCAAAATCAGAAGGTCAATACTTTATCTGCGGCCAGGGTCCACTGTGCCAGCTCAACCAGGGTGCCAATCTCCACGCCGTCGATCAGCGGCAGGGTGGTCATGCCGCGCCCGTCGGTGCAGGTTTTACACAGCTTCACCGGCACGCCCTGAGCGGTGAGGATCTCCAGCATCTGCTGGATATTGTAGCCTTCAGCCGGTTTTTGCCCACGCAGACCGGCAGTCACGGCATCCGACATTAAAAACAGCTGCAGGTGAAGGTCGCTCTGCTGTTCGCGCAGCGCGATGGCAAGGCGCAGGCTGTTAAACAGCGATTCGCTGCCGTAGGCAGCTCCGTTGGCGATAATGACAATACGTTGCATCTGAACTCCTTAATTAAGGCACGGTTTTTGCTTAAAGAAGATATAGGTAAATCCTCTACCGGGAGTGCGTATGATAAACCGTAAAGATGATACACCCGGCGCTATCGAGTGGTTCCGTTATGCGCGCCAGGTGCAGAAAGAACAGCTTCGGCAGCTGGCGCAGCAGGGGCAACTGGTCAGCCAGTTAAGCCACGTGGTGCACATGTTACAGTGTGAACGAGGGGCATCCAACATCTGGTTATGCTCGCAGGGGCGATTATATGGCGCAGAGCGCCGCGCCAGCGCCGCGCTGGTCGATGAACAAATTCGTCCGCTGCTGCTGAGTTTGTCGCCGCGCCATCTTCCCTCCGCCAGCGGACTCTGCCAGCGCATCGCCCGTGCGGTGTGGTCGCTTGAGCAACTGCCCGCGTTGCGCGACAACGTCGCCGGACAGCAGATAGCCGCCGAAACGGCTACCTGCCAGTTCAGCCGTACCATTCGCCATCTGCTCAATATCATCCCGCAGCTTAACGACAGTATCGATGACCCGACGCTCGCCGGGCGGCTGGTGGCACTGTACAGCTTTATGCAGGGGAAAGAGTTGGTCGGGCAGGAACGCGCGTTGGGCGCGCAGGGATTTGCCCAGGGCAGCTTCAGCCAGGAGCTACGTCAGCGGCTGGTTGACCGTATCGACGGCCAGCAGCCCTGTTTTGACAGCTTCTTATCGCTGGCGACCAGCCCGCTGAAAATGCTGTTCTATACCGAATGCCAGGCGGGGATCGCCATTGAGCAGCTCAGGCGCATTGCCTGTACTCGCCAGCCCGGTGAAGACGGCGGCGAGACGGCGCTGCGCTGGTTCCAGCTGCAGACCCAGCGGCTGGAGCAGATGCGTGGGCTGGAAGAGTTGCTGATTGGCGAGCTAATGACCGTGGTGGACGGGTTGCTCGACGATGAGGGGGAACCGGACGCGCCGGACCCGCAGCATGATGACCCGGTCAGCGACAGCCTGCTGCTGCACCTCGACAGACAGCTTTTGCCGCTGGTGCGCCAGCAGGCCCGCGAGCTGGAGCAGCTTTCCGGGCAGTTGGCGTCGCTGAAAGATACGCTCGAGGAGCGGCAGCTGATTGATAAAGCCAAAAGCGTGCTGATGACCCATCGCCAGATGAATGAGGAACAGGCCTGGCACTGTCTGCGCAAAATGGCGATGGAAAAGAACCAGCGCATGGTGGAAATTGCCCGCGCGCTGCTGGCGGTGAAAGCGCTGTGGCAGCACGATGCGACGACTTCGTTGCACAATGAACGGGCATGAATGCTATTCATCGGTGCAAAAAATGTGATGCAGATAGCTTTTTCCCGCGCTAACACGGTGCTAACAACCTGGCATTCGAATTGCATTAGTTAAATCAAGAGCACACAGAGTCGGTGACGGGCCAACGGCGGTTCGGGCACCACGAGGATAAAGGCGTCCTGCAATGCGTAAGCATTGCCGGGCGCTTTTTTTTTGCATTCGGGAGCGAGTATGGGCGAGACGTTTTCATTATCACGGCGACGGTTTCTTCAGGCGGGCGCAGCGCTGGGCGGCGCGATGCTGCTGCCTGGCGTGATGTCTTCGGCGTGGGCCGCCGGATCCGATAAGCCGGAGCTGCAAACGGTCAAGGTAGGGTTTATCCCGCTGACTGACTGTGCTCCGCTGGCGATCGCGTCGTTAAAAGGGTTCGATAAAAAATACGGCATTACGCTGGTTCCCAGTAAAGAAGCGAGCTGGGCCGCGGTGCGCGACAAGCTGGTTAACGGCGAGCTGGATGCCGCGCATGTCCTGTACGGCCTGTTATATGGGCTGGAGCTGGGCGTCGCGGGTAAGCCGCAGGCGATGGCCAACCTGATGACCCTGAACCGCAACGGGCAGGGGATCACGCTGTCGGCGGATCTCCAGGAACAGGGCGTCACCGATTTGCCCGCGCTGAAAAAGCTTATCGGCAACAGTGCGCCGGGCAGCTACACCTTCGCCCATACCTTTCCCACCGGCACTCACGCCATGTGGCTCTACTACTGGCTTGCCAGCGGCGGCATCAACCCATTCGACGATGTGCGCACCGTGGTCGTGCCGCCGCCGCAGATGGTCATGAACATGCGTATCGGCAATATGGTCGGCTTTTGCGTCGGCGAGCCGTGGAACGCGCGCGCCATCAACGATCGTATCGGCTTTACCGCCGCCACCAGCCAGGACATCTGGCCGGAGCATCCGGAAAAAGTGCTGGGCACGCGGCGTGAGTGGGTAGAGCGCTATCCGCATACCAGCCGGGCGCTGGTGGCGGCGCTGATTGAGGCCGCGCGCTGGATTGACGCCTCTGATGAAAACAAACGGGAAACCGCCAGAATCCTCGCCCAGCGCGGCTGGCTGAATACCAAAGAGCAATATCTTACCGGCCGCATGCTCGGCCAATACGACAACGGCATCGGTCGCCGCTGGCAGGATGCCCATCCGATTCGCTTTTTCGACCAGGGGGAAGCCAGCTTCCCGTGGCTGTCTGACGGCATGTGGTTCCTGACCCAATTCCGTCGCTGGGGGCTGCTGAAAAGCGACCCGGATTATGTCGCCGTCGCCCAACGCATCAACCGTATTGACGTCTGGAAAGAGGCCGCGCAGGCGGTGGGCGGGATTGCCGCACCGACGCAAACCCTGCGCAGCAGCACATTGATGGACGGTTCGGTCTGGACCGGGGCTGACCCGGCCGGATACGCCCGCAGTTTCGCCATTCAACGCCTGGGAGCATGAGATGAACACCAAAACCAAAACAGTCGAAGCGCCTGCGCCCGCAGGTGAAGTGATTACTCTGCCGCCGTTGCAGGTTCGCCGTCAGGCGCCGGCGTGGGGGCGTAGGATCCGCCATCTTGCTGAGCGTGCGATTCCGGCGCTGCTGGGTTTAGGCCTGCTGGTGTTGGTCTGGCAGCTGGCGGCGATCAACAGCAAAGGCTTCCCTACGCCGCTTAGCACGCTGGATTCGGCGCTGACGCTGTTTGCCGACCCGTTCTATAACAACGGTCCCAATGACGTGGGCGTCGGCTGGAACGTCCTGGCATCGTTGCAGCGCGTGGCGGTGGGCTTTGGCCTGGCGGCGCTGGCGGGTATCCCGCTGGGCTTTCTGATTGGCCGTTTCACCTTCTTTTCGCGCATGTTTACGCCGCTGATTGCGCTGCTGCGCCCGGTCAGCCCGCTGGCGTGGCTGCCGATTGGCCTGCTGCTGTTTCAGAAGGCGGAACCGGCGTCCAGCTGGACCATTTTTATCTGCTCCATCTGGCCGATGGTGATTAACACCGCTGAAGGGGTGCGAAGGATCCCACAGGACTACCTCAACGTGGCGCGCGTATTGCAGCTTTCAGAGTGGACGGTGATGCGCAAAATCCTCTTCCCGGCGGTGCTGCCATCGGTGCTTACCGGCGTGCGCTTATCGATTGGTATTGCGTGGCTGGTGATCGTGGCGGCAGAAATGCTGACCGGTGGGCTGGGTATTGGCTTTTGGATCTGGAACGAGTGGAACAACCTCAACGTCGAAAACATCCTCATCGCCATCGTCATTATCGGCGTGGTGGGGCTGCTGCTGGAGCAAGGGCTGATGCTCATTGCGCGTCGTTTTAGCTGGCAAGAAAAGTAAGGAGAACACCATGAAACCCTTAATTCAGGTCCAGGCCGTGAGCCAACGTTTCCATACTGCCAGCGGTGAGTTTCTGGCCTTACAGAACGTCTCTTTTGATATCCATGAAGGTGAAACGGTGAGCCTGATTGGCCACTCCGGCTGCGGTAAGTCGACGCTGCTTAACCTGATGGCCGGGATTACGCTGCCGACCGAGGGCGGGCTTATCTGCGATAACCGGGAAATCGCCGGTCCCGGGCCGGAGCGCGCGGTAGTGTTCCAGAACCATTCGCTGCTGCCGTGGCTGACCTGCTTTGACAACGTCGCGCTGGCGGTGGACCACGTCTTTCGCCGCACGATGAGCAAGGCCGAGCGTCAGGAGTGGATTGAACACAATCTCGACCGCGTACAGATGGGGCACGCGATGCATAAGCGTCCGGGAGAAATCTCCGGCGGTATGAAGCAGCGCGTCGGCATCGCCCGCGCGCTGGCGATGAAACCGAAGGTGCTGCTGATGGACGAACCCTTTGGCGCGCTGGATGCGCTGACCCGCGCGCATCTGCAGGATTCGGTGATGCAGATTCAGCAGGCGTTGAACACCACCATCGTGCTGATTACTCACGACGTGGACGAAGCGGTACTGCTCTCTGACCGGGTGCTGATGATGACCAACGGCCCGGCGGCGACGGTGGGCGAAATTCTCGATGTGAACCTGCAGCGTCCCCGCAATCGGGTTCTGCTGGCGGACGACAGTCGTTACCACCATCTGCGTCAGCAGATCCTGCATTTCCTCTACGAAAAACAGCCGAAAGCGGCGTAAGGGGCGGGCCTATGCGGAAACTGGTGATGATCGGCAACGGCATGACGGCAACCCGGCTGGCGGAAAAGCTGGTTGCGATGGCGCCGGGAATGTTTGCCATAACGATTATTGGCGATGAACCGCGCCCGGCTTACAACCGCATTCAGCTGTCACCGGTACTGGGGGGCGAGAAAACGTTCCATCAGACGCGGCTGCTGCCTGAGGGCTGGTATGCCGAACACCGGGTTACCGTGCGTCACGGCGAGACGGTGCTTGAGGCCAATATGGCGACACGGCAGGTGCGTACCACCGCGCGTACGCTGGCATGGGATGAGCTGGTTTTCACCTGCGGTTCATCGCCGTTTCTGCCACCGCTGCCGGGGATCGATTTGCCGCACGTTTTTGCCTTTCGGACTCAGTCAGACGTTGAGGCGATTCTGGCCACGTCGGGTGATGCGGTGGTGATCGGCGGCGGGGTGCTGGGCGTCGAAGCGGCAGCAGCGCTGCGGCATAACGGTGACAACGTCACGTTGGTGCAACGCAGCGACCGCCTGATGGAACAACAGCTCGACGCGCAGGCAGCGGCGCTGTTAACGCAGCGTTTGAAGGAGCGCGGTATTGCCTGCGCGCTCAACGCCGGCATTACGCAGATTACCCCGCAGGCGGTGGTGCTTGACGACGGCCGCCGCATTCCGGCCCGCCGGGTCGTGATGGCCACCGGCGTGCGGCCCAATATCGCGCTGGCGCAGCGCAGCGGGCTGGCCTGCCAGCGCGGCATTGTGGTGGACAGGCAGCTGGCGACGGCGGTAGCGGGCGTCAGCGCCATTGGCGAATGCTGCGAAGTTGACGGACAAACCTTTGGCCTGGTCGCGCCCTGTATGCAGCAGGCGGAGGTGCTGGCGGCACGGCTGTGCGGCAAGCCTATCGCAGATTTCCGCTGGCAGGACGCCGGCACGCGACTCAAGGTCACCGGCATCGACCTGTTCAGCGCCGGAAAGGTACAGGCCGATGAGGGCGATGAGCAGTGGGCTTCACTCGACCCGCTGAGCGGCCATTACCGTCGCTTGCTGGTGCGTGACGGCAAGCTTTCTGGCGTATTGCTGTTAGGCGACTGCGCCAGCGCCGCGACCTTTACCGATTTACTGCACTCCACACAGCCTGCGCAAGCGGGTTGGATCTTCGACCAATTCACGACGCAGCCGTCGGCTGCAGGAACGCAAACAATGACGAAATCAACCTTAGCGGTGGTCGGGCACGGCATGGTCGGCCACCATTTTCTTGAGCAGTGTGTCAGCCGTAATTTGCACCAGCAGTATCAGATTGTGGTTTTTGGCGAAGAGCGCTATGCCGCCTATGACCGCGTGCATCTGTCGGAGTATTTTGCCGGACGCAGCGCCGACTCGCTGTCGCTGGTAGCAGGGGATTTCTTTGCCGAGCACGGTATCGAACTGCGCCTGTCGCAGCGCGTGACGGCGATTGATACCGAGGCGCGCCTGATTCGCGACGCCGACGGCCATGAACTGCATTGGGACAAACTGGTGCTGGCGACCGGCTCATACCCGTTCGTGCCGCCCATTCCAGGCAACACGCTGGCGGGCTGTTTTGTCTATCGCACGCTGGACGATCTCGATGCGATTGCCGCCCGCGCGCAAACCGCGCGCCGCGGCGTGGTTATCGGCGGCGGCCTGCTAGGGCTGGAGGCGGCAAACGCGCTACGCCAGCTGGGACTGGAGACGCACGTGGTGGAGTTTGCGCCAAACCTGATGGCGGTGCAGCTCGACAACGGCGGCGCGGCGATGCTGCGTGAGAAAATTACTGAACTGGGCGTGAGCGTCCACACCAGCAAAGCCACTACCGGTATTACGGAGTCGGAAAACGGCCTGACGCTGAGCTTTGCCGACGGAGAAAGTTTGACCACCGATATGGTGGTGTTCTCGGCGGGGATCCGCCCGCAGGATAGCCTGGCGCGCAGCGCGGGCTTGCGTCTCGGTGAGCGCGGCGGCATCGTCATTGATAACCAATGCCGTAGCTCCTGCGAGGATATCTACGCCATCGGCGAGTGTGCGCTGTGGGACAACAAAATCTATGGTCTGGTGGCGCCTGGCTACCAGATGGCACGAGTCACGGCGTCCACGCTGGCGGGCGAGGCGGGCGAATTTACCGGCGCGGATATGAGCACCAGGCTCAAGCTACTGGGCGTCGATGTGGCCTCGTTTGGCGATGCCCAGGGCCGCACCGCCGGCTGCCAGAGCTATCAGTGGATCCACGGCCCGGAGCAGATCTACAAAAAGATTGTCGTCAGCGGCGACGGGAAAACGCTGCTGGGCGGCGTGCTGGTCGGGGACGCCAGCGATTACGCCACCTTATTGCAGATGATGCTGAACGATATGGCGCTGCCTTCGCGCCCGGAATCGCTGATTTTGCCTGCGCTGGAAGGCAGTGCGCCGAAAGCGCTGGGCGTTGCGGCGTTGCCCGATAGCGCGCAGATCTGCTCGTGTCACAACGTCAGCAAAGGCGATATTTGTCAGGCGGTCAGTAACGGCGCGACCTCCCTCGGCGCGATTAAAAGCTGTACCAAAGCGGCGACCGGCTGCGGCGGCTGCAGCGCGCTGGTGAAACAGGTGATGGAGTACCAGCTGGCGCAGCAGGGCGTTGAGGTGAAGAAGGATATCTGTGAACATTTTGCCTATTCGCGGCAGGAGATTTATCACCTTGTACGGGTCAATCGTATTCATACCTTCGAACAGCTGATTGCCCGTTACGGCCACGGTGATGGCTGCGAGATTTGTAAACCGCTGGTGGGCTCGGTGCTGGCGTCCTGCTGGAATGAATATCTGCTGAAACCGGCGCATCTGCCGCTGCAGGATACCAACGATCGCTACTTTGCCAATATTCAGAAGGACGGCACCTACTCGATTGTGCCACGCATGCCCGCCGGCGAGGTAACGCCGGATGGCCTGATTGCTATCGGTCAGATCGCCAAACGCTACGCGCTATACAGCAAAATCACCGGCGGCCAGCGAATTGACCTGTTTGGCGCGCGGCTGGAGCAGCTGCCGGAGATCTGGCGAGAGCTGCTCGACGCCGGATTTGAAACCGGCCACGCCTACGGGAAATCGCTGCGCACGGTGAAATCCTGCGTCGGCTCAACCTGGTGCCGCTACGGCGTGCAGGACTCTACCGGGCTGGCGGTGACGCTGGAGCATCGCTATAAAGGGCTGCGTGCGCCGCACAAAATCAAAATGGCGGTCTCCGGCTGCACCCGCGAATGCGCCGAGGCGCAGGGCAAGGACGTGGGGGTGATTGCCACCGACAAGGGCTGGAACCTCTATCTGTGCGGTAACGGCGGGATGAAGCCGCGCCACGCGGATCTGTTCGCCAGCGACCTTGATGACGCCACGCTGCTGCGCACCATCGACCGCTTCCTGATGTTCTATATCCGTACCGCCGACCGGTTACAGCGCACCAGCACGTGGATGGATAATCTCGAAGGCGGCATCGAGTACCTTCGCAGCGTCATTATTGACGACTCGCTGGGCATCGGCGACGAGCTGGAGCAGGAAATGGCGCGGGTTATCGACAGCTACCAGTGTGAATGGCAAACGACCCTCAACGATCCGCAGCGTCTGGCGCTGTTCCGCTCCTTCGTGAACAGCGATACGCCGGATGAAGCGGTACAGCGTCACGCGGTGCGCGGCCAGCCGCAGTTAGCCGTGGTGAGCGAATTGCCGTCGCTGCCGGGTAGCCGCAAACCGTGGCAGGCCGTCTGTTCGCTTGAAGATATTCCGCCGCAGGCCGGTATTGGCGCGCGCCTCGGTGAGATGCAGATTGCGCTGTTCCGCCTTAACGATAAGGTTTACGCGCTGGATAACCAGGAACCGGGAAGTCAGGCCAATGTCCTGTCGCGCGGTATTCTGGGCGACGCGGGCGGCGAGCCGATCGTTATCTCGCCGTTGTACAAACAGCGCATCCGCCTGCGCGACGGGCGGCAGAGCGAGAGCGGCGAGCAGGTGGTGCGCGCATGGCCGGTGAAAATTGAAGACGGCACGGTATGGGTCGGTAACCAGGCGCTGGTTATGCGCGCGGAGGCCTCATGACGGAGACGAAAACCACCTGTCCTTATTGCGGCGTCGGCTGCGGCGTGCTGGCGCGGGTCAAGGACGGGATTGTGAGCGTGCAGGGCGATGAGCAGCATCCGGCAAACTTTGGCCGACTGTGCGTAAAAGGCGCGTCGCTGGCAGAAACCACCGGCCTGGAGGGGCGCTTATTGCACCCGCAGCTGGATGGCGAACGGGTCAACTGGCAGCAGGCGCTGACGGCGGCGGGCGAACGCCTCAGGGCGATTATCGAGCAGTACGGCCCGCAGGCCGTTGCCTTTTACGCCTCTGGCCAGCTGCTGACCGAAGACTATTACGCCGCCAACAAGCTGATGAAGGGATTTATTGGCGCGGGCAATATCGATACCAACTCCCGACTGTGCATGTCATCGGCGGTGACCGGGTATAAACGCGCTTTTGGCGCGGATGTCGTGCCGTGCAGCTACGAGGACGTTGAAGGTAGCGATCTGGTGATTCTGGTGGGGTCCAACGCCGCCTGGGCGCATCCGGTGCTCTATCAACGGCTGGTGCAGGCAAAGCAGAATCGGCCTGAGATGAAGGTCGTGGTGATTGACCCACGGCGTACCGCGACCTGCGATATTGCCGACCGCCATCTGGCCATTGCGCCGGGTACCGACGGCGGGCTGTTTGTCGGTTTGCTCCACGCGCTGGCAGAACACGGTATCGTTGACGAACGCTATGCCGATACCCCCGCTGCGCTGGCGGCTGCCGAAGGCTGGACGGTCGAGAAAGTCGCTGACTTTTGCGGGCTGCCGCAGAACGACGTGCAGGCGTTTTATCAGGAATTTATCGCCGCGCCGCGGGCTATCACGCTCTATACCATGGGCATTAACCAGTCTTCGAGCGGCAGCGATAAATGTAACGCCATCATTAATGTGCATCTGGCCAGCGGTAAATTTGCCCGTGAAGGATGCGGCCCGTTTTCGCTGACCGGACAGCCAAATGCCATGGGCGGGCGCGAAGTCGGCGGGTTAGCGACCATGCTGGCGGCGCACATGAACTTTGAACCGGCGGATCTTGCCCGCGTGGCGCGCTTCTGGGGCAGTGAGCGTCTGGCGCAGACGCCGGGGCTGATGGCGGTGGATCTGTTTAGCGCCATTGGACGTGGTGAGGTGAAGGCGGTATGGATTATGGGCACCAACCCGGCAGTGTCGCTGCCGGATAGCCATGCGGTAAGTCAGGCGCTGGCGGGCTGCCCGCTGGTGATTGTCTCTGAAGTCGCTGCGGATACCGAGACGTCGCGCTATGCCGACATTCGTTTTCCGGCGCTGGGCTGGGGGGAAAAAAACGGCACCGTCACCAACTCAGAGCGCCGTATCTCCCGGCAGCGGGCGTTTTTACCTCCGCCGGGAGACGCGCGCCCGGACTGGTGGATCATCGCCCAGGTTGCCGGGCAGTTGGGCTACGCACAGGCGTTCGGCTGGCAGCATCCGCATGAAGTTTTCAGCGAGCATGCGGCGCTGTCCGGCTTCGAGAACGATGGCGAACGGGCGTTTGATATCAGCGGGCTTGCCGAGCTGACCCGCGCGCAGTGGGATGCGTTGGCCCCCGTGCGCTGGCCGGTGGCGCGCCGCGGGCATCCTCTCGATCTGTCGCGCGGCTGGCGCAGCGACGGCCAGCTACGCATGGTGCCGGTCACGCCGGGTGAGATGCGGGCGCGCCGCCAGCCGTTGTATCCGCTGATCCTCAACAGCGGGCGGGTGCGCGACCAGTGGCATACCATGACCCGTACCGGTAACGTGCCGCGTCTGATGCAGCATATTGCGCAGCCGATTGTCGAGATTGCCCCGCAGGATGCGGCCCATTTCTCGTTACAGCATGGCGGGCTGGCGCGAGTGAGTTCACCGCGCGGGGTGATGGTGGCTCGGGTTGTTGTCTCTGATGCTCAACGCCCGGGTTCGCTGTTTACGCCGATGCACTGGAACGACTGTTTTGCCCGCCAGGGTAAAGTTAACAGTCTGGTCGCGCCGGTGGTCGATCCGCACTCCGGGCAGCCGGAAAGTAAACAAACGGCGGTGCGGATCGCGCCATGGTTGCCGCAGTGGCAGGGCGAACTGTTCTCGCGCGTGTCGCTTGCGCTGCCGCGACATATGCACTGGTGGCGCAAAGCCGCACCGGGGCTACATCATTTAACACTGTGCGGCGAACGCGACATTCAGGCGGCGCTACTGGCGACCTGCCAGCACCACGGCTGGCAGGTTCAGGTCGCCAGCCTTGGGGAAACCTGGCATCTGCTGGCGTGGCTTGAGGGGCGGTTAATGCTGGGCTTCTGGAGCAGCAAAACGCTGCCGGAGATTGACGTCGCGCTGATTTCCCGCGCCTTTGCCGAGGCCCCGCAGACCCTGACTGAGCGGCATACGCTGCTGGGTGGGCGCGATATGGCGCGTCCGGCGACGGGGAAAATTGTGTGTAGCTGTTTCAGTATAGGTGAAAAAAACATCACGGAAGCCATTGAAAAACAAGGGTGTTCGACGGTCGCCGAACTGGGATGTCGCCTGAAATGCGGCACCAACTGCGGTTCCTGTATTCCCGAGCTGAAGGCGCTGCTGGCCTGCACTGTGCGGCAAACGACGATTTCATAGCCATTCAGTCTATTCCTGGAATGCGGCACGAAGGCTGAAGGATAAGGGTAAAGGGGGTAAACTAAAGGCTTTGGGGTCGCTGATTTCTGACTCCTGTTTGTCGCTGGCTATGAGGTTGCGGTTTTGTCTTTGCGTTTTTACTCGTCATTTTTCGTCCTGCTGGTGTTGGCCAGCGGCGGCGCCCGGGCGCGGCAGTCGTTTATCGAAGAGGCGGAACACCCTTTCGATAACCTGCCGGATCTCGGCATCGCGCCGGAAAGCCGCGATAGCGAAAAACAGTTTGCCGAAATGGTGAAGTCTTTTGGCGAAGCCAGCATGACCGATAACGGCCTGGACACCGGCGAACAGGCGCGGCTTTTTGCGCTCACGCAGGTGCAGGAGAGGCTGAATAGCGAAGTGAACCAACAACTGGGTAGCTGGCTTTCGCCCTGGGGCAATACGGATTTTCAGATGCTGGTGGATGAGAAGGGTAAGTTTACCGGTAGCCACGGCAGTTGGTTTGTGCCGTTACAGGACAACACCCGCTATCTCACCTGGACCCAGATAGGGTTAAGCCAACAGGACGAAGGAACGGTAGGGAACCTCGGCGTCGGCCAGCGTTGGGTCGCCGGGCGATGGTTACTGGGCTATAACACCTTTTACGATAGCCTGCTGGATGCCGACCTTAACCGTGGCGGTATCGGAGCGGAAGCCTGGGGCGAAAATCTACGCTTTTCAGCCAACTACTATCATCCGCTTCATGACTGGGAAAACAGCGGTACGACGCTACAACAGCGTATGGCGCGTGGCTACGACGTGACCGCGCAGGCCTGGATTCCTGCCTGGAACCACATTAATACCAGCCTGAGTGTGGAACAGTACTTCGGCGATAGCGTCGATTTATTCCGCAGCGGCACCGGTTATCATAACCCGGTCGCGGTTTCGCTTGGCCTTAACTATACCCCCATTCCGCTCCTCACTTTCAGCGCTCAGCACAAGCAGGGAGAGAGTGGGGTGAATCAAAATAATCTCGGCATGAAGGTCAATTTCCGTTTCGGTGTGCCGTTGAAGAAGCAGCTGGCGGCTGATGAAGTCGCGCAAACTCGCACTCTGCGAGGCAGCCGCTATGACGCGCCAGAGCGCAATAGTTTGCCGGTAATGGAGTATCGTCAGCGTAAGAGCCTGACAGTGTATCTGGCCACGCCACCCTGGAACCTGACCAGCTACGAAACGGTCGAGCTGAAACTACAGGTGCACGATGAGTACGGCGTGAAGTCGCTAACCTGGCAAGGCGATACCACCGCGCTCAGCCTGACGCCGCCAGCGTCAAATAACAGCACCGACGGGTGGAGTATCATTATGCCCGCGTGGGATTACACGCAGGGCGCCAGCAATACCTGGCATCTGTCGGTGGTGGTGGAGGATAAGAAGGGGCAGCGCGTGACCTCTAATGAGATTACGCTGGCGTTGACCGAACCGGTTGTCAGCTTCACGCCAATGGAAAATGGCTGGTCGAGCATGATGCCTTAATTGTGCGTGACAGGGCCTGTCACGACAATTAAGTGGCGGATAGTCAGAAAATACGTTCCTGATGCACCCAGACCGCGGCCTCAACGCGCGACTTCAGCTTCATTTTCTTCAGCATATGCTTCACGTGTACCTTGACGGTGCTTTCGGTGATGTCCAGGCGACGTGCGATCATCTTATTCGGCAGACCTTGCGCGATCAGTTTCAGAATATCGCGTTCGCGGGGCGTCAGCTGATTGATGTCACGATCGGAGGTCGCACGGTTGGCGCGCAGGCTGGCTGCGAGAACCGGGGTTAACGCTTCGCTCAGCACCATTTCGCCCGCGGCAGCCTGCTGCAGGGCTTTCAGCAGGTCTTCCGGCTCCATATCTTTCAGCAGATAGCCGTCCGCGCCGCGTTTCAGCGCGGTGACAACATCTTCTTCATGGTTGGAGACGCTGAAAACGACCACGCGGCCAGAGAGCGATTTCTCGCGCAGCTTGTCGAGGGTTTCCAGACCGTTCATACCGGGCATGTTGAGATCGAGCAAAATCAGATCCGGATCGAGCGTTTCTGCCAGCTCAATGCCTTGCTCGCCGTTGCTGGCTTCGCCAACGACCTGAATATCCGACGCCATACTGACCAGCTGTTTTACGCCGGTACGCAGCATGGGATGATCGTCAATTAGCAGGATGGTAGCCCGTTCCTGATTACTCATGGATTTCTCCTTGGAAGGTTGAAAGCGATTTTTCAGGGATAAACGAGACCACGACTTCAGTGCCGCCGCTTTCGCGGCGACGAACCTGACAATCGCCACGCAGGCTCTGTGCGCGGTCGCGCATAATAATAAGACCATAATGGT
>ERZ1026892.85-NODE-85-length-43178-cov-13.896204_pt1 | contig 43178 bp, 37 predicted proteins | sample MGYA00380176_ERZ1026892 | MGnify/ENA primary metagenome ERZ1026892 (study PRJEB33269, sample SAMEA4719812) | human gut metagenome | biome: human-associated habitat; feature: organic feature; material: feces | place: Cameroon | collected 2013-10 ... | reverse complement strand
TTAAACCAAAATGATTTATACCGGTCTTAGTGCCGGGTTTATTTTATTGTTTACTTTTTAAGGGTTTATTTAATGAGCGATATGCACTCGCTGCTGGTGGCGGCTATTCTGGGTGTGGTCGAGGGATTGACTGAGTTTCTGCCCGTCTCCAGCACAGGCCACATGATTATCGTCGGCCATCTGCTGGGCTTTGAAGGTGATACGGCGAAGACGTTTGAGGTGGTGATCCAACTGGGTTCGATCCTCGCGGTGGTAGTGATGTTCTGGCGTCGGCTGTTTGGCCTGATTGGCATTCACTTTGGCCGTCCTCCGGTACACGAAGGCGAAGGCTCGGGTCGTTTGTCGCTCATTCATATTCTGCTCGGGATGATCCCGGCGGTGGTGCTGGGGCTGGTGTTCCACGACGCCATCAAATCGTTATTTAACCCGATTAACGTGATGTATGCGCTGGTGGTCGGCGGTATCCTGCTGATTGCCGCGGAATGCCTGAAGCCGAAGGTGCCGCGCGCGGTTGGCGTGGATGATATGACGTATCGTCAGGCGTTTATGATTGGCTGCTTCCAGTGTCTGGCGCTGTGGCCGGGCTTCTCCCGCTCGGGGGCGACCATTTCCGGCGGTATGCTGGTCGGCGTGAGCCGCTATGCGGCGTCGGAGTTCTCTTTCCTGCTGGCGGTGCCGATGATGATGGGCGCGACGGTGCTGGATCTCTACAAGAGCTGGCACTTCCTGACCGTCGGGGATATCCCGATGTTTGCCGTCGGGTTTGTGATGGCCTTTCTGGTGGCGCTGGTGGCCATCAAAACCTTCCTGCAGCTGATTAAACGTATTTCGTTTATTCCGTTCGCTATCTACCGCTTCATCGTCGCAGCTGCGGTCTACGTGGTCTTCTTCTGATGCCGTGCCCTCAGTCTTTTGGCTGGGGGCAACGTTTTTCCTTCCACTCCGCCACCGCCTGAATTCGGCGTCGCGTCAGCTCTTCACGAATTTCCGGGCCTTTAAATCCGGCCTCAATCACCTCTTTGTTGCCCACGCTTTTCGCCGCGATCCACGCTTCACGTAGCAGACGCCCCTGCGGGTAATCACAGGCTTCGAAGCGGGTACGTCCGCGCACATCGGCTTCGCTGGTGAGCGCAATCTGTTCTACACGCTGCGGCTTGCGCCAGGCGTCGATGGAGTCGAAAAGTTTCACCAGCGTTTTCGGCTGCAGGATGGGCAGGGTATGAATCAGGTCATGGAACTCCGCGACCAGTTTCGCCAGCTCGCGCATGTCGTTAGGCACTTTCAGGCGCTGACACAGTTGCTCGACCAGCTTGACGCCCGCCGGGCCGTGGCCGTGATGACGCGGCCAGAGCGCTTTGGGCGTCAGGCCTTTGCCTAAGTCGTGGCACAGCGTGGCAAAACGAACGTCAATGTCCGGGCTAAGCATCGCGGCCATCGATACGGTCATCAGCGTATGCACGCCGGTGTCAATTTCCGGGTGCCATTTCTCCGGGGCTGGAACGCCAAACAGGGCGTCAATTTCCGGGAACAGTACCTTCAGCGCGCCGCAGTCGCGTAGCGTCTGGAAGAAAACCTGTGGATTACGGGTGCCGAGTGCGCTTTCCGTCTCTTTCCAGACGCGCTCAGGCGTCAGGTGCGCCAGTTCGCCAGCGTCGGCCATTTCGCGCATGAGCGCCAGGGTTTCGTCGGCGATACGGAAACTGAGATGCGCGTAGCGCGCGGCAAAACGCGCGACGCGCAGCACGCGTAGCGGGTCTTCGGCGAAGGCGGGGGAGACGTGGCGCAGGATGCGCTGCTGAAGATCTTGCTGGCCGCCGTACGGGTCGATAATGGTGCCGTCGGCGTCCTCAGCAAGCGCGTTAACGGTGAGGTCGCGGCGCAGCAGATCTTGCTCCAGCGTGACGTCCGGCGCGGCATAGCAGGTAAAACCGGTATACCCGGAACCTGACTTCCGTTCGGTGCGCGCCAGGGCGTACTCTTCGTGGCTATCCGGGTGTAAGAACACCGGAAAATCGCGGCCTACCTGCTGGTAGCCCGCATCAAGCATTTGCTGCGGCGTGGCGCCGACCACTACCCAATCTTTATCTTTGATCGGTAGGCCCAATAGCCTGTCCCGAACTGCTCCGCCGACCAGATAACTCTTCACGCCACGCTTCTCCTCATCATTTTCTTTCTGATAATACGAAAGAAGTCGACTTAAGGCGAGTTGGCTTAGTTCATCCAGCGATCTTTGCGCTTGCGGCTTGGAATGATGTGCGGCAGAACCAGACCGAAGATCAGGCCGATACCGAGCACGCCGCCGCCGTACATAAACCACTGCATGATGATGGTGCGCTGCTTATCGTCGAGCTGCAGATTCGCGGCGTTCACTTTTTTCTGCGCCACGATAAGCTCGTTTTTCAGCTTCTGGTTCTCGTTTTTCAAACCGTTGATCACCGTATCGCTCTCAGCAACCTTTTTCTGCATTTCTGCGGTGCGCTGGTTCCAGGTGGTGTCGATGTTGTTCAGCTTGTCGGTCAGGGTTTTGACCTGGTTTTCCAGATCCGGCACGCGGGTGCGCAGGCTTGGCGTGGCGGTCAGCTCTTTGAGCGGGATCCACGCGGTACGGCCATTGCTGTCACGCACCTGGCCGTATTGGGTGTTTTCGTTGGTCTGCAGCAGGGTGACTTCTTCACCCGCGTTGACGGTGCCTGCCAGGCGATAGTTATCGCCCGGGCCGCTGCGTACCCAGGTGTTCAGTTCATCGGAGACGTAACGCTTTTCATCGGCATGAGCGACGGTAGAAGCGGTAAGTGCAAGTAAAGTAATGGCAATTAAGCGTAATTTTGGCATCAGATCATCGTTTTTGTCATAAAAGTGGAACGATAGTAGTGGCAACAGTCTGACGACGCAAAGCATTCTGCGGCAATCAGAATCCTCCAGGAGGAAAAAACGCCATCAGCGATTAGCCCGACAAATTGCGCATTGCATGGCAATTTGTCGCAAAATACTATCTACTGACAAAAAGAATACCTGTAAGTTCGCCACAAAGGTATTTCCGGGCAACGAAACCACAAGAATTCAATCATGGCTCAAGAAATCGAATTAAAATTTATCGTCGATAACGCTGGCGTTGAGACGCTGCGTAACCACCTTAGCACCCTCGATGCAGAGCATACTCCTGCAACTCAGTTGCTGAATATCTATTACGAAACCGCCGATAACTGGCTGCGCCGCCATGATATGGGGCTGCGCATTCGCGGCGATAACGGTCGCTATGAGATGACGATGAAAATCGCCGGGCGCACCGTGGGCGGCCTGCATCAGCGCCCGGAATACAACATCGACATCAGTACGCCCGAACTGGCGCTCGACAAACTGCCTGCCGAAGTCTGGCCAAACGGCGAAATGCCGGAAGGGCTGGCGGAGCAGGTTAATCCGTTGTTCAGCACCGATTTCTCCCGCGAAAAATGGGTGGTGAAGCAGGGCAAAAGCCAAATTGAAATTGCGCTGGATCAGGGCGAGGTCAAAGCGGGCGAGCATCAGGAAGCCATTTGCGAGCTGGAACTGGAGCTGCTGAGCGGTGAAACCGCTGACGTGCTGGCGCTGGCGAAGCAGTTGGCCGAGACCGGCCTGCTGCGTCAGGGTAGCCTGAGTAAAGCCGCGCGCGGCTATCATCTGGCGCAGGGCAACCCGGCGCGAGAGCTACAGCCGCTAACGATTTTAGCGCTGCCGCCAAAGGCAACGGTAGGGCAAGCGATGGAGGCGGCGCTGGAAAAAGCGCTGGCGCACTGGCAGTACCACGAAGAGTTGTGGCTGCGCGGTCATAAAAAGGCGAAAACCGAAGTGGTTAATGCGCTGGGCCTGGTACGCCATATTCTGACGCTGTTCGGCGGCATCGTGCCGCGTAAAGCCAGCGCCAGCCTGCGCGATGGGCTAACCCAGGTCGATGCGTTGATGGCAAGCGAGGCCTCTGCGCATGATGTGGTCTTTAGCCGCGAAACCGCGCTGACCAAACTGGCCTACACCGAGTGGCTGGTGACGCGCGGCTGGCAGACGTTCCTCGACGCCAAAGCCGAAGCCAAACTGGCCGATTCGTTTAAACGCTTTGCCGATATTCACCTTTCCCGTCAGGCTGCCGAGCTGCGCACGACGTTCGCCTATCCGTTGGGAGATGGCTATAGCGACCAGCTGCCGCGTCTGACGCGCGACATCAACACCGTTCAACTGCTGTCGGGTTACTACGACCACGAACGGGCGACGAGATGGTTGGCCAACTGGCAGGGCCTACGTCACGCCATCGAGACGCGCCAGCACATTGAAATTGAACATTACCGCAATGAGGCACTGTCGGTTGAGCCGTTCTGGTTACACAGCGGAAAACGTTAATTAACTTCAGGGAACCCGTGTATGACGCCGCTTTCTTCGCAGTTACAGCAGCACTGGCAAACGCTCCTCGATCGCGCCCCGGAAGATTTTCCCCTTGGGGCGCTGAGTACCGAAGCGCAGGCTGTTTTCACCTTTAGTGATTTTGTTCAGCAAAGTTTAACGGCGCACCCCGAGTGGCTGGCGTCGCTGGAAAGCGAGCCGCCGCAGGCGGACGAATGGCGGCAATACGCGGGCTGGCTACAGGCCGAACTGGCGGAGGTTTACGATGAAGCGGCGCTGATGCGCGCGCTGCGTCTGTTCCGTCGGCGGATGATGGTGCGCATCGCCTGGTCACAGGCGCTGTCGCAGGTTTCCGAAGAAGATACGCTTCAACAGCTTAGCCACCTGGCGGAAACGCTGATCGTCAGCGCCCGTAACTGGCTGTATGACGCCTGCTGCCGCGATTGGGGTACGCCGTGTAGCGCCGACGGCGTCCCGCAGCCGCTGCTGATCCTTGGCATGGGTAAGCTCGGCGGCGGTGAACTGAATTTCTCCTCCGATATCGATCTGATTTTTGCCTGGCCGGAGCACGGCAGCACCCAGGGGGGGCGTCGTGAACTGGATAATGCCCAGTTCTTTACCCGCCTGGGGCAGCGGTTGATCAAAGTGCTCGATCAGCCCACGCAGGACGGTTTTGTCTACCGTGTGGATATGCGGCTGCGCCCGTTCGGCGACAGCGGCCCGCTGGTGCTGAGCTTTGCGGCGCTGGAAGATTATTACCAGGAGCAGGGGCGCGACTGGGAGCGCTATGCGATGGTCAAAGCGCGGATCATGGGTGATGACGACGGTGTTTACACCAGCGAGCTGCGTGCGATGCTGCGGCCCTTTGTCTTCCGTCGCTACATCGACTTCAGCGTGATCCAGTCTCTGCGCAACATGAAAGGGATGATCACCCGCGAAGTGCGTCGCCGTGGCTTGAAAGACAACATCAAGCTAGGCGCAGGCGGCATTCGCGAAATTGAATTTATCGTTCAGGTCTTCCAGCTGATTCGCGGTGGTCGTGAGCCAACGCTGCAAAGTCGTTCGCTGCTACCGACGTTGACCGCAATTGAAGCGCTCAATCTGCTGTCAGAAAGCGATGCACAGGCGCTGCGTGAAGCGTATCTGTTCCTGCGTCGCCTGGAAAACCTGCTGCAAAGTATTAACGACGAGCAGACGCAAACGCTGCCCGGCGACGATCTCAACCGTGCGCGCCTGGCCTGGGGCATGCATTTTGCCGATTGGGAGACGCTCACGGAACGGCTGGATGCGCTGATGGCGCAGGTACGCCGCGTGTTTAACGAGCTTATCGGCGACGATGAAGAAAGTTCGCAGGAAGAGCAGTTGTCGGAGTCCTGGCGCGAACTGTGGCAGGACACGCTCCAGGAGGATGATTCACCGGCTGTGCTGATTCATCTGAGCGACGACGATCGTCATCGCGTGTTGTCGCAAATTGCCGATTTCCGTAAAGAGCTGGATAAGCGCACCATCGGCCCACGCGGGCGTCAGGTGCTGGATTCACTGATGCCGCATCTGCTCAGCGAAGTGTGCGCCCGCGAGGACGCGCTGGTGCTGCTGTCGCGTATTACGCCGTTGTTAAGCGGCATCGTCACCCGAACGACCTATCTGGAGCTGCTGAGTGAATATCCCGGCACGCTAAAACACCTGATTCGCCTGTGTGCGGCTTCGCCGATGGTTGCCAGTCAGCTGGCGCGCTATCCGCTGCTGCTGGACGAACTGCTCGACCCGAACACGTTGTACCAGCCGACGGCCACCGACGCTTACCGCGACGAATTGCGCCAGTATCTGCTGCGCGTGCCGGAAGAAGACGAAGAGCAGCAGCTGGAAGCACTGCGTCAGTTTAAACAGGCGCAGCTGCTGCACATTGCGGCTGCCGATATTGCCGGCACGCTGCCGGTCATGAAGGTTAGTGACCACTTAACCTGGCTGGCCGAGGCGATGATCGATGCCGTGGTTCAGCAGGCATGGGTGCAGATGGTGGCGCGCTACGGGCAGCCGACACACCTGCGCGAACGCCATGGCCGCGGTTTTGCGGTGATTGGCTACGGCAAACTGGGCGGCTGGGAGCTGGGGTACAGTTCGGATCTCGATCTGGTGTTTCTGCACGATTGCCCGATGGATGCGATGACCGACGGCGAACGTGAAATTGATGGTCGCCAGTTCTATCTGCGGCTGGCCCAGCGCATTATGCACCTGTTCAGCACCCGTACGTCATCCGGTATTTTGTATGAGGTGGATGCCCGTCTGCGCCCGTCCGGTGCGGCCGGGATGCTGGTGACGACCGCCGAAGCGTTTGCGGATTATCAGCAGAACGAAGCGTGGACCTGGGAGCATCAGGCGTTGGTGCGCGCCCGCGTGGTGTATGGCGATCCGCAGCTTCAGCAGCAGTTTGATGCGATCCGTCGTCAGATCCTGACCAATGCGCGCGACGGCGCGGCGCTGCAAACGGAAGTCCGTGAGATGCGGGAAAAAATGCGCGCTCACCTCGGCGGTAAGCAGCGTGACCGTTTTGACATTAAAACCGACGCTGGTGGTATCACCGATATTGAGTTTATTACCCAGTATCTGGTGCTGTGCTATGCCCACGAGAAGCCAAAGCTGACCCGCTGGTCGGATAACGTGCGCATTCTCGAACTGCTGGCGCAAAACGACATTATGGATGAGCAGGAAGCGCAGGCGTTAACCCGCGCTTACACCACGCTGCGCGATGCGTTACATCATCTGGCGCTTCAGGAGATGCCGGGCAATGTGGATCTGGCGAGCTTCGTCAAAGAACGCGAGCTGGTGAGCGCCAGCTGGCAGAAGTGGCTGGTTCAACCGTGAAATGTGCTATTATCGCGCGAAAATTTTGATTCTCTCAGGAGACACGAATGAAAGTTACGCTGCCGGAATTTGAACGTGCAGGAGTGATGGTGGTTGGCGACGTGATGCTGGATCGCTACTGGTATGGCCCAACCAGCCGTATTTCCCCGGAAGCCCCGGTGCCGGTGGTCAAGGTGGAGACCATCGAAGAACGCCCTGGCGGCGCGGCGAACGTAGCAATGAACATTGCTTCCCTGGGCGCGAATTCTCGTCTCGTGGGTCTGACAGGTATTGACGACGCGGCGCGGGCGCTGAACAAAGCGCTGGCTGACGTGAACGTCAAATGTGATTTTGTCTCCGTGCCGACGCACCCGACGATCACCAAGCTGCGCGTGCTGTCGCGTAACCAGCAGCTCATTCGTCTGGATTTTGAAGAAGGTTTTGCCGGCGTGGACCCGCAGCCGCTGCATGACCGCATTCAGAGCAGCCTGCCCAATGTAGGGGCGCTGGTGCTTTCCGACTACGCCAAGGGCGCGCTGGAAAGCGTGCAGCAGATGATTAAGCTGGCGCGTCAGGCGAAGGTACCGGTGCTGATCGACCCGAAAGGGACTGATTTTGAACGCTATCGCGGCGCGACGCTGCTGACGCCGAACCTGTCCGAGTTCGAAGCGGTAGTGGGTAAATGTAAAAGTGAAGAAGAGCTGGTTGAGCGCGGCATGAAGCTGATTGCTGATTTCGACCTTGCTGCGTTGTTAGTGACCCGCTCCGAACAGGGCATGACGCTGTTACAGCCGGGTAAAGCGCCGCTGCATCAGCCCACTCAGGCTCAGGAAGTGTATGACGTGACCGGTGCCGGTGATACGGTGATTGGCGTGCTGGCGGCGACGCTGGCCTCCGGTAAGACACTGGAAGAGGCCTGTTTCTTTGCTAACGCCGCCGCGGGTGTCGTGGTGGGTAAACTCGGGACGTCAACCGTATCCCCCATCGAGCTGGAAAACGCCGTTCGCGGTCGCGCGGATACCGGTTTTGGCGTGATGAGCGAAGAAGAGCTTAAGCAGGCGGTGGCCGCCGCGCGTCGTCGCGGTGAGAAGGTGGTGATGACCAACGGTGTGTTCGATATTCTGCACGCGGGTCATGTCTCCTATCTGGCGAATGCGCGTAAACTTGGCGATCGTTTGATCGTGGCGGTTAACAGCGATGCGTCAACCAAGCGTCTGAAGGGCGAGTCTCGCCCGGTGAACCCGCTGGATCAGCGGATGATCGTGCTGGGTGCGCTGGAGTCGGTCGACTGGGTCGTATCGTTTGAGGAAGATACGCCACAGCGCCTGATTGCCGGGATCCTGCCGGATCGTCTGGTGAAGGGCGGTGACTATAAACCAGAACAAATTGCCGGTAGCGAAGAAGTGTGGGCGAACGGGGGTGAAGTGCTGGTGCTGAACTTTGAAGATGGTTGTTCAACGACCAATATTATCAAGAAAATTCAGAAGGATAGCGGTAAGTAACGCTTTATTTATGCCGGATGGCGGCTACGCCTTATCCGGCCTACAAATCGGATGCTCGAGAAATTGTAGGCCGGATAAGCGTAGCGCCATCCGGCACTCAACGATGATTACTCTTTCTCGTCAGCAGCCGGCGCCGCATCGCGGTTTTCCAGCTCGCTAATGCGTTGTTCCAGCAGCGCCAGCTTTTCACGCGTGCGCAGCAGTACCTGCGTTTGTACGTCAAACTCTTCGCGACTGACGACGTCAAGGCGCGTCAGCTGAGACTGGATCACCTGACGAACTTTCTTCTCAATGTCATCCCCGAACTCTCGCAGACCTTTCGGCATGGATTCGTGGACCTGGCGGGCGATTTGTTCAATTTTCTTCGGGTCGATCATCTCTGTTTCCCTGATTCAGTCGGCATTACCGCTATTGTAGTGTCTTCTCCCGATACGATAAACCAGAATTGTGCGAAGCTTATGCATTGCCGAAGATAGTCATTAGCGTTATAGTGAGTACGCTTATTCTCAGGGCGGGGCGAAATTCCCCACCGGCGGTAAATCAGCTACGGCTGAAAGCCCGCGAGCGCTTCAGAAATTTTCTGAAGGTCAGCAGATCCGGTGTAATTCCGGGGCCGACGGTTAAAGTCCGGATGGGAGAGAGTAACGATTCAGTTGGGTTTATCCCGCTCGCGTTATCTATTTGCCGCTTGTCGGCACTCCTAAGACTGCCCTGATTCTGGTAACCATAATTTTAATGAGGTTTTTTTACCATGAATCAGACGCTACTTTCCTCTTTTGGTACTCCGTTTGAACGCGTTGAAAACGCACTGATTGCCCTGCGCGAAGGCCGCGGCGCGATGGTGCTGGACGATGAAGATCGTGAGAACGAAGGCGACATGATCTTTGCCGCCGAAAACATGACCGTTGAACAAATGGCGCTGACTATCCGTCACGGTAGCGGCATCGTTTGTCTGTGTCTGACCGACGAACGCCGTAAACAGCTGGATCTGCCGATGATGGTGGAAAATAACACCAGCGCCTACGGCACCGGTTTTACCGTCACGATTGAAGCGGCACACGGCGTCACCACCGGCGTTTCCGCCGCTGACCGCCTGACCACCGTTCGTGCGGCAATCGCCGATAACGCGAAACCGTCCGACCTGAACCGTCCGGGCCACGTATTCCCGCTGCGCGCACAGCCAGGCGGTGTACTGACCCGTGGTGGTCACACCGAAGCGACTATCGATCTGGTCAGCCTGGCAGGCTTCAAACCGGCGGGTGTTCTGTGTGAATTGACCAACGACGATGGCACCATGGCGCGCGCGCCGGAGTGCATCGAGTTTGCGAAGAAACATAACATGGCGCTGGTGACCATCGAAGATCTGGTGGCTTATCGTCGTGAACATGAACGTAAAGCCAGCTGATTGACAGTAAATCGCAAATGATAAAACCCGGTTAGCTCAGCGACCCGGGTTTTTTTATCGCATTAGCCGATACCCATCGACTGCAACACCACCAGACTCATTCCCATCACCGACATACCGCACAGCACGCCGTAGCTGGGGTTATTGTTAGGATCAATCTCTTTCGCCAGCGGCATCAGCTCGTCCACGGAAAGGGCGACCATGATGCCGGCGACCGCTGCCATAATCGCCGCCATGACCACCGGCGACACCATGCTGCCAAGAATCGCCCAGGCCAGTACGCCGCCGAGGATTTCGGCCATGCCGGAAATGCCCGCCCAGAATACCGCTTTACGCTTTGAACCCGTGGCGGCGTAGACCGGCCCGGCGACCGCCAATCCTTCCGGGATATTGTGCAGCGCCACGGCCAGCGCAATGCCAAAGCCCAGCTCAAGATTATTGCTGGCGGTGACGAAAGTGGCGATCCCTTCCGGGAAATTATGCAGGCTGATACCCAGCGTGAGCAAAACGGCGGTGCGACGAATATTGCGCGGCAGCGGCTGCGTATTCTTTTGCATCAGATCCTGCGGATGGGCATGCGGCAGAACCCTGTCGAGCGCGAAGTAGCCAAGCAGGCCAAAGACAAACATGCCGTAGCCGAGCACCGGCGGCATGCCCGGCGCATCCAGCGCTGCCGGCAGCATCTCCATCAGGGCGATGAGCAGCATAATCCCGGCGGCAAAGCCGAGGGAAAACGCCAGCACGCGGTTAGAAGGCTTCTGGCCGATCACCCCAAGAAAAGCGCCGATGAACGTCGCCGCACCGGCTAATAATGTCAGAATCAGCGGAACCGACATTGTTTACTCCTTATGATAATGATTATCATTCATAATATTGAAAATCGTTTTCCCTTGCGAGGGCTGAACGCACTCTTTACGTCATCCTTACATTCAAATTTTCTGAAGATCATCATCACGCTTATCTGAGTTTATCCTCACTGAAAACAGGTTAATGTGGTGTTATCAAATCAATGCCTCTGGAAGGATAACACCATGTCTCGTAGCCGAATGCCAGCACTGTTTTTAGGTCACGGTAGCCCCATGAACGTACTGGAAGATAACCTCTATACCCGTACCTGGCAGCACCTGGGCGAGACGCTGCCGCGCCCGAAAGCGATTGTCGTGGTCTCCGCGCACTGGTTTACCCGCGGCACGGGGGTGACGGCGATGGAAACGCCGAAGACCATTCATGACTTTGGCGGCTTCCCGCAGGCGCTGTACGATACCCATTACCCGGCGCCAGGTTCCCCTGAACTCGCGCAGCGGTTGGTTGAGCTGCTGGCTCCGGTACCGGTGGCGCTGGACAAAGAAGCCTGGGGCTTTGACCACGGTTCCTGGGGCGTGCTGATCAAAATGTACCCGAAGGCGGATATCCCGATGGTGCAGCTGAGCATCGACAGCACCAAACCGGCGGCGTGGCATTTTGAGATGGGCCGTAAGCTGGCCAGCCTGCGCGATGAAGGCATCATGCTGGTGGCGAGCGGCAACGTGGTGCACAACCTGCGCACCGCGAAATGGCACGGCGATTCTACGCCATACCCGTGGGCCAGCTCCTTTAACGACTATGTGAAGGCGAATCTGGACTGGAAAGGGCCGACGGAGCAGCATCCGCTGGTGAACTACCTGTCGCATGAAGGCGGGTCGCTCTCTAACCCGACGGCGGATCACTTCCTGCCGCTGCTGTACGTGCTGGGGGCATGGGATGGCGAAGAGCCCATCACGATCCCGGTAGACGGTATCGAAATGGGCTCGCTGAGTATGCTGTCGGTGGTAATTGGCTGACGATTACTCGACGAAGATGTGCGGATAGAAGCGTGAAAGATCCTGAGTGATCAGCGCTCTGTCCTCACGAATACCGATTCCGGCTGGCTGATCGTTAATCAGCCAGCTGCCGATCAGCATATAGCTGTCGCCAAACTTCGGCAGCGGATGGAACTGCTGGACGATCATCCCTTCTTCGCCGTACGGGCCTTCGACCTGCTCAATGGTTTTGCCATTTTCAACGATCGAAATGTTCGCGCCTTCGCGAGAGAAGATCGGTTTCACCACAAATTTGTCCATCTGCGGATGATCGTCTTCGGCGAAGTAGGCCGGGAGCAGGTTCGGGTGATCCGGGAACATCTCCCACAGTAGCGGCAGCAGCGCTTTGTTAGAGATGATGCTCTTCCATGCCGGTTCCAGCCAGCGCACGCCAGCGTCTTCCAGCTTGGTGGAGAACATCTCGCGCAGCATATACTCCCACGGATAGAGCTTGAACAGATTGCCGATCACCTGATCCTGCAGATCGGTAAACTGACCTTTCTCACCCAGGCCGATATCTTCGACGTAGAGGAATTCGGTTGCGACGCCCGCTTCCGCCGCACAGTCCTGTAGATACTGAACGGTGCCGCGATCTTCTACGGTATCGCGGCAGCAGGTCATGTGCAGCAGCTGGAATCCGTGCTGTTCGCGCAGTTCGTTAAAGCGATCGATCAGCTTTTCCTGCAGGCTGTTGAACTGGTCGCTGCCTGCTGGCAGATTGCCCGCGTTCAGCTGATCTTCCAGCCAGATCCACTGGAAAAATGCCGCTTCATACAGCGAGGTTGGCGTGTCGGCGTTATTTTCCAGCAGCTTCGGCTCACCCTTGCCGTCCCACGCCAGGTCCAGGCGCGAATAGAGCGACGGCTGGTTTGTCTGCCACGACTGGCGGACAAAGCCCCAGGTGTGCTTTGGAATCCGGAATTTAGCCATTAGCTCATCGCTGGCGATGACGCGCTCGACCACCTTCAGGCACATCTGGTGAATCTCTGCGGTGACGTCTTCCAGTTTTTCCACCTGCGCGAGGGTGAGCTTGTAGTACGCTTCCTCGCTCCAGTACGGCTCACCGTACATGGTATGGAAGTTAAACCCGTATTCGGTCGCCTTTTCACGCCAGTCCGGGCGTTCAACAATACTGATTCTTTCCATGGCGATCAGCCACCCATTGAGCGGGAGGTGGTGCCGGTGGCGCTACGCTGCATGGTGGACTGTTTCGCCACCGACTCACCGAAGCCGCCGCGGGTAACGGTGCTGGTGGTTGCTGGTTTCGGCGCCATGGCGGTTTTCGGCACGTTCATCGAACGGCCCGGTTGGGCTGCGCCGTAGTTTTTACCGCTGGCGTCGGTGTATTTACCGTAGGCCGGGCTGGACGGGTTCTTCGAGGTGAAGACCGGCTGCTGCTGGTAGCCGCCCATGCCGCCGCTCATCATGCGGCCCATCATATAACCCGCCATCAGCGGCATCCAGAAGCTGCCGCTGCTTTGCGCCTGCGCCTGGTTCTCACCGGTTGGGGCCATGCCCGCCTGGGCAGGTGCCTGCTGGCACTGGCCTTCGCCGAATTCGGCTACGCAGTCTTCACGGCTGGCGTATTTCGGCGCGGTGCGTTCGGCTTCTTTCAGCGCGTTGTTGAACGTTGTTGTACACTCCGCGCTTTTGCCCGGGTTGGCAGCGGAGCAGTCGTCCGCATTCTGATACAGCGTGACGGTTTCATCGGTTTTCTCACAGCCTGCGAGCATAAAGACGGCGGTGACGGCCAGTGCAACCGGTGTGAGATGGCGCGCGCCCCAGCTTTTACGGAAAGCGGCGTGCTGAATGTTGTTTGTCCGTTTCATTTTATTCTTCCTGGACCCAGTGGAATGGTATTGCAATAGCGCTCAGGATAGTGGATGAGTGGTCGAAAATGAAGCGAAGAAGCGGCGAAAGCGGGGGATCTTTACGTTGCCTTACGTTGGCGCAAAAAAAAGGTCCGCACGGGGCGGACCTTGTTGCCTGCAAACGTCAGCCTTAGCGGAGACGCGCTTTGCTGGTGGCCGGAGAGGTGTAGCCGTCGGCGGTGGCATCCTGCTGCGCATTTTCAGGCGCAATGGTGGCATTGGCGGTCGAAACCGGTTTGCCCAGGGTGTTGTTCAGCGCCAGCAGATCCTGCTCGTTCAGCGTGCCCAGTGCATTTTTGATATTCAACTGGTTGATCAGATAGTTGTAACGCGCGCTGGAGAGCTGTTGCTTCGCGTTGTACAGCGTGGTGGTCGCATCCAGCACGTCAACGATGGTACGGGTACCGACGGAGTAGCCCGCTTCCATGGCGTCTAAAGAACTCTGCGCAGAAACCACGGCCTGTTTGTAGGCGTTGATGCTGCTGATAGAGGCGTTGACGTTATTGAAGGAAGAACGCACGGTCTGCACCACGGAGCGGTGCGCGCTTTCAAGCTGCTCGCTGGCACCAACGAAGTTGTACTGCGCCTGTTTCACCTGCGAGTTGACCATTCCGCCCTGATACAGCGGCAGGGAGAAGCTCAGACCCACTTTGTTCTGACCGGCATCGTTATCATCGTACTGCGAAGAGCCGCGAGTTTTAGAGCCGCTGTAAGAGGTGTTAGACACCCCGGTAGAGGCGGTTAAATCCAGCGTCGGCAGGTGGCCGTCCTGCGCCTGGCGAATCTGCTCACGCGCCAGGTCCTGGCTCAGGCGAGCCTGCAACAGGGAGAGGTTGCGGTTCTCCGCCTCTTTCAGCAGAGAGTTCACGCCCTGCGGCTTATCGGTTTTGAAGCTGTCGACGTTCAGTGACGCCAGCTCCGGATAGTAGTTACCGGTGACCTGACGCAGCGCTTCTACCGCGTTGTCGAGGTTGTTACGCGCGGTGACTTCGTTCGCCAGTACGGTATCGTACTGTGAACGGGCGTTCTGCACGTCGGTGATGGCGACCAGGCCCACGTTGAAGCGCTGGGTGGTTTGGTCTAACTGACGGTAAATCGCCTGTTTCTGCGCTTCGGTGTAGGAGAGCGAGTCAATGGCGCTCAGCACGTTGAAGTACGCGGTTGCGGTATTCAGGATCAGCGTCTGTTGATCGGTCTGATAGGTCACATCCTGGATGCCCGCCGCTTTTTCTTGCAGGCTCAGCGCACGCCATTTGGACATATCAAACAGTGTCTGCGTCAACTGCAGCGAGCCGCTGGTGACGTTGGAGTTCACGCCGTTGCTGTCGCGGAAGCCGTTGGTGTAGGTATAATCGGCACCCAGACCTAACTGCGGTAACAGCGGGCTACGCGCTTCGTTGATCTTTTCGAATGCCGCATCACGATCTGCTGCAGATTTACGGAGATCCGGGTTACTGGTACGTGCCTGCTGATAGACCTGTAACAGGTTCTCTGCCTGGCTCATTGTACTGAAGCCCGTCAGGCTCAGGCCAATTAAGATAGGGAGCAATTTCTTCATTTGCATTTGCATTCCTTGTTGTGAAGCTTAGCGCTGATCTAATTCACAGAAAAAATATTTGCCGATTGTACCAGAGTCCGCCATGTTAAAAAGTTGGCGTAACGTGCCATCTGGCGTTAATTTGCACCAATCTACCATAGAGTGAGTGGATCCTAAGGTAAACAGAGTTTAAATCCACAATTTCAACACAATTACTGCATAGGCCAGTCCATGACTAAATCACGTAACCCGGTGGTCACCCTCGCGAAAAACGATGTAGAAATTATTGCACGAGAAACCGTTTATCGCGGTTTTTTTTCGCTTGATGTGTACCGTTTTCGTCACCGTTTGTTCAATGGGGAAATGAGCGGAGAAGTTCGTCGTGAAATTTTTGAGCGCGGTCACGCTGCAGTCTTGCTACCCTTTGACCCAGTGCGTGACGAAGTGGTGCTGATCGAGCAGGTGCGTATTGCCGCTTATGACACCAGTGAGACCCCCTATCTACTGGAGATGGTCGCGGGCATGATTGAAGAGGGCGAAACCGTTGAGGACGTCGCCCGTCGTGAGTCGCTGGAAGAAGCGGGGCTGACCGTGGGTCGCATGAAGCCGTGTCTCAGCTATCTGGCCAGCCCCGGCGGCACCAGCGAGCGTCTGAGCATTCTGGTGGGGGAAGTGGATGCGACAACGGCCAAGGGCATCCATGGCCTGGCGGAAGAACACGAAGACATTCGCGTTCATGTGGTAAGCCGGGAGTATGCTTATCAATGTGTGGAAGAGGGAAAAATTGACAACGCAGCGTCTGTCATCGCTTTGCAATGGCTGCAGCTGCATTATCAGGACTTACGAAAAGAGTGGGCAAAATGAAGCGCTATACACCTGACTTCCCTGAAATGATGCGTTTGTGCGAAACCAACTTCGCGCAATTACGCCGCTTACTGCCGCGCGTCGATGAAGCCGGTGAAACGGTGAGCTATCAGGTGGCTAATGCGCAATATCGCTTAACGATAGTCGAATCAACTCGTTACACTACGCTTGTGACGATTGAACAAACGCACCCGGCGGTGAGCTACTGGAGCCTGCCGTCGATGACCGTGCGGTTGTATCACGACGCGATGGTGGCTGAAGTGTGTTCAAGTCAGCAGATCTTTCGCTTCAAAGCGCGGTATGATTATCCAAATAAAAAGTTGCATCAACGCGACGAAAAGCATCAAATTAATCAGTTTCTGGCCGACTGGCTTCGATTCTGTTTAGCACATGGAGCGATGGCGATTCCGGTTTGTACATAGAACCGTTCGGGCTGCCTCTGAGGCGCTGCCAGCGACGACGCTGCCTGAAAGGATGATGTGTATGTTTGCATCGTGAAACCTAAGGACACCATTTGGAAAGCCTTTTAAACCTTCCTCTGGCTGGTGGGGCCAGTGTCAGGGTACTGCAAATTACTGATACTCACCTGTTTGCTGAAAAAGATGAAACGCTGTTAGGGGTGAATACCTGGGAAAGCTACCACGCCGTCTTGCAGGCGATACATGCCTCGGCGCGTGAAGTTGACCTGGTGGTAGCGACAGGCGATTTAGCGCAGGATCACTCATCCGCGGCCTATCAGCACTTTGCTGAAGGCATCGCGAGCTTTACTGCGCCTTGCGTTTGGCTTCCGGGAAACCACGATTTTCAGCCGTCCATGTACAGCACATTACAGGACGCAGGCATCTCTCCGGCCAAGCGCGTGCTGGTTGGCGAACACTGGCAGATCCTGCTGCTCGACAGTCAGGTTTTCGGCGTGCCGCACGGCGAACTGAGCGACTTTCAGCTTGAGTGGTTAGAGAAACGGCTGGCGGAAATGCCGGAACGACATACCTTGCTGCTGCTGCACCATCATCCTCTGCCTTCGGGCTGTAGCTGGCTCGATCAGCACAGTCTGCGCAACGCCGGTGCCCTGGATAACGTGCTGGTGCACTATCCGCGCGTGAAGCATCTACTGTGCGGCCATATTCACCAGGAATTGGACGTCGAGTGGAACGGGCGCCGTATCATGGCGACGCCGTCAACCTGCGTGCAGTTTAAGCCGCACTGCGCCAACTTTACGCTGGATACCGTTTCGCCTGGCTGGCGTTGGCTGGAGCTGCATGCCGATGGTTCGTTAACCACCGAAGTCTGCCGTCTTGCCGGGTCAACATTCCATCCTGATACCGCATCTGAAGGCTATTAATGTCGACGCTTCTTTATCTGCATGGCTTTAACAGCTCTCCGTGCTCGGCCAAGGCCACGGCGCTTAAGCAGTGGCTGGCGGAGCACTATCCTGATGTGAAAATGCTGATTCCGCAGCTGCCCGTCTATCCGGCGGAAGCGGCGGAAATGCTCGAAGCGTTGGTGCTCAAGCACGGCGGTGAGCCGCTCGGCATCGTCGGATCGTCGCTGGGCGGCTATTACGCGACCTGGCTGTCGCAGTGTTTCATGCTGCCTGCGGTGGTGGTGAACCCGGCGATACGCCCGTTTGAGCTGCTGGTGAATTTCCTCGGCCCGAACGAGAATCCCTACACCGGGCAGCAATATGTGCTAGAGTCACGCCATATTTACGATCTCAAAGTGATGCAAATTGACCCGCTTGAGGCACCGGATCTCATCTGGTTGCTTCAACAAACCGGCGATGAAGTGCTGGATTACCGCCAGGCCGTGGACTATTTTGCCTCCTGCCGACAAACGGTAGAGGAGGGCGGTAATCACGCATTTACCGGCTTTGAAGATCACTTCACACAGATTATCGATTTCCTGGGGTTGCATTAAGCAGCGCCAACTACCTACGAATAGATCATGACGCAATCTTCTTATAACGCTGATGCCATTGAGGTACTCACCGGGCTTGAGCCGGTTCGCCGCCGTCCGGGAATGTACACAGATACCACTCGTCCTAACCACCTTGGTCAGGAAGTGATTGATAACAGCGTGGATGAAGCGCTGGCCGGGCACGCGAAGCGTGTCGAAGTCATCCTCCATGCCGATCAGTCGCTGGAAGTTATCGACGACGGTCGCGGCATGCCCGTCGACATCCATCCGGAAGAGGGCGTACCGGCGGTTGAGCTGATCCTTTGCCGTCTGCACGCGGGCGGTAAGTTCTCCAACAAAAACTACCAGTTCTCCGGCGGCCTGCACGGCGTGGGGATTTCGGTGGTGAACGCCTTGTCCAAACGCGTGGAAGTCAACGTTCGTCGCGACGGCCAAATCTACAGCATCGCGTTTGAGAACGGCGAAAAAGTCGAAGATTTACACGTTTCCGGTACCTGCGGGAAACGCAATACCGGTACCAGCGTGCACTTCTGGCCGGACGAAAGCTTCTTCGACAGCCCGCGTTTTTCCGTGTCCCGCTTAAGCCATCTGCTGAAAGCGAAAGCGGTGCTTTGCCCGGGCGTTGAAATCGTCTTTAAAGACAAAGTCAACGATACTGAACAGACCTGGTGCTACGCTGACGGTCTGAACGACTATCTCAGTGAAGCGGTGAATGGCCTGCCGCTGCTGCCGGAAAAACCGTTTGTCGGCAACTTCTCCGGCGACACCGAAGCGGTGGACTGGGCGCTGCTGTGGCTGCCGGAAGGCGGCGAGCTGCTGACCGAAAGCTACGTCAACCTGATCCCGACCATGCAGGGCGGTACGCACGTTAACGGTCTGCGCCAGGGCCTGCTCGACGCGATGCGCGAGTTCTGCGAATACCGCAACATCCTGCCGCGCGGCGTGAAGCTGTCGGCGGAAGATATCTGGGATCGCTGTGCCTACGTGCTGTCGGTGAAGATGCAGGATCCGCAGTTCGCCGGGCAGACCAAAGAGCGTCTCTCTTCCCGTCAGTGCGCGGCGTTTGTCTCCGGCGTGGTGAAAGATGCCTTTAGCCTGTGGCTGAACCAGAACGTCCAGGCCGCTGAACTGCTGGCCGAAATGGCGATTTCCAGCGCCCAGCGTCGTCTGCGCGCGGCGAAAAAAGTGGTGCGTAAAAAACTCACCAGCGGGCCGGCGCTGCCGGGTAAACTGGCCGACTGTACCGCGCAGGATCTCGCGCGCACCGAACTGTTCCTTGTGGAAGGTGACTCGGCAGGCGGTTCAGCGAAACAGGCGCGCGATCGTGAATATCAGGCGATCATGCCGCTCAAAGGTAAGATCCTTAACACCTGGGAAGTTTCCTCTGACGAAGTGCTGGCCTCGCAGGAAGTGCACGATATTTCCGTGGCGATCGGCATCGATCCGGACAGTTCGGATCTCAGCCAGCTGCGCTACGGCAAGATCTGTATCCTCGCGGATGCGGACTCCGATGGTCTGCACATCGCCACGCTGCTGTGCGCGCTGTTTGTGAAGCACTTCCGCGCGCTGGTGAAAGAAGGTCACGTCTACGTGGCGCTGCCGCCGTTGTACCGTATCGATCTGGGCAAAGAGGTGTATTACGCCCTGACCGAAGAGGAAAAAGCCGGCGTGCTGGAGCAGCTCAAGCGCAAGAAAGGCAAGCCGAACGTGCAGCGTTTTAAAGGTCTGGGTGAAATGAACCCGATGCAGCTGCGCGAAACCACGCTTGATCCGAACACTCGCCGCCTGGTGCAGCTCATCATCAACGATGAAGATGAACAGCAGACCGATGCGACCATGGATATGCTGTTGGCGAAGAAGCGTTCGGAAGACCGCCGCAACTGGCTGCAGGAAAAAGGCGATATGGCCGATCTCGAAGCCTGATTTGCAATCCAGAATTCCCCCTAAAAAGGAGACGCGCGCGTCTCCTTTTTTATTGCCCGCGCGCCCTCTCACTCTGGCGCAATAGCAAACCGCCAACGCTAATGAATCGATTCATTTCTAATTTCTGCGCTTTATGAAATGCCATTTTAAAATTTGGTATGACAGGTCACACTTTAGTTGTATGACTTCTACCATATTCTTCCGCTGGACATAAAACATACTTTTGAACATGGACGTCAATCTATGCAGGCAAGTGATTCGCATAGTGAATTTTATCTTTCCTTACAAGAGAATCGTCTATGTTAAGAAGAAAACTGGCTTTAAGCGTTTTATCTTTCTCGTTACTGATGGGGTCTGCGGCGGCGATGGCGAAAACGGTGTTCATCGCTTCAGATGTGCATCCTGCTGATTATCCGACGACTGCTGCGGTGATTCATATGGGGGAGAAGCTCAGTCAACAAACCGACGGGCGTCTCTCCATCAGGATGTTCCCAAGCGGGCAGATGGGAGATGAAAGCACTACGCTGGAAAAGACCCGCGCCGGGGCGATTGATATTCTGCGCGTTTCTATGGCGCCGGTTGGCGGCATTCTGCCGCAGGTGAGCGTCTTCAACATGCCGTTTGTGTTCCGCGATACCGATCATCAGCACAAAGTGCTGGATGGCGACGTGGGCAGCAAACTGGCGAAAGAGATCTCCGACAGCAACCTTGGGCTGGTTTTCCTTGGCTGGATGGACGCGGGCTCGCGCAGCTTGATCACCAAAAAACCGATCACCACCCTCGACGATCTGAAAGGCGTGAAGATCCGTCTGCAAAACAACCCGATTGGTCTCGATACCTTTAAAGCACTGGGCGCTAACCCGATCGTTCTGCCGGTCGGCGACGTCTTCGCCAGCCTGCAAACCGGGGTGATTGACGCAGCAGAAAACAACGAGCCGACCTTTGATACCGAAAACTATGTGGTGGCCGGCACCAAATATTTTGACCTCACCGAACACTTTATGATCCCGGAAGTGCTCGCCTTCTCGAAGCGTAAATGGAGCAAACTGTCGGCGGAAGATCAGGCGCTGATCATGAAGCTGGCAAAAGAAGCGCAGGCGGAAGAACGCGTGCTATGGGCTGAATACGTCGAGAAATCCAAACAGCGTCTGCAAAGCCAGGGCGTGAAATTCCTGCCGGTGGATAAAAAACCCTTTGTCGATGCCACTGCGCCGGTTCGCGAAAAATATGGCAAGCAGTTCAGCGACTTAATGCAAGAAATTCAGGACACCAAATAATCCCCGTGGCGGCAGGACGGCGCGTGCTGGCCTGCCCGTTTTGATCTGGAGATAACAATGAAAAATATCTATGTCCTGGTCATGGATGGCGTGTATCGGATCTGTATCTGGCTGTCAGGGATCAGCCTGTTATTTATGACGTTTATTTATCTGGTGGGGATTTACGCCCGTTTTCGTCCTGATTTTCCGGCATGGCTCGATTTTCTCCCGCATGCCTCAACCAGCTGGCCGGAACCATTATCGCAGATTTGCATGATCACCTTCTCCTTCGTAGGGGCGGCCGCGGCCTATCGGGCCGGCAGCCACATCGCGATTACCATGCTGGTGGATCACATTAACCCGGCGATGAAAAAAGCGCTGGCGGTGTTCGTCGATCTGGCGATGCTGGCCACCTGCCTGTTTATCATTCACTGGGGGATTATCGGTTGTATGGATGCCTGGGAGGACGTGGTGCCATCGCTGCCGTTCCTGACCTCGGGGATCACCCATTTGCCAATTCCGCTGGGTTCGTTCTTCACGCTGCTGTTCGTGGTTGAAAAACTGCTGTGCGGCCCGCAAACGCATCGCGAACTGGTGCAGTTTGGCTCGCCGAAAGTCGGTCACTAAGGGGCACAAGCAATGGACTTAACGCTGATTATATTTGTCGTGACCTTCGTGGTGTTGATGGCCGTGGGGATGCCGGTGGCCTACGCCGTGGGGTTGACCGCCGTGGTGGTGACCGCCTTCGCGGACTTCTCGCTCGATGGGCTGGTAATCACCATTTTCCACAGTACCGATAACGTCAACCTGTTGACCATTCCCTTCTTTGTGTTCGCGGGGGCGATCATGGCAGAAGGGGGGATGGCGCGACGGCTGGTGGATTTTGCCGGGCTGTTCGTCGGCTGGATCCGCGGAGGGCTGTCGCTGGTTAACATTCTGGCCTCCACGCTGTTTGGCGCGATTTCGGGATCGTCGGTGGCGGATACCGCCTCGATCGGATCGGTGCTGATCCCGGAAATGGAGCGTAAAGGCTACCCGCGTTCCTTCGGCGCGGTGCTGACCGCCAGCGCCTCGGTGCAGGCGATCCTGGTGCCGCCAAGCCACAACTCGGTGTTGTTCGCTATCGTGGCGAACACCGCGGCGGTGACCATTCCGGCGATGTTCCTCGCCGGGATCATTCCGACCTTGGTGCTGTGCGTGACGCTTATCGTTATGTGTTTAATTGCGGCACGTAAAAACAACTATCCGAAAGAAGCGCGCGTTGAGCTGAAGCGCAAGATCAAGATTGCCTCCGACGCCATCTGGGGACTCGTGACCATTGTGATCATCTCCGGCGGCATCCTCTCGGGCTTCTTTACGCCAACGGAATCGGGGGCAATTGCCTGTATCTGGGCGATGTTTGTCACCTTCTTTGTCTACCGCGAATATAAGCTGAAGGATTTCCCGAAGCTTATCCACCGCACGATCAAAACCGTCACCATGGTGATGGTGCTGATCGCTTTTGCCGCCGCTTTTGGCTCGGTTATGACGCTGGTAGGGCTGCCACAGGAGATCTCCGCCGCATTGTTGTCGCTGTCAGATAACAAGTACGTCATCCTGTTAATCATCAACATCATGCTGCTGCTGTTGGGCTGTTTGATGGACATGGCGCCGCTGATTCTGATCCTGACGCCGATCCTGCTGCCGGTGGTGGTGGAGCTGGGTATCGATCCGGTGCACTTCGGTATCATCATGATGATGAACTTAGGCATTGGGCTGATCACGCCGCCGGTAGGTTCGGTACTGTTCGTGGCCAGCGCCGTCAGCGGGCAGAAGATTGAAACCGTCGTGAAAGCGATGATTCCGTTCTACTGCGTGCTGTTCCTGGTGCTGATTGCCATTACCTATATCCCGATTCTGTCGCTGTGGCTCCCGGGGCGCTTCCACTAGCCCGCTGGCGCGAAACGTGATTTTTTCGGTACTGTAAGGGGGTCTCACCGATCCCCTTTTTAAATGAACTAATAAAGTAGGTCACTTCGGCAAACCCCACCTGCCCGGCAATCTCGCTCACCGGCAGCGCGCTGTGCAGCAGCAGCTCGCAGGCGCGGCGCAGGCGTAACGTATTGAGGTAGTCGTGAATATGCTCCCCGGTCTCGGCGTGAAAGCGGCGTGACAGATAGCTGCGCGATTTGCCCAGTTCCGCAGCCAGGGCATCAAGGCTGAATTTCTTCTGATAGTTCTCTTCAATCCAGAACATGACCGGGCTGGCAATACCGCTTGAGGTGTCGGTCATTTTTTCCTGCACCGGCGGTAACATGTTAAATAGCGTCATCAGCATACAGGCAATCTGTTCACTGCTCAGCGCGGAGAAACTCGCGGCGCGTGCGTAAAGCCCGAACAGATGATCGATATGGGGATGCATCTCGGCTAAATCGGCGACAAACGCCGGGCGCCCGCGTGCGGAAAGCGTCTGCAAACGGCGGTGATTATCGGGAAAATGGCGGAGAAGTTTGGCAATCGCGTGCTGATCGACGTGAATAATGGTACGGCGATAGCTGTCCTGCGCTTTCTCATCCACCATGATTTTATGCAACGTAAATGGCGGGAAGAAAAACAGTCGCCCGGGACGCATGGTGTACTGGCGATTGTCGACGATCACCACGCCAAAACCCTCTTCAACGTAGAGAATTTCCAGACACTGGTGCCAGTGATGGTAGCGCACGGTGTTGGCAAAAAGACGGCTGAATGACGCGACGGCGTCATTCAGCGTGATCGGTTCCAGATGTTCGGCATTCCAGGACGAAGTCATGTGCAATATATTTAAACTTTTACCGGTTTAATCTTACTACTAAACCACTGTTTTAAATTTTATCAAGCACCGGTTCACACAATACTATCAGTTGTGACCGGGTTAACATTTCTTCGCTGCCTGGATTCTCTATGCTTTAGCCACTTTCGAGGATGGTTAAATTAGGGGTCAGGACAGTGGCTGAAATATCAAAAATATTGTCATCACGTGAAGACGTTACAGCAACGCTGATGACGATGCTGAGCGCTCTCGATAAACAATTTCCCGCTGACGTCGCGCAGTTCTCGCTGGGTAACACCTGTGCGCACTACAGCACGGATATCGCGGAGATGGAGGGCTTATCGAGAGCGCTTTGGGGCCTGTTCCCGCTGCTGGCGGGTGGGGCGGAAGTGCCGTTCAGCGACAAGTACATCACGGCCATTAAACTCGGTACCGACCCGCAAAGCCCGTCCTACTGGGGCGAAACCGGGCCCTACGATCAGCGGCTGGTCGAAATGGCCGCCTACGGCCTGGGGCTGGCGCTGCTGCAGAACAAACTGACCGCGCATTTCAGCGACGCAGAACTGGCAAATCTGCACCGCTGGCTGAATCAAATCACCGATGCCCAGATGCCGGACAGCAACTGGAACTATTTCGCGGTGATTGTCCAGTTGGGCTTTAAGCGCGCCGGGCTGCCTTACGATCAGGCGGCAATTGACCGTCGCTTCAACATGATGGAAGCCTACTATCTTGGCGACGGCTGGTACTCCGATGGTCCGGGTCGCCCGAAGGACTACTATATTTCGATGGCGTTCCATTTCTATGGCCTGATTTACGCCACCCTCAACGCCAGCGATGACCCGGCCCGCGCGGCTACCTTGCGTGAACGCGCCTGCCTGTTCGCGAAGGATTTTATCTACATGTCCGCCGCCGACGGCGCATCGGTGCCGTTTGGCCGCAGCCTGACCTACCGTTTTGCCATGGTGGCTTTCTGGAGCGGCGTGGCGTTTGCTGAGCTTGATGTGTTCTCGCCGGGCGTCCTGAAAGGCATTATCCTGCGTCACTTGCGCTGGTGGGTGGCGCAGCCGATTTTCGATCGCGACGGTATTTTAACGCTGGGCTTCGCGTATCCGAATCTGGCGATGTGTGAAGACTACAACTCACCGGGCTCGCCGTACTGGGCGCTGAAAGTGTTCCTGATTCTGGCGCTACCCGCCAATCATGCGTTCTGGCAGGCTGAAGAATTACCGTTGCCGAGGTTAGACCCGGTTCACGCCATTGTCCCGGCACAGCAGATTTTGCAACACGATGAAGGTTCGCAGCACGTGGTGATGCTCACCTCCGGACAGCTGGAGCTGAACAACTACGTTAATACCGAAGCCAAATACACCAAGTTTGCCTACTCCACCCGCTTTGGTTTCACCATCGAGCGTGGGCGCTATGGCATTAAACACGCGGCCTGCGACTCCATGCTGCTGCTGTCGGATAACGACAACTACTGGCGTGGGCGTCGCGAATGCGCCCGCGTTGAGATGCTGGACGGCGCTATCTACTCCCGCTGGCTGCCGTGGCACGACGTGCAGATCGATACCTGGCTGATTCCCTGCGGCGAATGGCACGTGCGCGTTCACCGTGTTAATACCGCGCGTCGTCTGCAAACGGTGGAGGGCGGTTTCGCGGTGATGAAGGCCGATGCGGAAATCACTGGAGGTCAGAGTCGCGTTTCTGCGACTAATGGAACCAGCACAGTGGTCGATCTTTCCCCGCATGCGGTGCGCCAGGCTGACTGCGTGATTACGCCGCCAAACAGCAGCGTGATGTTCCCGGAATGCGCGGCTATCCCCATGCTCTCTGGCGATATCGCCCCCGGCGAACACTGGTTGTGTTGCGCCGTCGCCGCGAGCGGAGACGCGGATGCATCGCTACCGGCATTGCCGATGCTGCATATTGAAAACAATGCGCTAAGCGTCAGGGATAACGTGAGCGGAAAAATAACAAATTTAAGTTTATAACCCTCCGGATAAAAGAATAAACCGGAATATCCCCTCGCCAGCTTTGAATTGTCATGATTCAGAGCTGGCACCCTACAAAGTTTTGTCGAGGACCGTATGGAAAAAATAGCGTCTCCAAACAGGCTTGAATATTACAAAATTAGTTCGTTTATCTTTTTATACTTCTTTACCTGGTCCGCCAGTATTGGCCTCTTTGCCATTTGGCTCGGGCAAAAAGCGGAGCTCAGTGGCGCAGTTATTGGCACCGTTTTTGCCGTTAACGGAATATTCTCGGTAATTCTTAAACCGATCTACGGCTATATTCTCGATAAGATCGGTATGAGTAAATATCTGCTCTATTTTGTGGTGGTGATGTCCGCCCTGATGGCGCCGTTCTTTATTTATGTTTATCAGCCACTGCTGCTGTCTTACACCACCCTCGGGATTATTGTTGGGGCGATTTATCTGAGCTTCGCATGGTATGCCGGTGTGGCGGCTTGTGAATCCTATGCCGATCGTTACAGCCGCCTGAACAGCATGGAGTTCGGTCAAATTCGTATGTGGGGCTCGCTCGGTTGGGCGGTGGCATCCTCGTTCTCCGGGCTGCTGTTTAATATCTCTCCGGCCTACAACTTTATTCTCGGCAGCGTTGCCTCGCTGGTCATGCTGGCAGTATTAATCAGCCTGAAGGTCGATACCCAGACGGCGAATGCAAGTGCTGTGATTTCTAAAGATAAAATTGTCCTGAAAGATGTTTTCGATCTGCTGAAAAGCGGCAAATTCTGGGCCTTCTGCCTGTATGTGGCTGGGGTTGCATGGATGATGTTTGTCGCTGAGCAGCAGTTCTCTCGTTATTTTGTGACCTTCTTTGATGATGTTCATGAAGGGAATACCATATTTGGCCTGCTCGGCACGGTACAGTCCGGCACCGAATTTGTGATGTATATATTTATGCCGATGTTTGTGAATTATATCGGTGCAAAACGCGGTCTGATTATAGTCGGCGCATTAGTTGGCGCGCGACTGGTTATTTCAGGCCTGTGCGACTCTCATCTGCTGATTTCCGTTATTAAGCCGCTGTACGGTCTGGAAATTTGTCTGCTGCTGGTATCGGTCTTTAAATATATTGCCGAGCATTTCGATAAACGCGTTAATGCCACCATGTATTTATTAGGCTATCAGGCGATGCTGTATATCGGTAACGTCGTGGTCTCGTCCCCGGCAGGATTATTGTACGACCGTATTGGTTTCGAAAAAACCTATATTATTATGGGCGGAATTGCGCTGTTCTTTACGCTTATCTCCGCGTTCACTTTATCCGCCTGTAAACGTCAGAATCATCGCCAGCCAGCCCTTGATGTGGCTGAAAATGGTATTTCTAAATAAGCCTTACTGATTGAAGGAACCGAATATGTTAAACCAAATCGTTGAGGAAAAATTACGCGAATTCCCGGGTGCTCCCGTTAATCTGCAAACGTTTAACGATGAGCTGTGCTCGGCGCGTAGCCATGTCCTTAAGCTGATTAGCCGTCATTTAACGGATTTCGGTGATAAATTCCCTGGCGAGGCCTGCGTTAAAGGTTATTACCCGTTAACCGAAAACGTTGAATGGACCACCAGCTTCTGGACCGGCCAGCTCTGGCTGGCGTGGGAAATGACCGGTGATGAGAAGTATCGGGCGCTGGCGGAAAAACACGTGCGTTCGTTCGGCCTGCGCATTGCCGGGCGTCATGATACCAATACCCACGATCTGGGCTTTCTGTACACGCTCTCCTGCGTATCGGCGTGGCGTCTGACCGGCAATCGCGACGCGCGCGGTTTTTCCCTGCTGGCGGCGGAAGCGCTGCTCGAACGTTTCCACCGCAAAGCGGAAATCATTCAGGCCTGGGGCGTGTTGACCGATCCGGAACAGGCCGGGCGCATGATCATCGACTGCACCATGAACCTGCCGCTGCTGTACTGGGCGACGGAGCAGACCGGCGACCCGCGCTTTGCTGATGCGGCCCGCGCGCATGTACGTCAGTCGGCGAAGTACCTGGTGCGTGAAGATGCTTCGACCTACCACACTTACTACATGGACGTGCAGACCGGCGAACCGCGCTTTGGCAAAACGCAGCAGGGGTACGCCGACGACTCATGCTGGTCGCGCGGTCAGGCGTGGGGTATCTACGGCTTTATGCTGAGTTTCCTCTACACCGGCGATAAGGAACTGATTAGCTTGTCGAAAAAGCTGGCGAACTACTTCCTTAACCGTTTACCGGAGGATGCGATCTGTCACTGGGATCTGGCGCTGGTCGGCACCGATGCGCTGCGTGATTCGTCATCGGCGGCGATTGCGGTATGCGGCCTGCTGGAGTTGGTGAAGCATCTGCCGACCACCGATCCGGATCGTGAACGCTATCAGCAGTGGGCGATGGGCATCATGTCGTCGCTGTCAAAAAACTATCTGATGGGGCTGGACGAGCCGGGTACCGGCGTGCTGAAGCATTCGGTGTATCACTTCGCCAGCGATAAAGGCGTGGATGAGTGCTGTAGCTGGGGGGATTACTTCTATGTGGAAGCGCTGGTGCGTATGACGCAGAGCTGGAAGTTGTACTGGTAATATATCCCCTGGAGTCGGCGTAAGTACGCCGACTCCAGGGAAATACAGGCTTAAACGCCCGCCTGCAGAATACGAATGCTCGTATCCAGCACGTCGCCTTTCACCGCTTCACCCCAGGCTTTCATGTGTGGGGTTTGCAGGTGCGCTTCAAGATGTGCCACGCTTTCCCACATTTCGACCATCACGATCGAATCCGGGGCGGTCGTCTGGAAACTCACGCCCGCGGCGTGATCAACCATCGGTGCATAGCCGTGGCAGCCGTCTTCTTTCAGGACGGTCGGGATAATTTTCGCGAACTGATCCAGTACCGCCTGACGGTGGTGTTGGCCGGGACGGGTACGGATTTCAGCAATAACTGTCAACATGATTAACTCCTTCTAATTCCTGACTAACAGTTAACCAAAAATTTTCCCAAGATGCTCGCGATATTCTGCAACGTAGCGCGGAATGTCCGGCATTTTAATCACGTCGTTGGCGATAAAGGTTGGCAGCGCTTCCATTCCCAGGAACTGGTTGGCTTTGTGGAACGGCAGATACACGCCGTCAACGCCCACGCCGTGGAAGAACTGTTCTTTATCGGTAAAGGCTTCCATCGGTGCGTTCCAGGTCAGGGACAGCATGTAGGTTTTGCCCTGAATCAGGCCGCCAGAACCGTATTTCTTGCTCGCGTCGGAGCGGGTGCGGCCATCGCTGGCGTACAGGGAGCCGTGACCTTCGGTGAAGACGTCATCGATGTATTTTTTCACGGTCCACGGTGCGCCCATCCACCAGCCCGGCATCTGCCAGATGACGGAGTCCGCCCACAGGAAGTTCTGCACTTCGGCTTTGACATCGTAGTCGCCGTCGGCGCGAACCACTTTAACATCATGCCCGAGGTCACGCAGGAAGGTTTCCGCGACTTCGGTCAGGGTGTCATTCAGCTGGCCGTTGGAGTGGCCGAATTTTTTCGCGCCGTTAACAATCAGGATGTTGCTCATTATATGTCCTCAATAAAATGCCTTTGTCAGCCATGATACTCGGCAACTTGCTACGGTTAAATGTGCAAAATGTGCAAAGTCTTTTGCTGAAATAGCAATAATCTCTTCAGCCACGAATATCGACCTGGAAACCGCCGTTGGGCACATTGCGGAAAGTCACGGACATATGATGTAACGCCGCGATGCGCTGCACGATAGACAGCCCCAGGCCGCTGCCGGTGGCATCCTGGCCCGGCGGGCGATAGAAACGTTCGCCGATGCGCGCCAGCGCCTCCGGGCTGATGCCCGGCCCGTTGTCGCGCACGCTAAACCCGTCAGGGGTCAGCGTCACGTCGACCACGCTGCCTGCCGGGCTATAGCGCACGGCATTGTCCAGCAGGTTACGCACCAGCAGACCCAGCAGCAGCGGCTGAGCCGTCCGGGTAACCGACTGAGCATTGAGATGCAGCCGCACTTCGATGCCTGCTTTTTGCGCCGTGTGGTAGATGTCCATGACGGAGGATTGCAGCAGCTCGTCCAACGCGACGCTCTGCACGTCCGCCAGCTGTTCGAGCGAATCCAGGCGCGAAAGGGTAAGCAGCTGTTCCACCAGCCGGGTGGCGCGGTCAATACCCTCATGCAGCTGCATCAGCGCTTTACGCTGGCTTTCTGGATCGTCCTGCGACATCTGCGCCACTTCGGCCTGCACCCGCAGCGCCGTTAAGGGGCTGCGCAGCTCGTGGGCGGCGTCAGAGGTAAAGCGCCGCTCGTGGGTCACCATGTCGTGGGTTCGACGGAACAACTGGTTGAGGGCATCCAGCAGCGGGCGCACTTCCGTCGGTACGCTATCGGTGTTCAACGGCTCACTGGCATCCGGGTCGCGTTGGCGCAGCGTGCGGGTCAGCTTTTTCAGCGGCGCCAGCTCGCGGCTCAGCAGTACGATCAGCAACAAAAACATCACCGGCAGTGCGATAAGCCACGGCGTCAACTGGCTGGTAATGATATCCAGCGCCATCTCGCGACGGTAATCCCACTCCTGGCCGACAACGATGCGATACTTTTTATCGGCGGTGGTCAGCCAAAGAAAGCGCCAGGGGTCATCGTCATTGTTGAGTTGCCCGTCATCGAAACCATCCCGCCGATAGTGATAGGGAATGTCCGGCCCATTTTCACCGTCGTGCAGCACCATTTTGCCGTCAGTGGTGTAGATGGCGAAGGCCAGTACGTCGTCATCCAGATGGCCGTGTTTTACCTTTTTCGGCGTGCGGAGCCACTGACGTGAAGCCGACAGGTCGGTAAAATCCATGGCGCTGATGCGTTTGGCAAATAACATCTGCTGGGTGTCGAAAAGCTCATCCAGCTTTTTGGTGGTTTGCTTCCAGGCGATGGCGCTGGCGAAACACCAGGTGATGGCGGCAAGCAGCATAAACAGCAGCGTCAGACGGACGCGCAGGCTAAGGTGGCGGAACAGATTCATTGGTCACCCAGGGTGTAGCCGATACCGTGAACGGTACGGATAAAGGCGCTGCCAAGCTTGCGGCGCAGATGGTGGACGTGGACTTCAATAGCGTTGCTGATGACCTCTTCATCCCAGCTGTAGAGCTTCTCTTCAATGAGCTTGCGGGGCAGCACGCGCCCGGCGTTGCGCAGCAGCAGTTCCAGCAGCGCGAACTCTTTGGGTTTGAGCACCAGCGCTTCGCCCTTTAACGTGGCGGTCAGGCTGCCGGGATCCAACTCGACGTCGCCGTGACGTAGTACGCTGCTGGGCTGCCCATGGGCGCGACGAATCAGCGCCTCCAGCCTGGCGGCGACTTCAATCAGGGCAAAGGGCTTACAGAGATAATCGTCGGCGCCGAGGCGCAACCCTTCCACACGCTGGCTAAGCGCATCGCGAGCGGTGAGGATGAGCACCGGCTCGCGGCGGGCGTTTTCGCGCCACTCGCGCAGAATATCCAGCCCGTCGATACCCGGCAGCGTCAGGTCGAGGATCACGGCATCGTAAGGGGCCGTGTAGAGGGCGGTTTTGCCTTCCTCACCACGGGTGAACCAATCAAGGGTGAAGCCCATTTTTCCCAGCCCGGTCTTAATGCCGTCGCCGATAAGCTTGTCATCTTCCACTAATAAAATGCGCATATCTTGCTCCTTGCCGACACTCTGAATGCCAAGTAAACCGCGCCTTTACCGCCGCTGTACAGCGAAAAAAAATCTTTTTTCCGCTTAAGAAGTTGTTAAGAATTGGACGGTGTAATAGGCAGCACAGCCAATAACAAGGAGACATTATCATGAAGAAACTTGCTGCTTTCGCCGCCATTCTGGCACTGGCATCCGCACCGGCCTTCGCCGCTAATCAGGGCGGTTTTTCCGGCCCTTCCAGCACCACGACGACGCAAACCGGCGGCTTTACCGGCCCTAGCGGAACGGTAACCACCGCGGCAAACGCGAAATCAATGCGTGACGATACCTGGGTGACGCTGCGCGGTAATATCACCGAGCGTGTTTCCGACGATCTGTATATCTTTAAAGATTCCAGCGGCACCATCAATGTCGATATTGACCACAAGCGCTGGAACGGCCAGACCATCTCCCCGCAGGATCTGGTAGAAATTCAGGGTGAAGTAGATAAAGACTGGAACTCTGTCGAAGTCGACGTGAAGCAGATTCGTAAAGTGAATCCGTAACCCCACACAGCGCAAGATCGGTCAGGATTCACCGCCGCCCGGTGGGCAGAATAGGCCACAAGGAGGCAGTGATGAATGACCTGATAAGCGCGGCTTATTCCGAACGTCTGCGGCGCGTTTGCGACCACATTGAGCGTCATCTGGATGAGCCTCTGTCGATTGAAGCGTTAAGCCGGATGGCGCACAGCTCGCCGTTTCATTTTCACCGGCAGTTTACCGCCTGGAGCGGGCTTCCGCTCTATCGCTATATCCAGTGGCTGCGCTTGCGCCGGGCATCATGGCGGCTGGCGTTTAATCCGCAGGATAAAGTTATCGATATCGCGCTGGATGCCGGATTCCAGAATCCGGAGTCGTTCTCACGTGCTTTCAAAACCGCGTTTGGTCAAAGCCCGCGCCGGTTCCGGCAATCGCCGGACTGGCTGGCCTGGCACCAACGCGTTCCTAAACTTGCGTTACAGGAGCAGCATGTAATGGACGTAAAAATCGTTGATTTTCCACCTACCCGCGTTGCGATGCTGACGCATCTGGGGCATCCGGATAAGGTCAATGCCAGCGCGGCGAAATTTATTGCATGGCGACGCGAAACGGGCCAGTCGCCGATTGCCAGCAGTCAGACTTTTGGCATCGCCTGGCACGACCCGCAGACCACGCCGCCGGATCAATTCCGCTTTGATATCTGCGGCAGCGTCCGCCAGCCGATAGCCGAAAATGACGTTGGCGTGGTGAATAGCGAGATTCCCGGCGGGCGCTGCGCGGTGGTGCGCCATCAGGGAGCGCTCGACAGCCTCCCGGAGAGCGTGTGGTATTTATTCCGCGAATGGCTACCGGCCAGCGGCGAGACGCCGCGCGATTTTCCGCTCTTCTTCCAGTACCTGAATTTCGTCCATGAGGTGGCGGAACATGAGCTGCTGACGGATATCTATCTGCCGCTTCGTTAACTTCCTTGCAACCTATCTCACGGTTTGTGACTCAGACCGTGAGATAGGGTATTATCTGCGGCAATATTGCCGTCCGAACGGTCAGCATGCAGATTGAGGATCCCCTGTTAATGAGCGATATGGCAGAGCGCCTTGCGCTACATGAATTTACGGAAAACGCCTACTTAAACTACTCCATGTACGTGATCATGGATCGTGCGTTGCCGTTTATTGGCGACGGCCTGAAGCCGGTACAGCGCCGCATCGTCTACGCGATGTCAGAGCTGGGGCTGAATGCCAGCGCCAAATTTAAAAAATCCGCCCGTACCGTTGGTGACGTACTGGGTAAGTATCATCCGCACGGCGACAGCGCCTGCTATGAAGCCATGGTGCTGATGGCGCAGCCGTTCTCTTATCGTTACCCGCTGGTCGATGGCCAGGGGAACTGGGGCGCGCCGGATGATCCCAAGTCATTCGCGGCGATGCGTTATACCGAATCCCGCTTGTCTAAATACTCCGAGCTGCTGCTAAGCGAGCTGGGGCAGGGAACGGCTGACTGGGTGCCCAACTTCGACGGCACGATGCAGGAGCCGAAAATGCTGCCTGCGCGCGTGCCGAACATCCTGTTGAACGGCACCACCGGTATTGCCGTGGGCATGGCGACGGATATTCCGCCGCACAACCTGCGCGAAGTGGCGAAAGCGGCGATTACGCTGATTGAGAAACCGCAGACCACCCTCGACGAAGTGCTGGATATTGTCCAGGGGCCGGACTACCCGACCGAAGCGGAAATCATCACCTCCCGTGCGGAAATCCGCAAAATTTACCAGAACGGTCGTGGCTCCGTGCGCATGCGCGCGGTGTGGACCAAGGAAGACGGCGCGGTGGTGATTACCGCGCTGCCGCATCAGGTTTCCGGCGCCAAGGTGCTGGAGCAGATCGCGGCCCAGATGCGCAACAAAAAGCTGCCGATGGTTGACGACCTGCGCGATGAATCTGACCATGAGAACCCGACCCGTCTGGTGATCGTGCCGCGTTCCAATCGCGTGGACATGGAGCCGGTGATGCATCACCTGTTTGCCACCACCGATCTGGAAAAAAGCTACCGCATCAACCTGAACATGATTGGCCTCGACGGCCGCCCGGCGGTGAAAAACCTGCTGGAGATCCTCACCGAGTGGCTGGCGTTCCGCCGCGACACGGTGCGCCGTCGTCTGAACTATCGTCTGGAGAAAGTGCTGAAGCGCCTGCATATCCTTGAAGGTTTGCTGGTGGCGTTTCTCAACATCGATGAAGTGATCGAGATCATCCGTAACGAGGATGAGCCGAAACCCGCGCTGATGTCGCGCTTTGGCATCAGCGAAACGCAGGCGGAAGCGATCCTTGAGCTGAAACTGCGCCATCTCGCCAAACTCGAAGAGATGAAGATTCGCGGCGAGCAGGACGATTTAGCCAAAGAACGCGATCAGCTGCAGGCGATCCTCGCCTCCGAGCGCAAGATGAGTAACCTGCTGAAGAAAGAACTGCAGGCCGATGCGGATGCTTTCGGCGACGACCGTCGTTCGCCGCTGCACGAGCGTGAAGAAGCGAAGGCGATGAGCGAGCACGACATGCTGCCGTCCGAGCCGGTCACCATCGTGCTGTCACAGATGGGCTGGGTGCGTAGCGCCAAAGGCCACGATATCGACGCGCAGGGGCTGAGCTATAAGTCGGGCGACAGCTGGAAAGCATCGGTGAAAGGCAAGAGCAACCAGCCGGTGGTGTTTGTCGATACCACCGGTCGCAGCTACGCCATTGACCCGATTACGCTCCCATCCGCACGCGGGCAGGGCGAACCGCTCACCGGCAAGCTGACGCTGCCGCCGGGCGCGACCGTCGAACATATGCTGATGGAAGGGGACGATACCAGGCTGCTGATGGCCTCCGATGCGGGCTATGGTTTCCTGTGTACCTTCAACGATCTGGTGGCGCGTAACCGTGCTGGTAAAGCGCTGATTTCGCTGCCGGAAAATGCCCATGTGATGCCGCCGCTGGTCGTTGAGGACGAGTCCGACATGCTGCTGGCGATCACCGCCGCGGGCCGTATGCTGATGTTCCCGTTGAGCGATCTGCCGCAGTTGTCGAAAGGTAAGGGTAACAAGATTATCAGTATCCCATCGGCGGAAGCGGCCAACGGTACCGATAGCCTTGCACACCTGTATATCCTGCCGCCGCAGAGCACGCTGACCTTCCACGTGGGCAAACGTAAGATCAAACTGCGCCCGGAAGAACTGCAAAAAGTGACCGGTGAACGCGGTCGTCGCGGCACGCTGATGCGCGGCCTGCAGAAAATCGACCGTGTGGAGATTGATTCGCCGCAGCGCGCGCAGGTGGACGATAGCGAAGAGTAAGTTTTCCCCGCCGCTAGGCGGGGGAAAATTTGCCGTAAAACCGTTGTTAATTCAGCCGTTGCGATTAACAATACCCTTTTGCAGGGGTCTGCAAGTAACAAAGCCCTGTCCGGTATACGTGCCCGTTATGCCTGGCTGGAAATGTGCGCCTGGCGTACATGCCAGCCGCGCACCGACGGTATAATTCTAAGCGGTTCAGGGGTCAGAGGACGCTATGCTATTTATTTTACGTGTCATTATTGTTGTCATTTACTGCATCCTGGTATGCATTTTTGGCTGCATCTATTGTCTGTTCAGCCCGCGTAACCCAAAACACGTCGCCACCTTCGGACATATGTTTGGCCGCCTGGCGCCCGTCTTTGGTCTCAAGGTTGAAACCCGCCTGCCTGCCGGTGCGGAAAGCTTTGGCAACGCCATCTACATCGCTAACCATCAGAACAACTATGACATGGTTACCGCCGCAAACATCGTGCTGCCGCCAACCGTTACGGTAGGGAAAAAGAGTCTGGTATGGATCCCGTTCTTCGGCCAGCTGTACTGGCTGACGGGTAACCTGCTGATTGACCGCAACAACCGTGCGAAAGCGCACGGTACCATTGCGGAAGTGGTCAATACTTTTCAGAAACGCAAAATCTCCTTCTGGATGTTCCCGGAAGGAACCCGCAGCCGCGGTCGCGGCCTGCTGCCGTTCAAAACCGGCGCGTTCCACGCGGCTATCGCTTCGGGCGTGCCGATTATCCCGGTGTGCGTGTCGAATACCTCCAACAAAATCAAACTCAACCGTTGGAACAACGGCCAGGTGATTGTGGAAATGCTGGATCCTATCGACACCAGCGCGTGGGGCAAAGATCAGGTGCGCGATCTGGCGAAGCACTGCCGCGAAGTGATGAAGGCTAAAATCGATGAGCTGGACCAGGAAGTGGCCCAGCGCGAAGCCGCCGCGAAAAAGTAATGCCCTGTTGACGGCGTGAGCAAACGCCCGCGCCGTAGATTGTTTTGCTGTCGGGAAAGTGATTTCCCACTTTTGATTTGTCAGTTTTGATGGAGCTTATATGTCACTCAGTCGGCGTCAGTTTATTCAGGCTTCGGGCGTTGCGCTTTGTGCAGGCGCGGTGCCGCTGAGGGCGCAGGCCGCGGGGAAACAACCCGTGCTGCCAGTGCCTCCGCTGCTGGAGTCGCGTCGCGGACAGCCGCTGTTCTTAACGCTACAGCGCGCGCACTGGTCGTTCACTCAGGGCACCCGGGCGCCGGTGTGGGGCGTCAACGGTCGCTATCTGGGGCCGACGATCCGTGTCTGGAGCGGCGATGACGTTAAGCTTATCTACAGTAACCGACTCACCGAAAACGTCGCGATGACCGTACGCGGTCTGCAGGTGCCGGGGCCGCTAATCGGCGGCGCGGCGCGAATGATGACGCCGAATGCCGACTGGGCGCCGGTGTTGCCAATTCGTCAGAGTGCCGCCACGCTGTGGTATCAGGCCAATACGCCGAATCACATGGCTCAGCAGGTCTATAACGGCCTTGCGGGGATGTGGCTGATCGAAGATGAAGTTAGTAAGTCCTTACCTTTCCCCAACCATTACGGTGTGGACGACTTCCCTGTCATCATTCAGGACAAGCGTCTGGATAACTTTGGTACGCCGGTCTACGAAGAACCGGGCAGCGGTGGCTTCGTCGGCGACACGCTGCTGGTGAACGGCGTGCAGGGGCCCTATGTGGAGGTTTCCCGCGGCTGGGTACGTCTGCGCCTGCTCAATGCCTCTAACTCGCGCCGCTATATGTTGCGCATGAGCGATGGCCGCGCCCTGCACGTCATCTCCAGCGATCAGGGTTTCTTACCCGCGCCGGTCTCTACCACTCAGCTGTCGCTGGCCCCGGGTGAGCGCCGGGAAGTGTTGGTGGATATGACCAACGGCGATGAAGTGTCTATTACCTGCGGTGAGTCCGCCAGCATCATGGATCGTATCCGTGGCTTCTTCGAGCCGTCGAGCATTCTGGTTTCTACGCTGGTGCTGACCCTTCGTCCGACGGGGCTGCTGCCGTTAGTGACCGATAACTTACCGATGCGCATTCTGCCGACGGAAATCCTCAGCGGTACGCCGATTCGCAGTCGCGATATCCAGTTGAGCGACGATCCGGGCATCAACGGTCAGCTGTGGGACCCGCAGCGTATCGATATTACCGCGCAGCAGGGCACCTGGGAGCGCTGGACGGTTCGCGCCGACGCGCCGCAGTCGTTCCGTATTGAAGGGGTGATGTTCCAGATCCGCAACGTTAACGGCGCGATGCCGTTGCCGGAGGATCGCGGCTGGAAAGATACCGTCTGGGTTGACGGTCAGGTCGAGCTGCTGGTTTATTATGGCCAGCCGTCGTGGCCGCACTTCCCGTTCCAGTACGCCAGCCAAACGCTGGAACTGGCAGACCGCGGTTCTATCGGACAGATTCTGGTCAACCCGGCTCCGTAGCCGGGCACAGCTGCAGGCCGGATAAGGCGGTTACGCCGCCATCCGGCCTGCAGCACGGAATGGCCTGATAGCGCTACGCTTATCAGCCCTGCAAAATCAGCATCGTTGCGCCGCAACGCTCGGGTTATCAACCGTTAAAAATTCCCGCTTCATTCATAGGACAATCGGGCTTATAATCCCCGACCTTTGATTATTTTTTTGCCAATTCTTTTGGAAGCAATATGAGCGCTATCTCCCTGATCCAACCGGATCGCGACCTTTTCTCCTGGCCGCAGTACTGGGCCGCCTGCTTTGGGCCGGCACCGTTTTTGCCGATGTCACGTGAAGAGATGGATCAACTTGGCTGGGATAGCTGCGACATCATTCTGGTAACCGGCGACGCCTATGTCGACCATCCGAGCTTCGGCATGGCGATCTGTGGCCGTATGCTGGAAGCGCAGGGCTTCCGCGTGGGGATCATCGCCCAGCCTGACTGGAACAGCAAAGACGACTTTATGCGTCTGGGTAAACCGAACCTGTTCTTCGGCGTGACCGCCGGCAATATGGACTCGATGATCAACCGCTACACCGCTGACCGTAAGCTGCGCCATGACGACGCCTACACCCCGGACAACGTCGCGGGCAAGCGCCCGGACCGCGCAACGCTGGTCTATACCCAGCGCTGTAAAGAGGCGTGGAAAGATGTGCCGGTGATTCTCGGCGGCATCGAAGCCAGCCTGCGCCGTACCGCGCATTACGACTACTGGTCGGATACCGTCCGTCGTTCGGTGCTGATTGACGCCAAGGCCGATATGTTGATGTTCGGCAACGGTGAACGCCCGCTGGTGGAAGTGGCGCACCGTCTGGCGCAGGGTGAAAAGATTACTGAAATTCGCGACGTGCGTAATACGGCGATTATTGTCAAAGAAGCGCTGCCGGGCTGGTCCGGCGTCGACTCCACCCGCATTGACACCCCGGGGAAAATCGACCCGATTCCGCACCCGTATGGCGAAGACCTGCCGTGCGCCGACAACAAACCCGTCGCGCCGAAAAAGCAGGAAGCCAGGGCCATCACCGTACAGCCGCCGCGCCCGAAGCCGTGGGAAAAAACCTACGTGCTGCTGCCGTCTTTTGAGAAAGTGAAGGGCGACAAGGTGCTGTACGCTCATGCCTCGCGCATTCTGCACCATGAAACCAACCCGGGCAGCGCCCGCGCGCTGATGCAGAAGCAGGGCGATCGCTATATCTGGATCAACCCGCCGGCTATTCCGCTCTCGACCGAAGAGATGGACAGCGTATTTGCCCTGCCGTACCAGCGCGTGCCGCATCCGTCATACGGCAAAGCGCGTATTCCGGCGTATGAGATGATCCGCTTCTCGATTAACATCATGCGCGGCTGCTTTGGCGGCTGTTCCTTCTGCTCGATTACCGAGCACGAAGGGCGAATTATTCAGAGTCGTTCGGAAGATTCGATCATCAATGAGATCGAAGCCATTCGCGACACGGTTCCCGGCTTTACCGGTATTATCTCCGATCTGGGCGGCCCAACGGCCAACATGTATATGTTGCGCTGTAAATCACCGCGTGCCGAGCAAACCTGCCGCCGCCTCTCCTGCGTGTATCCGGAAATCTGTCCGCATATGGATACCGACCACACGCCGACCATCAACTTGTACCGTCGCGCTCGTGAGCTGAAAGGGGTGAAGAAGATCCTGATTGCCTCTGGCGTGCGTTACGACCTGGCGGTGGAAGATCCGCGCTATATCAAAGAACTGGCGACCCACCACGTCGGCGGCTACCTGAAGATTGCGCCGGAGCACACGGAAGAAGGGCCGCTGTCGAAAATGATGAAACCCGGAATGGGCAGCTATCACCGCTTTAAAGAGCTGTTCGACACCTACTCGAAGCAGGCCGGCAAAGAGCAGTATCTGATTCCGTACTTTATCTCCGCACACCCTGGGACGCGCGACGAAGATATGGTGAATCTGGCGTTGTGGCTCAAGCAGCACCGCTTCCGCCTGGATCAGGTGCAGAACTTCTATCCGTCACCGCTGGCGAACTCAACCACCATGTATTACACCGGCAAAAACCCGCTGGGTAAGATTGGCTATAAGAGTGAAGATGTGGTGATTCCGAAGGGCGATAAGCAGCGCCGTCTGCACAAAGCGCTGCTGCGTTATCACGATCCGGCTAACTGGCCGCTGATTCGCACCGCGCTGGAAGCGATGGGCAAAAAGCACCTGATCGGTAGTCGTCGCGACTGTCTGGTGCCTGCGCCGACAATCGATGAAATGCGCGAAGCGCGTCGTCAAAACCGCAACACCCGCCCGGCGCTGACCAAGCATACGCCGGTGGCGCACCAGCGCCAGACGCCGACGGGAGCAAAGAAAGCGCCTGCTGCGCCGTCTCGTCCGGTTAATGCCGGTGCGAAGAAGCGCGCTAAAACGACGGTGGGTCGTTAAGAAAGTCATCCCGGCAGCATTAATGCTGCCGGGAAGTTCATCACCCTGGTGGATTAGCGTTAACGCTATTGCTGTTCTATGCGTGCCGTCGCGGCCCGCATTTTCGCCATCAGGCTACCGTCCTGCCTGCGAATAACGTCAGCGATTTTCCACTCATCCTCAATGCGCTGTAAGACGATCTCCTGAGTGAATGCTGTTTTACCTATTGTCACGTTAACCTGCACGCGAGCCCGATGAAGGGTGCTTTCCATTACATTCAGCGTATTGAGCCTGACAGGCTGAGTTGCAATACAGTCACAAAGCGGATTGTGATAAAGCAATCCATCGCTGCTTCTGTCTGCGTCCTGGCGGGAGACCGCGTGCTGATAGGCATTAATCACCCGGTCATAATCGGGTGAGACTATCCAGGTCCACGGCCAGGTATTATCGTCAATATGCTGGTACAACGTACGGATGAAATCTTCAGGGCGCGGTCTCTGCAACGCCGACAACGCGGCGAGGGTTTGCTGGTTGCTGGCGTTGAGCTGCTGGTACAGGCTATCCTGCTCGCTGATAATGTCGTCAATAACCCAGTGGCGGTTTTCCATCATCATGCTCAGCGTTTGCGTGACGCTTTCACCCCGATCGCGAAAGGGGCGAAAGCGTACGGTGGCCTCTGCATGAGAGGCATCTTTGCGGGTAATCGCGACGTTCTCCAGCACCAGATTGTCAAAATCCTGACAGTTGCAGATGGGGTCGTAACCCAACCAGCCCATATCTCCCGGCAGCGTTAAACGTTCATCCAGCGTTAGCGCCTGGCCCATTCGGGCTGAGACCATTGCGCCGCCAAACGTGGCGACGGGAGTGCTTTCGATATAAGGCTGATAAATCTGTCGGATGGTGTATTCAAGGGAGTCCGTTGCAGAGGTCACGGAACTGAATGTGGAGAAGATGAAGCACAATGACCCTGCGAGGAGATATTTCATAGCGACGTCCCGTAAGAAGAGCGATTGTCGCAAGGTTATCAAGACGCGGTGAGGGAAAGGTATTGATGATTTCTGAAAAAAGCCCGGCAATTGCCGGGCTTGAGGGGTTAACCGCCGAATTGGTCCGGATCCGGCCCTAACCGCTTGCCCTTATCCAGGGTCGCAATGTCGCTCAGTTCGTCTTTATCCAGGCGGAAATCCCAGACGTCGAAGTTTTCTGCGATGCGCGATGGCGTGACCGACTTCGGAATGACCACCAGACCGCTGTCGAGGTGCCAGCGAATCACAATTTGCGCCGGACTTTTGCCGTACTTGTCGGCAAGATGACGGATGACCTTTTGATCGAAAACGCCGTCGCCGCCCTGCGCCAGCGGGCTCCACGATTCGGTCTGAATCTTGTGGGTAGCGTTCCATGCGTTCAACTGACGTTGTTGCATCAGCGGATGCAGTTCAATCTGGTTAATCACCGGTGCGATGCCGGTCTCATCAATCAGCCGTTGCAGATGTGGAACCTGGAAGTTACACACGCCGATGCTCTTCACCAGCCCCTGTTTTTGCAGGTCAATCAGCGCTTTCCAGGCCTGGATATAGTGGTCAGATGCCGGCACCGGCCAGTGGATCAGATACAGATCGAGGTAGTCCAGCTGTAAATGCTCCAGGCTCTCCTGCAACGCATCGGCGGCGCGCAGATGGGAGTCATTCCACAGCTTGCTGGTGATGAACAGATCTTCACGCGCAACGCCCGCGCTGTGAATGGCTTTGCCCACGCCCGACTCGTTCTTGTAGGCGGCGGCAGTATCAATAGAACGGTAGCCGACCTCAATCGCTTTGTGGATTGCGGTAACCACTTCTTCATTACTGGCCTGCCATACGCCGAGGCCCAGCTGCGGCATTACATTGCCATCGTGCAGTTTAATCACGGTTGGATGTGTCATGCATTTCTCCTTTTCATCAGCTTATTGGGGCATGCCCCGATAAGATTTGTATGATTAAGTCTGGTCGAAATATGCAAAAACGAAAGCTTGCTCGTCGCCTTTCAAGCTACAGATGCGCCGTTTGCGTCAGCTCACCCCAGCCACTTACGGGGGGAAGCTTCTGGGGTGTGCTCGACATGCTTAGAGCAAAAAGTGAGGAAGGGCTTAACGGGCTGCTTCGTAAATACGGCGGCTCACTTCGAGGGTAATATCCTGATTTTCACCCAGTTTGGTCATACCATGCTCTTCGAGTTTTTTCAGCAGCGCCGGGATGGAACTGCCGTCCAGACCGTAGTCGGACAGGCGAGTCGGCACGCCCATTTGTTCGAAGAAGCTGCGGGTTGCGGCGATAGCGGCGTCGATACGCGCGTCGTCAGAACCTTCGGTAATGTTCCAGACGCGTTCAGCGTATTGCAGCAGTTTTGCGCGCTTGGTTTCGCGTTTTTCATTCCACAGTGCAGGCAGAACGATAGCCAGCGTTTGGGCGTGATCCAGCCCGTGCATGGCGGTCAGTTCGTGGCCCAGCATATGGGTTGCCCAGTCCTGCGGTACGCCTGCGCCAATCAGGCCGTTCAGCGCCTGAGTCGCCGCCCACATAATGTTGGCGCGCACGTCGTAGTTTTCCGGATCTTTCAGCGCTTTCGGGCCTTCTTCAACCAGCGTCAGCAGAATGCCTTCGGCGAAACGGTCCTGAATTTTGCCGTCAACCG
>ERZ1026892.84-NODE-84-length-43321-cov-34.951810_pt1 | contig 43321 bp, 38 predicted proteins | sample MGYA00380176_ERZ1026892 | MGnify/ENA primary metagenome ERZ1026892 (study PRJEB33269, sample SAMEA4719812) | human gut metagenome | biome: human-associated habitat; feature: organic feature; material: feces | place: Cameroon | collected 2013-10 ... | reverse complement strand
CGACACACCGCCATTCGCATTCGCATTGTTGTACCCGCGATAGACCACACGGCCCGTGGCTGTGCTTATCCAATAATAGTCCGAATAGTATGTACTCGACGAACCCTGCATAGCCCCGGCTGGTACAATAGCCATCAGCTTTCCATGAGCCACAGCCGTTATCCAGCCACTTGAAGTAGAACCCTTTATCATTATGGTGCTGCCGTCGGGCATCCAAATGCGCCACTTGCCCTCATTGCCACTCGTGTTCGGCAAGTCCACACCGTCCATCATTTCATACTTGTGTCCGTAGATGTCCTCATAGCCCAGACAGCAGATATTGTTCACCTGCGTCACCTTTGCTGCACCATACTCGTCCTTGTCTATATACCAGGCATATTGGTGCACTCTGTTCTCGTCTACCAGACTGTTTGTCACATTCGGGTTGATTGTCTTTGCTCCCTCATAGCCTATAGTGTCCTGCATGCCTCTTGACATCGTGCCGCCAGTCGTGCGCATATTCGTATGCGAGCCAGCGCCGCACTGCTCCTGCATGTTCCTCCTGCCATACTTCGCGTATGCAAGGTTTGCAATGCGGAAGTGCATCAGAGCGTCAATCTGCTGCATACCTCGCTGCACGCTGTAATAGTGGAAGTCCGTCCATGTCATGCTTGCAGTAGTGCTTCCGCCGGTTATGCAGGCACGCAGCTTGCTGCCCACAACAGAACTGCCCACAACGGCACACAGATGCTCCTCGTTGGCAAACCATTCAGGCTCCATATCCTCTATCTTGCTGCTATTGGATAGCACCACCTTGTCAAACTCGGCTGTGTTCAATATAGAGAAGTACAAAGTCTTGGCTCCCTCAGGCACATCGCTGATAAGATACATGCCGGCCTCAAATCTGTTTCCCAGCGTTGGCACCACGACGCTCTTCACCACATTGCCGTTCACGTCGGCAAATGCGCTGCCCACAAGGTTCGTGCCTGGCACACTCGGCCAACGGACACGTTTGTGCTTCGACACATCCACCACGCACACCGAATAAGAGCTGTCCGTACTCATGGCATTTGTTATGGTGTCTCTGCCGCTCATCACTTTCCTGCCTTTAGTGTAACCGCCCTGCACCGCCTTGATGTCATCAAGCGTCAATACGTCCACGTTTGGCACAGCCGGCATGTGATCCTTATCCTTCGAACTGTAGCAACTGTAGTTCCTGCTGTTCAAGAAATCATTGATACCCTTGCTCCAGAAGAAAGGCTCGTGCATCATCAGGTCGCCCTCGCTGCCGTCAAGTTTGGCAGGGGTTCCGTCGGCATACTTGGTGCTGTCCTTATCGTCAAGCTCCATGTAAGTCATCTCGCCGTCCAGATTGTTCACCACGGTATCGACATTCGCGATGTTCACGTTCCTCGTGGTCGCTTTCTTTGTCACCTTCGCAAGCACTCTGTGACGGTTCTTCAATATCGCAGCCACATGGCCGCTTGGCTTGTAGTCGCTGCCGTACTTATAGCCCGTGCCGTTATCCAAGTTCGAGAGATTTGCATCGTCTGCCACGCTCTCGTCGCTCTCCAGCATCGTATATTCCGGCTGCACGATGTTCAGCTCCGGAAAGTGCTCCTTCAGCGCCTCATACTCCTCGTTCCCCTTATATTTCGTCAAGCGGTATGTTCCCACCAGTCGGCAGGTGTCCACGTTGCCGCCTTCCTCGTCCACGCCGCCCGTCCGCATCAGCGAAGTCAGCAAGTTGCCGTCACCTTCCATGTCGATGCCCGTCACACGCAGATATTCGATGTTCGAACAGCGTTCAAACAGTGTTTGCCAGTCTATGCCAGGACAGCTGTCAATAACGAGCTTCGTCACATTGGCCGTACCCTCGATGGTCAGTCCCTCCTCTTTCAGTTTCGGCAGATATTCCAGACGCAGAGTCGTCAGCGAAGCCGGCAGCACGAGGTTCTCTATCGGCGCACCCTTGGCCACAGTCACGCTCTTCACATTCGTACCGCCCGCGTCGAGGCTCCTCAGCAGCGTGTTCGTCGAGAAGTCCAGCGATGTCGAGTCCTGGCGGTTGCTTCTCGCCATAGTCTGCCCGTTCAGGTTCACCTCCCTCAGCTGTCTGCATCCCTGCGTCACAAGCCACCATGTAGTCGTCGAAGGCTGTGCCCCCCGCTTCACGCTGATGTCCAGTCGTCTCATCATCTTGCAGTTGCCCAGCTCCAGACCGTTCAGCAGATGTCCGGCAGCCCCCGTCAGGTCAAGCTCCAGGATCTTCGAAGCGCCGAACAGCAGCATCGGGTCGTTCAGTGCACGCTTGCCCGTCACCGAGAGCCTGCCCGTCTCGCCTCTCAGCAGCCTGCCCGTCTCGCCCTCCATATAGTCCTTTCCCGACAGACCGTAAGCGAAGTAGTATTCATCGCCCGACACGATGCGCATCACGTCTGCCGAATCCGACACCTCACGCGCCATATAGAAGCCTGCCGAATCCGCACGGTAAGTGCTCACACCGAATTTAGCGTCAAGCAGAGCGAAGCGGTTCGTAATGAAGTGGTCAAGCTGCATCTCGCGCGTACCGCTCAGCGCATACATGTAGTAGAACTTGTTCCCGTCCGTCGTCACGCCGTTCTCCGTCACTCTCACGCCCTTTGTCTCAGGCTTGATATATTTCATCTCGCCCGACTTGTTGTATTCGCGGGCCGACCAGTTTTTCTGCATAGCCTCAAACGTGCCCTTCACCTTCTGGTTCGTCATCACACGGCGCAGTTCCTCAGCCATAGCCTTTATCTCCGCCTCGAAGTTGGCGATAAACAGACACCACATCCAAGAGTCATGACCCTCAAACACCCATTTCTTCTTCTCCGCGTCCCACGAATCCCTCATTATGTTGTAGGCATAAGCAAGCAGCGAGTCATTACGCTTGCCGAAGCAGGTGTCACCGTCATAGTAAGTCCACCACCATATATCCCCGTCCCAAGTGCAATGAATCGTGTTCTTCACAAACTGGTCCACATTGCCGCCATAGGTCACGATGATGTAATATGCAGTCATGTTCCGCACATCATGATGCTGTCCAAGCTCGTTCCTGAACTTTTCCGACTTCCATGTCTTGAGGTCTGTGTACGTCATGTCCGCACCCGCGGGCACACACGATTTCACCCAGCTCCACAGCTTCTTTATAGCCCCCTTCTGGTATTCTGAAGCGTTCTTCTCGCCCGCAGCCTCATCAGCACCGCTCCACAGCGTGTCCTTCGGATAGTTGAACTCAAGCGAGCTCTCAAACTCCGCATCCAGTTGCGCGTCGAGGTCATCGTCCACCTGAAAGTTACACAGTTTCTTGCCGTTGTCCAGGAACTCTATGGCTATATGCTTCCCCTTGTCCGTCAGACCCATCACATCATACCAGTCACTCTTGTCATTGTTCATCTGGTACTGGCCGTAGTACGTAGGGTTCGAGTCGTCAGAACTGGTCGTTGCGAATATGTCGCAAGGATAGCCGTATATCGCCGTGCGTATCGTCGGATCTTGCTGCTGTGGCGGAGTAGGCGATATCTCCTTCATCACGTCATTGAACACTATTGCCATGCCCGTGTTCGTCTTCATCGACGAATCCGAGAAGTCAGCCTTTGCACAGTTCACCTTACACGGCTTCGTGTCACCCTTGAACAGTGGCAGTTTGTTCACATCCTGCTTCACGCCGTTTATCCACATCTCCGGCACCAGACCTGCCTTCATGCACTTCATCCAGTAGAAGCGGTAGTTCTTCACCGGATACTTCGTCGATGAAGTTCCCTGAATACGCATCATGATGTTCGTGAAGCGTATCACGTCACCCCACGACGTGTATATCACCAGCTCATCCACGTGGAAGTTCTGCTTCTTGTTCTTGCAGGCGTTCACATCGTCAAGACCGCTGCCCGAGTCCTCCGTGCGCACGATCTTTATCACAGCCCTGCCCTTGGCCATTATCTTATCCATGTCTATTTCGCCCGTCTCCGGGTTAAGCACGTCGTTGTAGGCATACCGCTCCGCCATCTCCTCCACATTGTCGCTGCCCACAGTATGGTTGTCCACCACCTCGTCATCAGTCAGAGGGCGCGAATACGCAAACACCTTGAATACCCTCACGTCAGCACCGTCCGAGCTTATGCTGATACCCTGCGGAGCGTCCTGCTTGAAGTTGTCGTCATCCTGATAGCACATCGCCGACACGCGGTCGCCGTTCATATACAACTCCATGAGCGAGCCGTCGGCACGCTTGCCCACGTTGAAGGCAAAGCGCACACGCTTGCTCTCCGCATAGTTCTGCTTCACGCCCACCGGCGTCTTCGTCACGATCGGCAGACCCGTCTCCGGGTCTCTGTTCTCCTCGTCCTCCTGGTCCTTCGTCGAGCCGCTGTAGAGCATGGCGCTGTCCGCCGTAATGCGGAAGCCCTTCGCATCGTTCTCCATGCAGTCCACCACCACCGAGCTGCGGTCCGACACGTTGTTCACCTCCATGTCTATCTCTACAGACATGCCTCCGCGCTTCACGTCTTGCATAAAAGGCTTAAAGTCAATCACTGCCTTCGCACCGTTCTTCAGCACCAGAGCCTCGCCGTCCCAGCCGCTCGTCTGCCAGTCCACGCCCTCAAAGGTCGTACCATGTTCACCGTGGGCCCACAGCTTTCGTGCCTCAGGGCTTTCCGAGTTCGAGCGTCCCGCAGCGGTCAGCTTCAGCTCCAGCCCCTGCGTTGCCTCGCCTATGTCCAGACCGCTCGACGCCACATCCACAACCGTCTCCAACGCAGCCTTGCCGCACTCCAGCTTCAGTCTCGTTTCGCCCTGCTCCATGAAGCGCTCCATATATGTCTGCCGACCGCGGCCCACGCTGTATGTCTTCTTCGTCTCCTTGCCAGTGGGCGAAGTCTGCGTCTCCGTCACCACCGCCGGAACCTCCGTCGGGTCGTATGCCGCATACTCAAACTCCAGCCTCTCATACTGCTGCGCTGACAGACGCGCCCGCAGAGGCATCTCCCCAAGCACCACCTCGCCGTTCTTGTTTACATATTTCATGCCCACCCAAGGGCTTCTCTCGCCGCCCTTCAGCAGGTCTATCCATATCGCGTCCGACTTCAGGCCATCTCTCTCCGCAACCAGCTGCACCGTGTGCCTGCCTGCCGCCAGCGTATTGGCAGCTATCGTGAACGCATCGCGAGTCGTGCCCGACTTGCTCACGTCCTTGGTCGTAGGCACACCATTGCCGTCAACATACATCGACACCGTTCTGCGCCCCGAGCCCGTCAGAGTGAACGGGATGCTTATCGTCTCCCCGTCCTCATAGCCGCCCTTCTGCATCGCTGTGCCCATGTCATAGTCCGACGTCAGTTTTATGCCCACCACCGTCACCATCGCATAGGCCTGCTTAGTCTGCTTCTCGCCCTCAGCGGTCGTACATTCAGCCCTCACATACACATCCACATTTCCCGCCACCGACATATATGCCGAGAGGTCTGCCGTATAAGTGCCCCTCGACACGTTGCGCAGCTCCAGCGTCCAAAGCGTCGTAGTGCCCAGCTTCACGCTGATGCTCACCGTTGCGTTCACACCGTCGCTCTCCCCCTCAGCGTTCACATGGTCGTAGGTCCAGGTCAGCAGCGCCGAGCCACCCTCTTTCACAAGCGCCGGAGCCACCTTTGCCGTCACCAGTATGCGGCTTGCCGACGATGTGCCACCACCGCCACCCGCAGGTAGCTTGGCAGGCGTACCTATCGCCTCACCCTTCGTGTCGTAAGCATACAGATAGTTGTCATCACCGTCAGGAACTACCTCTATCGAACCCAGCGTATGCGCCTCCAGCTCCTTCAGCTTTGTCGCCACCACACCGTTCTGTATGGCGTTTGTGCTCGCCTCGTCCAGACTCGCGTCCACCTCCGGTACGTCCAATCTCAAACTGATATCGCCAGCTTCGTTCGGTTCGCACCTTTCTCCGTTCAGTGTCACACTCTTCACCTTGCCGCCACCGCCGAAGTCGCCCCAGCTCTCAGCGTTCTCCCATGAGGAAAGGCTTGTCCCCATAAACTGCTTCGTCTCCCATTTGCCCTGAGCCGTCTCAAACGTTATGCAGCGCCCCTTTCCACGTTTCTTCTCCTCCACGGCTGCTATGGCTGTCTCAAGCGTATAATATCCGCTTTCCAGAGGTATCTCCTCCGTCACATTATAGGTGTTGCCACCGCCGCTTCCGCTTATCTCCACCAGGTTGTCCTCCTCCTCACTCCATACATAAAGTGAAGCGCCACACATAAACACCTTGTCTTTTCTCACAGCAGTACGGCTCTCGTCAAGGAACATTTCCGCAGAATACGTATTCCCGTCCACAGCCCAGTTGTTGCAGTATTTATTACCTTGCCTGCCGCAGAATCTTTTGTTCAACGTATCATAGTATACACCGTCTATCTTCACGAATGACACAAGAGCGATATTTACACCCTCCACAAAACCGTCAAAGCGTGCCGACGCACCGTTCATAGCCAGCTCCACACGGCTCTCATAGTCTGCCATTTCAGCCACGGCGCTGTTTGCCGAAGATGCCGCACTGTCAGCGTTGCTCGCTGCCGTCCGTGCCGCTCCTGCAGCAGCAGTGGCGCTTTCCGCCGAACTGTTTGCCGCTGCAGCAGCACCATTCGCAGCCTTCGCAGCCTTGTCTGCAGCACCGGCAGCTTCCGTGGCCGGCTTCGCCAGCAGCGAGATAGGGGCTTTCACCAGTTTGTCACCACGTTGCGCAGGCAGCGAGTTAATTCCGTCCAGCGAACCGACGGTTTCCAGCTCGTCAACGCTCTGGCTGCTCGCCTTTATCGAGCTCAGCACATCCTGAACCAATGATTTCTTCTCTTCTTCTGTCATGTCATTCTGTTTTTAATTTGTTATTCACTTGCTCGTTGAGACCGTCTATGAATCCCGGCACACACCATTGTTCTGCAACAGCGCGTATCAGCTTCACCTCCTCCTCGCTATATTCCGTCTCGCCCTCGCTCTTGTATATTTTCAGGGCAAGTGCGTGCGCCTTGATGCCATTCACGTTGTTGTAGATCATATCCGCAAATCTTTCGCGAACATCTACTGGTCGTACAGCCTTACGGCTCACCGTCGTATAAACATTGAATTGCTGAAAGTCTATTCTTTCCATCGTATATATGTATTTTTATTTTGAATGATTCAAAATCTGGTAGCGAAAGCCGTCCACTTTGCTGATGAGCACGGTCACGCTGTCACCCTCTGCCATTTGGTAGTTTGTCAAATTCTCGTTGTGGTCATAGATGCCTTTCAGTGTTATAGGAAGCGATCCTGCACGCACCCGGAATGTCACAACCGTGGCAAAGTCCTCAGGAAGTTCGGTTAATCCGAATTTTTCAGCCACTGATGACTCGCTTGGAAGCGTTACCTCCACGCCTGACGACTTATCTTTCTTGAAGTACATCAAAATCACGTTGGCCTGCGAGAAGTCAACCGAATAAGAAGTCGCATTCGGGTCAAAGGTCAGTATCTTGGCCTTGGTGTTCACAAAGGACGGTGCCATCAGCGCAGCATTTGACCAAATACCGTAGTTCTTTGTTCCGCCTGATACATGGATAAACAGACCGTAATTCGCCTGGTCCAAACCATAGTTCCCATATGTGTTTGGGTGTTCATTTACGATACGCCCAGTAGCGGTAAATGCTCCGCCTGCCGTTCCTGGTATCACATCATTACCAAACATCACATATCCATTGTCACCCCCTACTCGAAAGAAGTTACTATATATGGCAAGCGAACCGCCATCTCCACTTTGCGTAGCTTCTGCACCAATACGTCCGGCACCAATGGTGAAGCCACCGATAATACCTTTGTTCGATTCTATTTCGCCGATGAACTTGCCGTTCTTTGCCTCGATGCTGCCGTCAGCCAATATCTTGAAGTTCTCGTTAGCTGTCACAATACCCTCCAGTTGTATGTTCGCAGCCTTTATCTTCACACCGTCCTGACCTGCACCGATAAACGATTTCAGATTGCCGTCACCGTCAATGGCATACAGACCAGAAACCTTCGAAGTCGTGATAAGTCCAGTCTCCTCAAGCATCTTCTCGTCCTTGTCAAACACGGCAGCCGATATCTTCACCAGCCTCTCGCTCTGCTCAAACAGAGTTTTGTACTTATAAGTCAGACTCTCCACCTTGTCAGTGCTCAGCACCAACATATACAGATAGATGTCACCGTCAAACTCCAGCTTGAAGTCACCCGTGCCGTTCCACAGACCATTGCATGTATATTGCACATAGCCCTCAGTCACGCCAAGTGCCTCCGTCACATCCATGCTGTTGAAGTTCTCAAAGCCAGCCTTGTCTACACCCTCAAAGCTCACCTTCAGAGTGCCTCCCTTAGCACAGCGGTAGAAGAATGAGAGATACACCGGCAAAGCCTCCTTCTTCCCATCATTAACGCTTGCGAACGAAGGTACATAGCGCAGGTTGCCATGCTTCTGCAGTATGTATTTGTTCTTAATCCGTACAACGGTGCGGCCCATGTCCGTCACAACGCTCGCCCCGTCACCCTTCTTCGATAGCACATTGTCATTGGCCCAGACCCAGCGGTTCCCCACAAGAAAGAACACCGTCTCGTTATCCGAGTCCCACATCTCAAGACCCGACCTGAACGTCGCATTGTTCAGATAGCCCTTGTCGCTCACAAAGTCATTACGCACACCGTCTATCGCACTCTGAACCATACCCTCTGTCACCTCAAAGCGCGTCTTCACGTCCTCACCGTTAGATAGCAGGAAAGTACCACGTAGAAAGACGTTGTCGGCATACAGACCATTTCCGTGAGGCTGGTTCTCCAATGGGAAGCTGTCGTCCTTTATCCCGTCCAGGCAGCCCAACCTGGCACGCAGAGCCTTTTCAAAGCTCTTCCCGCTTACGCCGTCCAAAACATCCACCCTCGGATGCCCGTCCTCGCTCGCCGAAATCAGCACCAGGTTCTGACGGTTCTCCACCTGCGTGTTTCCCATCAGCACACATTCGTCACCGGCAGACGGTTCCGAACCCTCAAACTCAGCCTTCGCCACAAGCACGCCGCCGTTGCTCTCCTCAGCCACCTCCACCCAATAACCTTTCTCCTCGCCACGCGTAAACACCTGGCAGCGCATCAGATCATGAGCCACAAACGTGTTCTCCTGCTCAAACACGATCTTCCAGTAATTCCCCTTGTCCTCCACAGCCTTTATCTTCCCGTTCGCAGCGCTCACGCATATCTGGCCGCCCACGCTCCGCACCTTGTTTATCAGCAGCTCAAACACGTTCATCACCTGACGCACCGTCAGTTTGTCCACAATCAGGTGCGACAATCGGTCCTCATCCATACCCAGTTTCCAGCCTCTGTCCGTCAAGCCCCCGCCGCTATAGTCCCCGCTGCTGAGCAGCTCCTTCACCACAGCCGTCAGCAGCTCCGCGTTGCCCTTGCCGTCAACAAAGCCGTTCTCCTCCTCGCCGAACACCACGCCCTGCTCAAAGGTTATCCGCCCCTTCGTGCGGTCATTGCGTTTCCTGCTCAGAAATTCCTGCTCGCTCCTTCTTGCCGAAAACAGATTGTTGTCCGTAGGCAGAGTCGTGTCCCAAGAGCGTATCACGTCAGGCAGTTCCACAGTGTTAGCCTTCACCTCGCTCCGCACGTTCTCTATCTCGTTCGCCATGCGGCTCTGAGTCGTTTGCGACAGCACGTCACTTATCTCGATGTCAGCCTCCGTCGGGCGCTCCAGCTTCTGGTCCACCACCGTTATGCGGCTCTCACGGTAGCCGCTCGCAAAAAAGCGGTCACTCTCCAGCCGCACCCTTTGCCCCATGCACGGCACAACGCCGCGCTTCTTCAGCGCCACATAGTCCGTCGAGCATTTGTACACGCTTCTGTCCAGGCAGTGCTCGTCCATGTATTTTTCCACCGCCGTCGCATACTCCTCCTCCGCTATCGGGTAATACTCGTCCGGCATCCTCACGTTCCACAGTATATAGGTGTCCTCCGCTTTCGGCTCCAGCACTCCGCCCGGCACCTGCGTGTCGTCATCGTATGGCCAAATCGTTATCAGCTCAAACTCCCGCGTCTCGCTGTTATAGTTCACCTCAAAATAGTGCTCCCCGTCCTCGTCGTTGCCCAGACCGGCCAACTGCCCCGTCTGGAACGTCACGCGCTTCACCAAGCCTCCTATCTCATATTCGTTCGGATCGAAGTTCATCTCGCCGTCCGTGAAGTAGTATATGTCGAATGGCTTGCCGTCATCGCCCTTTTTCGTTTCCTTCCTCACCGAGCTCACCTTGCCAGTGCGCCGCGGGTATATCTCCTGGAACGCCGTCTGCTCGAAGTGCTCCACAATGCCCAGCTCCGTGTTCCGTTCCACATACGTTGCACGGCTCGGCAGCAGCAGTCGGTTGCTGCCGTATTTCTCAGCGTCTATGTTGCGGCTGCTGCCTATCGGGAACAGTCGGGTGAAGAATTTCACGTTGTCAGCCGAGTCACGCTCTATGCTCAATAGACCGTTGCCGTAGCCCAGCGTCACCTCGTCGCCCCTCTCGCAGCGGCACACGTTCACCGTCATGCCCTCTATCCACCATTCCGTCCCGGCCTCGTCGGCTATCTTCTTCAGAGCGTCGTTCCCGTACAGACCCTCCGAGTAGTCCACCACGATGTTGCCCGTAGCCTCCACCTTGCCCACCTTCCAGTCCGTTATGCCGCCCATCCAGCGGTTCAGGTTCTTCACCACCAGAGCCACATGCTCCCGGGCCGTCGCCGTGTAGCTGAATACTGGCGAGTCCTCCGTGTTCAGCATCAGCGCCTGTTTGATAAGGCTCGCCGCACCGTACAGTTTCACCGAGTACGTCCATTTCCTGCGACCCGTCTGCTTCGGCGTGTACGTCTCCACACACCAGAACTTCCGCCCTTCCCACACCGTCCAGTCGTTCAGCTCCAGTGTCACGCACTCCTGGCTGTCCAGCGACACGCTCAGGTAGTCGTCACCGCCCACCTCCTCGTGGTGAGTGCTGCTACTGTCGGGCACCAGCGTTGTCCTCAGCCGGTTCCGTTTGTCATATATCTTCAGCTCCATGTCCTTTGATGTCCTTTTTATCGTTGTTTGAATACCTTGCAAACGCCGTTTCAGTACAGAGGCTTCGGCTCCCTGAATTTCAGCCGCATCCTGCTGCACACGCCGCCTTCGCCTATCGGGGTCAGTTGCTCCGTCTCCGTTGCCCCCAGATACCGCAGTCTGAACGTGCGGTCTATCTCCGGCAGCCTCACCTCCAGCCATCCGTCCTTGCCCGTCCGCAGCATCGTGAAAAACCTGCCGTAGTTCACGAAGTACGCCTGCGCCGACTCGGCCCATAGGCAGAAGTACAGCTCCACGTCACGCGCCTGAAGGTGCAGCTCTATTTCTTCCGGCAGCTCCTCTCCGTCAGTGTCAGGGTTGTCCACCACAGTCAGCTCCTTCGTCGTGCTCGGCTTCAGCAGAGCCTCATAGTTAGTCCATTCTCCCTCCTTCTTCTCCGTCAGGAACACGCCCCATTCCTGGGCTGCGTCCTTGTCGTTTATGTACAGCAGACCTTTCGTTATCTCCATGCTCTTTCCTCCTTTTTCTTACCTTGTTTTAATGCCGTCCCTACGCAGCGTGGTCAGATCATCCTTCATGTCACGCATGTCCTTGCGCATCAGTTTCAGCGTCTCGCTGCACTCGCCCGTGTTCGTATCTATACGTTTCAGGTGCCCCAGAGCCGTCTGCATGCTCCCCGCAACATTCTCCACGTTCGTGTCTATGTTCGTCTCGTGCACCAGCATCGCCGTGTACAGACCCTCCAGTTTCGTTATGCTCTCCTGCGAGGCCGTCGTGTATGCACCGCTCTTTCCCGTCTGCGTCGTGCTGTCCCCCTGCCACAAGTCCAGCCCCTTCTCCTTCGCCATCTGACGATACTTCTCCAGCAGCGCGTTGAAGGTTCCCTGCTGGCTCAGAGCATTGTCCGTCATGTCGTCCAGAATCCGCACATAGTTGCCAAACTTCTCCTCGTCCGTCAGGTCCTCGCGCTTCATCACGTCCAGCATCTCCTCCTGAGCCTTCTCCAGCAGTGGGGCTATCGTCACCGTGTATATCATCTGCTCCGCCAGCTTCTCCAGCATACCCGTCAGCGAGTCCGCAAAAGCCTTCCCCGCATCAGTACCGTTCTTGAAGGCATCCACCAGCGCGTCCGTAAGCGTCTGCCCAAGGTCGCCGAACACACCCTCAAAGTAGTCCTTCACAGACTCCCAAGCCTCCTCAGCCTGGTCATATAGGTCTATGATATACTGCAGGGCCTCCTTGTCATTCTTCGCAAACTCACGGCTGTTCATGATGCTCTCAGCCAGCTCGCGGTTAAAGTTCCCCGCACTGTCTATCAGCTCCGGATAAACGTCCAGTATGCTGCTGTACGTATCCTTGCCCTTGCCCCAGCCGAACAGACCCGTCTTCTTATGGCCCGTCTTTATCTCAATGTCAGCCAGTCCGGAGTAGGCGTCCTTCAGCTCCGAGTAGCCCTTGTTCACAATCTTGTTCCAGAAGGCATTCCCAGTATCAAGGTATCCGAACTTCTGCTGCTCAGCCGTGCCCGCAATCTCCGCCTTCAGACCAGCGTAGGCATCCTTCATCACCCTCACAGCGTTCGCAGCCTTCCCGTAAGTGTCCGTGCCGAATATCGTCTGAGCCTTCTCCAGCTCCAGGTTCTGCTCCATCAGCAGCAGGTTATACTCACGCTGCTGAGCCGTCACCTCCTCCATGATCTTCTCCAAAGCAGCCTTATGACGCGCACTCGCCTGAAAAGCCTTCGTCACCCAGCCGATAGCCTCGCCCGCGGCAGCAGCTATGCCGCCAACGACGCCGCCCTCAGCAAAGCCACGGCCTATGTTGCTCACACTCGTCATCACACCCTGCACAGCATCCATCGCCTCAGCCATGCCATCGTTACCCGCCGCCTCAAACATCTCGCTCAACCTCCCGGCCAGGTCGCCCACCATCTCAGCAGAAGCCGCAGCAGACTCACCAAGGCGCTTCAGCTTAGCCTCAAGGCCCTTATCCTCACCATCCTCGCCGTGCTTGAACAGCTCCCCAACCGCATCTGCCAGAGCCCTGAACGGATTCTTACCGAGCACCTCCTTCTTCAGCTTCTCATATTGCTCCGTCAGAGCCTTCAGCTTCTCAGGACTCTTCTCCAGGGCCTTCAGCTCAGCCGGCGAAAAACCAAGCCCCGCCATATCCTTCTGCGTGATCCGCCGCTCCGTCCTTCCGTTCCCGTCCTTTATCACAGCAGTGCCCTCAGCGTCCTTCGTCCCACGCAGATAGTCCATCAGCACCTTTATACGGTCTATTATCTTCTGCACCTCAGCCACACTCTTCTCCGAAGTGTCAGCAAACAAGTCCACAAGCACCTTGTTCTCCTTGCCAAGCTCCGTCAGCTGAGCATCGTCCACAGACTTCAGCGCAGCACGCTCCTGCTTCGACAGCTCTGCCAACGCACGCTCCTTCACATCCTCGCCTATAGGACGCCCGTCTGCGTCCACAGCCTTCTCTATCTGAGCACGATCCTTAGCAAACTTCTCGCTGATGCTCTTGCGCTGCTCCTCGTAGTCTTGGTACTTGGCGAGCAAATTCTGATAGAGCTTTGCTTCGGAATTTTGCTTGTATGCGTTTGCGGCTTCAGTATATTGTTTCAGATAGTTTTTTTGGTCAGCACTCAAATCATCCATAGTAACAGTTGGACGCTTCAACCCTTGCTTCTTCCAGTTAGGATGAGCCTGTTCAAATGAGAGGTCTGATATATTCTGAAGTTCATCTACCCATTCTTGCTGGCGCAAACGGTTCGCTTCGATAAGTTTATCGTAATTGAGATTTATCGTTTCAAGTTCCTTGTCAAAACCCTCTTGCAAGCCGTCAATCTCCGCTTGTTTCAAATCAAATGCGGTTTGCTTTTCTGACGCTTCTTGTTTACGTTGTGCCGCTTCTACCTGACGCCCTTTCTCTTCTTGCTCTGCAGCCTTTATATTAGCTTTCTCCTGAGGTGTAAGACCTGTGTTCTTTGTCTTTTTTGTTTTCTTTGATGTGTCACCACCTGCAGCCTCATAGTTTGCCTTTGCCTTCTTTTCTTCATCGCGTGCCTTGCGCAATGCTGCAAGATAGGACGCTTCATCAGGATAAAGGGAACGATTGTTGCGATTCTTTATGACTTTATTTACTTCATTCTGTGCATTAGTCCATGCGGTTTTTGCATCTTTCATGAAGTCTTTAGAGGCATTCTCGTGTATGCTTTTCATACGAGCAGTGGCCGATTTGATGCGGTTTTGCAATTCGTCTACACTAGTTGCAACACTCTCTCCTGGAAGTTGTACAAGTTTCTTGCCTTGCTTGTTCGCAGAGGAGATACAATTTTTGTAGAAGTTGATAGTCTTTTGAGCGGTCTCTGCGTTCATACTATTCAACTTTGCCATAAACTTGTTATGGTTATCTGTTCGCACTTGCTGCACATCTTTCCACACCGTACCCTCTGAAGCTTTAATCAACGATTCTATAGCGGAGTTGAATGTCTGAAACGTACCACGCACATTCCTTACTTCTTTATTATATTTCTTGTCAAGGTTCTGATAGAGATTATAATCAGAATCTGACATATTCAAGCGTCCCGTCTTATAATATTCTTTGCGTAGTGCGAGGTATTTTTTTAAGTCAGCCACTCGTTGTTGGTCTGCCTTCAAATTACCTTCGCCTTTAAGATTACGTTCTTCACGAAGTTCCTCGTTATATTCTCGGCGCGCCTCCGTCAGTTTATCGATAAGTTCCTTTTCGGTCTTGTATTTCTCAAAGACTGACGGCATCAATTTCTTTAGTTTTTCTAGAGCTTCTACTCTGTCTAGTTCCGCTAGATTCTCATCTGTTATGGTGCTTATACATTTTTCAATCGCTTCTTTTTTGTCATTGATTGCATCTGTCTGTTCTTTCTCACGGTCAGCCGCACGTTGAGCCTCGTCAGCGGCAGCAGAGCAATTCTTTGAATATATAGCCAGCGCAGCGGCAGCAGACAAAATAACAGTTGCAAGTAACACATAAGGATTGGCATTTGCTGTTATATTGAAGGCTTGCTGTGCAGCTGTTGCAAGTCCCAATTCTTTACGGAACATAGCCACAAGGCGAATGTTTTCAACAAAAGAAGCAGCCTTCTGTACTGCCAGTGTTGCAATCAAAGCTGTTTTATAACTGCCATATACCGCAACAAGCGACATAAGGGCTTTTCCTACCGCTTCATAGTTCTTTACAAGTTCTGAAGCCACTTCAACGCTGCCCGTTAAAATACCCTCACTCTTTTCGCCCATGGCATTGAACATGTCGTCAATAGCACCTTCCAAATTAGAGATTTGTCCCTTCAAACCTTTGCTTTGCTTATCCAGCATGCCATGAAACTTGCCACCCTCTGCGGTTGCGTCTGCAAATGCTTGCGCCACCATTTCAGAGCTGATAGCACCAGCGGACATTTCGTCTTTGAGTTGTCCTATGCTTTTACCAGTTTTTTCCGATATGATAGCGAGTGGATTGAAACCGGCATTTATCATCTGGAGCAAATCTTGCCCCATCAGTTTTCCCGTAGCCGACATTTGCGAAAATGCAAGTACAAGCGAGTTGAAGCGGTCACGGTCGCCCATGGAGATGTCACCAATCTGCTTTAGTGTCGGAATGACCTTCTCCGCCTCGATGTTGAATCCAAGCATAGTTTGCGCTCCTCCAGCAAGATCATTGAGCATAAGCGGTGTGTTCACGGCATATTCACGCAATTCACCGAAGAACTGCGTAGCTTTGTCCTTGCTACCTAACAATGTTTCAAACGAGATACTGAGGTTTTCCACTTCCTGACGCACATCGATCATTGTTTTCACAAATTCTACAGCCTTCTGTGCCGTGAACACACCGCCAATGGTCATGCCGACTCGTTTCAAGGACTCATCAAGCAAATTAGCCTTAGTCTGGGCATCTAACATGCCCTGGCTAAGGTTCCCTTTCATCAATAATTCTACTTCTACAGCTTTCATGTCATTTCTTCAGTCTTGTTTGAAAACACTCCAGGATCTCCTGCGCGGTCCGCTTGCCATTCACTTTACGCGACGGCCCAGAATCTTCCTTGCCCTTCACCTTCACATACCGCGGAGCATCGGCAAGCATCAGCACCAGAGTCTCCCAGTTCACACCCCACAGCATATAGTCCACACTCCAGCCAGTAGCCTGAGCCACCTGCCAAAGCATACCGAAGAGGCTATGTGAACCCTCATACTTAGTTCTTAACTCCCCTTCCTTTAATGGCTCGCTATCGTCGGCTTCAGCGGATTCGTCGCCGCCGACAATGCGATAATACTCTCGAAACCCCGAGTACCCAGCAGAAGCGTCCAGCGTCGGAAAGCAGCCTCAAGCCAAACGTCATCCACCCACCAGCGTAGCAACCATGCCACCACGCCCGACAGCAGCAGCCCGCTCCACTTCCCCCTGCATATCGTCAGAGCAACAATCCGGCTCACAGTGCGCCCGTGCTCCCCAAGCCAAGCCAGACGCTCTGACTCTGTCATCGCCTCCAGCTCCGCGTGAGTCACGTTCATGCCGGCAAACAGACGAGCTATACGTATCTGACCGCCAAGACGCGGACGGCCCATCCTGAAACGCAGACGTATCGCCTCCTTGCGCCACGGCAGACGCAACTCCTTAAAAGGAACGGAGACACCCACGTCCAAAAGTGCCTCCGCTGCCTCCTTCTCAATATGGCTGTCCTTCATCGCTCTCGGTGTTTATCTATCCAGCCACATCATCAATGCTGTAAGGCTTGCTACCGTCGTCCGGAATCATCACCTCAACCTCAACCTTCACCTTCGACACACTGTCCAAGTTCAGGTCGCCGTCAATGTATGCCGAGATGAAAGCCTTCCGGATGTTTATCTCATGCGACGAGTCCGTCTGTATCGTCAGTGGGCTCGTAATCTGCACCAGCTCCGATGGAGCTTCCCAGCCTGTCGCTTTCTCCGCCGTCTTCTTCACCACACCGCCCATCAGAGCTGCCATGTTCTCGTAGTCCATCTGGATCAAGTCAAAGCTCGGAGCAATCGTGCCGTTCGACTTCGGAATCACAAGCACAGGGCCGCCATGCTTCTGGGCAGCGTTGATCTTCGTCACCTCGCCCTTCGCACCGTTCAGCTTGAAGCTGTTTTCCTCGATGTAGCCAAGCTTTTTTTCGCCTACCTTAACGACCGCCAGGCCGTACATAAAATCGTTCATAAATCTTCATTGTTAAAATTGTTATTACCGTGCAGACTATTCCGCCTGCAATAAATACACACCAGTCCACCCACCACAGCCCTCGCTCTTTCGAACGTTCTTCAACCGCCGTTTGAGCACAGTCCTGAAGATGAGCGTTCTTCACGCTCAGGCGCTCGTTCTCCGCCTCATAATACGCACACAGACGCGCCAAACTGTCGCAGCCGCTCTCTATCACCAGGGTAGGAGGCTTGCCGCCCGTGTTCTGCTTCACACTCGCCTTCACGTGCGCACGGCCCGAGCTCGCAGCATAGCTCGCTCCTTCAGGCAGTCGCCACAGACCGGAGTCAAGCGCTATCTCCAGCAATGCCGTGTCCACCTTCACCGGCGCCGTCCACCACGCCTTCATCACGCTCGTCGCGGCGCCTACGCTGTCCTTTCGCACTGCGCTTGCCGACACTTTGTTTTCCGACCTCACCGTCTGTCTCGTCGAGCTGCAGCTCGCTGCTGACAGGACAAGCAGCCCTGTGAGGACATAGCTGAATAGCCTCAATGGCACGCGACAGACGGTTGACAGCACGTCGCGTGAGGTTGTTTTCAGCCACCAGTTTCTCAGTGATCTTTGTCGTCTCTTCATATTTCTTCTGCGTTTCAACAAGCAGCGTCGATACGTCTTCGTACATCACCTTGTAGGTGTCATGCACGCTCTTCGCCGTCTCGGCCTCCTTCACCTTGCGGTTCGCAACCCAAGCGATGGCGGCACCTATGCCGCCCGAGGGTATAGCCCACTGCAGGATTTGCATGATTACTGTGTCCGCCATCCTTGTTTTCTCTTTATTCGTTATTTACTCTGTTTTCACACTCTCCTTACTGCCTGATTCCGATGCTCTCTAACCATGCCTTCACGTCAAAACTCGGGCAGGCTTTAGTCACGCCTGGCAGGTCACGGTGACCCACAATCTTGATCTGAGGAAACCTTTCATGAAAGTTCCTCACGTAGTCAGTCATAGCCTTCAGCTGTGCCGCCGTGCGCGTGTCCTTGGCCGTCTTGCCGTCCTTTGCCAGACCGCCGGCATACACCACATGGCGGCTCACCGAGTTATAGCCCGCAGCACCGTTGGTCACCTCCCAGGGGTCCACCTCGGCATCCTCGTTGTTCTTCACCAGGCGCTCCACTGTTCCGTCCAGATGGAACAAATCGGTGTAACCCACCTGCTTCCACCCCCTGCCGCCCTTCTTCACCGGGTCAGTGTGCCAGTGGCGTATCTCTTTAGAGCTTACCTCACGGCCTTCTGGCGTGGCAGTGCAGTGCAGTACCAGATATTTCATCCTTGCCATAGCCTAGCCGATGGGGTCAGCATACTCTGCTAAACCACGTTCCACAACGTCCTGGGCACGCTCCTGCTCAAATTCAAGCACCTCACCTGCCTCATGCAGCACACTCAAGTCTTCCTTGTCACGGAACTTCTGCACAACCTTAACACTCACCGTTTTCTTTTCGCTCATAATTCTTTCTGTTTTTTGTTTGTTGATAAATATGTTCTTATTCGGCGGCGACGCATCCACGTCGCACGCCATTCTCCTTCTTTAGCCAGCAGGAGTATAGGTAAACTTCTTCTTTGTGCGCCAGTCCATCACGATAAACTGTTCACCGAACGCAATGTTCGTGTCGGCCTTCATAAGCAACTTGAAGAAGTAAAGCTCAGAAGCGTTGCTCAGCTTGTCAATCTGAATCACGTTTTCATCGTCCTGAAGGTTCACAGCCGCAAAGAAGTTGCCGTCTGCATCCGGAGAACACAGCGTCGCCACAATCACACCGTCAGGCCAAGCCGCAATCGTCTCAATCGTGATACCCTTGAAGCGCTTCGAGTTCACCTCTGTCTCGTTCGAGTTCTTGTGCTCACGCTCAGTAAGCTCCTTGTCGTACTCGTCGAAGTCATCCACGCTCATGATGATGCGCAGATTAGGGTTGCCGCGCATAGCCTTAGGGATTGCCTTGCGCACAGCGTACAAGCGGTCAATCATTGTGGTCGGACCTTCAGGGTTCACCACCACTACGTCCTGGTCCTTAGCAGCCTGAGTCAGCACGCCGTCCATCAGCTGGTCGTCGGTGCCGTCCTTCACATACTCACCGTCAACGTACAGCTGGCCAAGCTCAAACTGCACCTGCTTGCCCAAAGCCTCAAGCAAGGCGTTCTGGCCTTCTGGGGGCAACTGCGAGAATACAAGATTGCCCTTAGGCTGCCACTTGCGCCACACATGCTCAAACGTGCGGGGGTTAAACACCGTGAATGCCATGAAGTCATGAGGGTCAAGACTCTTCTCGCTGTAGTTGAAGTCGCCCTTCGCGTCACTCTTCTGAGGGTCTTCCTTGCGCTTCTGAAGCATCTTGTCTGCCTTCAGACGCGGCACGCTGATCTTCTTCTCTACGCCAGGAATCACCATTATCAGTCCCTTGTCCACAAACTCGTTGCCTGTGGTCGCAACGGTCAGGATGCGCTCAAGCACCTCACCGTTATAATTCGTGTTTTTTACTACTATTGCCATTCTTTATCCTTTTTTTAATGGTTTGTTTCTCTTTGTTCATTACTGGTACTGACGTCGGGCACGAGCTTCACGAATCTCCTTCTGGCGCTTCTCCCAAGGACCCTCACCGCTGCCTGCCTCCACATGAAGGTCCTCCATCACCTTGCGCTTCGGAGCCAAGGCCTCAAGCACCTGCTTGCCCTCATCAAGATTGCCCTTCAGGATATTCTCGAAGGTACTGCGGTTTGAAGCGTTGATACGGCCGTCCGCCTCCGCTGCGTCAAGAAGTGCCTTGCGCTCTGCCTCTGCGTCTGCCGCGGCTTTGTCTTCAAAGCTCTTCAACTTCGTCTTCAGATCTTTGTTCTCGTCCTCCAAGGTCTGTGCCTTGCCGGCAAGGGTCGCATAGTGCTGAGCCCTCGCCACCACTTCTTCATCACTCTTGCAGTCCTTAAACTGCGCCTGTTTCTTCAGTTCTTCTAATGTCATATCGTTCGCTTTTTGTGGCTCGTTCCTGAGCCGGTTGTTGAATGTCGTGTATATCTCCTCTGGAGTGCTGTCCTCAGCTACGGGGTCCGCATCATAAATGCCGTCTATCAGACCCATCTGCAGGGCCTCCTGCGCCGTCAGCCAGTGGTCTGTCCCGTCAAAGTATTGGGCTTTCACTTCTTCTTTGCTCATGCCCATGCGCTGGGCGTACATCTCGCCCAGACTGTCCTCCAGACTCTCTATCTCCGCGATGCACTTCGCCATCTCTTGCTTGTTGCCGTAGCAGCCGCCGCTCACGCTGTGAAGCATCAGACGCGCGTACCGGCTCATCTCCACTGGCTTGCCGCACAGCGCTATCACGCTCGCCATGCTCGCCGCAACACCGTCCACATAAAGACGTATGTCTGCATTGCTCTGGCGGATGGCATTGTAGATGGCTATACCGCTGAACACGTCGCCGCCGTTCGAGTTGATGCGAATGTCTATACGCTCACTCTCCTCGGCGCAGGCTGCCAGCTCGGCGGCTATCTGCCCGCTCGCCACCTCGTAGCCGATGTCGCCATACATGTAGATGGTGCTCACGCTTGCCGCTTTCTTGATATTGAAATATTTGCTCATTGTCTCCTTCTTTGTCGGGCGGTTTGCCCATGTTGCGGTTGCAAAGTTAATGGCTTTCCAACCTCATTCCATACCCCCTGTTTTATCATGAAACGTTATGCCGGCATCATAACGCCGCAATTTGTCGTCATGCTTTTCACTCGCTCGGATTCACTCCTTTTCACGGTAATTTTGCACTGCATTTATTCACATTATAAACAGATTTTTCAATGGCAGATTTAACCAATACACAGAAAAAGGAGTGGGCTCGCACGCTTTATCTCCGAGAAAACCTCACACAGCAGGAGATTGCCGACCGTGTGGGAGTGTCACGTGTCACGGTCTCAAACTGGTGCCGAGCCGGCAAATGGGAGGAACAGAAGGTCGGACTCACGCTCACACGACGTGAGCAGGTACAAAGCCTCTATCGTCAGGTGGCCGAAGTCAACAACGCAATACAGCTCAAACCAGAGGGGCAGCGATACCCTGATGCTAAGCAGGCTGACACTATCGTGAAGCTCACATCAGCAATACGAAACATGGAGCAAGAGGTGGGCATCGCCGACCGCATCGCTGTGCTCACTGATGTCATCGAATGGATGCGACCATCCGATCTCGACAAGGCAAAGGAGCTAACCTCGCTTTTCGACGCTTACATCAAGGACAAACTCTAACAGCGTATGAAACAGACTGACCGTATAGCACTACAAAACTGGGAAAAGTTCAAGGACAACATCGCGCGCGCAACGCCCGTCGATCGCTCCATGTCACAGGCCGAAATACAGAAGCACCGTGCATGGCTTGAAGCACGCCCGCTCGAATGGATAAAATTCTTTTTCCCGAACTTCGCACAGTATGAGTTCGCACCTTTTCAGAAAAGGGCCATACGACGCATTCTCTCCAATCCCGAGTGGTTCGAGGTAATCTCATGGAGCCGAGAGCTCGCCAAGTCCACTTGTGCCATGTTCTGCATCATGTACCTCACACTCACCGGGCTTAAACGAAATGTCATACTCACATCCAATTCCTTCGACAATGCCGTCCGCCTGCTCGACCCGTTCCGGGCCAACCTCGAGGCCAACGGGCGCATCATCGCCTACTACGGAAAGCAGCAGTCGCTCGGCTCATGGACGGAGGACGAGTTCATCACCAAGCAGGGCGTGGCATTCCGTGCACTCGGTGCTGGACAGTCACCACGTGGCTCCAGAAAGGATGCCGTACGCCCGGATGTATTGATTGTCGATGACTTCGACACAGACCAGGACACACTCAATCCCGACATCATACAGAAACGATGGGACTGGTGGGAGAAGGCGCTTTACCCCACGCGCTCTGTCTCTGAGCCTACACTGGTGCTCTTCTGCGGCAACATCATCGCCAAGGACTGCTGTGTCGTCCGCGCAGGAGCAATGGCCGACCATTGGGACATCGTTAATATCCGCGACAAGGACGGACACTCCACATGGCCCGAGAAAAACTCAGAGGAGCACATCGACCGTGTACTCGCCAAGATTTCCAAGAAGTCAGCGCAGGGCGAGTACTTCAACAACCCCATCTCAGAGGGCGAGATATTCTCCGAGATGGCTTTCGGAAAGGTGCCGTCGCTCTCCAAGTTCAAGTTCCTCGTGGCTTACGGCGACCCCGCTCCGGGCGAAGGAAAGGGCAAAAAAGGCAAGTCGTTCAAGACGGTCTCACTCCTCGGCAAGCTCTCAGGCAAGCTGTACGTCATAAAGACGTTTCTCGCACAAGCGCTCAATGCCGAGTTCATCGACTGGTATGTGCAGCTGCTCGCATTTGTCGGAGGGCGTGCTCCTGTCTATTGCTACATGGAGAACAACAAACTTCAGGACCCGTTCTTTCAGCAGGTATTTAAGCCGCTCGTCGCCAAGGTGCGACGCGAGCAGGGCGTACAGCTCTACATACGAGGCGACGAGGAGAAGAAAACCGACAAGGCAACACGTATCGAAGCTAACCTCGAACCGATGAACCGTGCCGGCAATCTCATACTCAACGAGGCAGAACGCGACAATCCCCACATGAAGGAGCTCCTCGACCAGTTCACGCTCTTCACCCTCTCCCTGCGCTATCCGGCCGACGGTCCTGATGCCGTAGAGGGCGGCAATCGCATCATCGACGAGATTCAGCACAGGGCCGAACCACCGGTTACACGCTCGCGTGCCGACATACGAACACGCAACAAACGAAGATTATAAATTCAAAACAATGTATATATGAGCCAATTCGTACAACTTTCTGATTACGATGCCTCCATTCACCGAGAGATTCTCGATGCCTTGACTCGCACCGACGAGTCCATCATCGAGATTTGTGAAGACCGGGCCATTGCCGAAATGCGATGCTATCTTTCCAAACGATACGACTGCGACCGAATATTCTCAGCTACAGAAGACAAACGTCTCCAGCTCGTACTCATGATGGTCATCGACATCGCCGTCTACCACATCTTCTGCATACACAATCCGCAGAAGCTCTCGCAGCTGCGCAAAGACCGATACGAGCGTGCTGTAGAGTGGATGAAGGCGGTTGCTGCCGAGGAAATATCAATTGAGGGCGCACCCCTTCTGCCAGAGGACGTAAGGGCTGCACATACGCCGTTCCGCATCAAGAGCAATCCTAAAAGAGCAAACCACTGGTAATCATTTCTTAATACAAGCAGATTATGAGCAAAAGAAAAAACAATAATACAACAAAGGGAAAAATCACAGTCGGAGGCAACATTCCGAAACCAGGACAGACACGTCCTAATGTAATCGTACTCACACAGCCAAAGCGGTTCGGCATCGATATTGCCGACTTCACCAATGCTGTACGCTCTGCTGAGAATGTCGATTTCTCGCGACGTTACCAACTATACGACCTTTACACCGACATACTCATGGACACCCATCTTTCATGCGTCATCGAGAAACGACGAAACGCCGTGCTTTGTTCCGATATCGAGTTCTGGAGAGACGGAAAGCCTGACGACTCTGTCAACGAGCAGATTAAGTCACCATGGTTCTCACGACTCGTCACCGACATTATAGATGCCAAGATGTGGGGCTTTTCCCTCTGCCAGTTCTATCGCCAGGGCGAATGGGTCGATTACGACCTCATTCCAAGAAAGCACGCCGACCCTGTGCGCCGACTCATACTACGACGTCAGACCGACATCACCGGCACCTCATGGGACGAATATCCCGACTTGCTTTTCATCGGATCGCCATCTGACCTCGGACTCCTCGCCAAGGCTGCACCATGGGTCATATACAAGCGCAACACCACGGGCGACTGGTCACAGTTCTCCGAGGTCTTTGGCATGCCCATTCAGGAGTACACTTACGAGACCGATGACGAGGACTCACGACAGCGAGCCATCGACGATGCATACAATGCCGGCTCGCTCGCAGTTTTCGTGCATGGCAAGGACACCACGCTAAACCTCGTTGAGGCGGGCAACAAGACGGGGTCGGCAGATGTCTACGAGAGATTCTGCGAGCGCTGCAACAACGAGATTTCAAAGCTCATACTCGGAAACACGCTCACCACCGAGTCCTCAGAAAACGGAACGCAGGCGCTCGGCACGGTACACAAGAAGGTGGAGGACCGAGTGGCGCAGGCCGACAGACGATACATCCTCGATGTGCTCAATTACGACATGACGGACATATTCCAGCGCATGGGCATCAACACCTTTGGCGGAGAGTTCTGTTTCCCCGAGCAGAAGGACATCGACCCTCCCACAAAGATGAACATACTCACGCAGCTGCGCACCAACTTTCAGCTGCCTGTCTCCGACGACTATCTCTATGAGGAGTTCGGTGTCGAAAAACCTGCTGATTACGACAAACTGAAAGCCGAACAGCAACAAAAAAAGGAGGCGCTTGCCTCCATTGCCAATCAGCAGCTCCATGCCGATGATGATGACGAACCCGAAAACTGCGACGACAAAAAGAACACCGAACCGTCGCCCAAACAAAAAAAGTCATTCAAAAACTGGCTGCGCTCTTTTTTCGCAAAAGCCCCGCAAACGGGCGGGGCGGATTTAGAGTGGTAGTCAACAATCTCTACCAGGCCAAGGCCGATGATGTGGCTGCGTCAATGGAGTTCTCCGACGATTTCATCGCGCAGGTTCTCCAAGACATCTACCGTCGGGGCAAGGCTCAGTCTCCCACCGACCTTTCGCCCGAACTGTTCCGTGCCATCCTACGTAGGTTCAATGAGGCTACAGCCAAGGGCATGGCTGCATCCGATGTGCCCGACCTGGATGACGACTTCCGTCAGGCGCTACGCCATTCCAACGAGGTGTTCTCTGCCTTCAAGGTCCACCGTATGCAATCTGATATGGCAAGACTTCTCACCGATTCAAATGGCGATTTAAAGCCGTTCAATCAGTGGGCAAACGATGTCATGCCCATCGCCTCGCATCAGTGTGGGGCATGGCTGCGCACCGAATACGACACGGCGGTCATTCGGGCACACCAGGCAGCCGACTGGCAACAGTTCCTACGGGAGGCAGACGTACTGCCCAACCTCAAATGGATGCCATCCACATCGCCCAATCCTGGCGCCGACCATCAGCTCTTTTGGAACACGGTCCGACCCATCAACGACCCGTTCTGGAACGAACACCGACCAGGCGATCGATGGAACTGCAAGTGCTCGCTTACATCCACCGACGAACCATGCACTGCTGCGCCTTCTTCCGACAAGGCAAGCAATCCGCAGCCCGGACTCGATTCCAATCCTAGCACCGACAAGGCCACGTTCTCACAGTCGCATCCGTACTTCCCCAAATCATGCGCCTCATGTAGTTTCTACAAGCCGGGCTTCAAGGACGCACTGCGCAGCGTCTTCACCAATAGGGCAAAGGACTGCTACAACTGCCCGTACATCAACGGCTGCATCTCACGCATATCATCAGACGGCTTCAAGTTGGAACACAATTTCAAGAATGGCGGAAAGTTATATGTGCATCCTAACATCGACAAGGACAAAGCCGACTACAAAGACATGAAGCGCATCTGTCTGCAGCTCGCGAAAATGGGACACGAGGTACGTATGACTCCACGTTTACACTGCAAGTCCGAGGAGTACAAACAAATTTACGGATCGCTCATCGGTACGAAATACGAAAAGAAATGCCCCGACTTCTCCGTCGATGGCATATTCTACGAGTATGAGGGCTTTGTCAAGCCGTGGAATAAAAAGAAGGTCGGCCACATGCTGTCTCATGGACTGCAGCAGTCCTCACGTGTTGTTATCAATAATACAAAGGGATGCTCCGACCGTTTCATACGAAAAGCGGTCATGGCAAGAATACATTTGCCGGGGCAGGAAGTCAACGAGGTTTGGATTTACGAAAAAGGCAATGTCAGATTGTTCTATAAAGACCGTAAATTCTACTACAACTAAAAATAACTACGGGGAAGCCTTTGCAGACCTCCCCGCGATGCAACGTGCCGTAGCACATGCTAACTTCTCATCGAAGCTGTCGCAAAGGTAATAATAATAATTTAATAAACAAGCGTTATGAACAAATTTTTCTCTTTTTTCGCAGTGTCCAACCGATACAAGCATCTCATCGGTGGCTTCATCGTCGCCACACTTGCCGGTTCTTTCTATGCTGCCATATATGCCGCAGCCGTCGCTGCATCGTGCCTTGAGCTAAAAGACCGCCTAAATGGCAACCTCTGGGACTGGACTGACTGGCTCTGTACCGTTCTCGGCGGCAGCATCGCAGCACTCATGTTTTACGTCTTATTCCCAATGGTATGGAATTAAAGGATTTCTCAAACCAACTAAAATCGCATAGCAAGCAAATCGACCATCTTATGCGAAGGCGCCTCCCCGTCATTGCAGGGCGCATGGCAAAGGACTTCTTTCAGAACAGTTTCCGCATCAGTGCCTTTGTCAATGGTGGGGTACACCATTGGCAAACTACCGGGAGGCAGCTCGCAGGAGGCAAGACGGCAGCATCGCGCTATGGACCGCTCCTTTCCTCACGCAACCATCTGTTCGCGTCCATAAAGTACACGCCGTCAGACTATCGCGTCAAGGTGGCAAACGACCTGCTCTACGCTCCCATACACAACTGGGGAGGAACGCTGCACCCTTCTGTCACGCCTAAGATGCGACGCTTCGCATGGGCCATGTTCTATCGCGAGGCAGGCATCAAGCGCAATGCCTCCAAGAAGAGCAAAAAGAAGCGTACCGACGAGGCTGCTGCCAATCCACGCGCACAGAAGTGGCGTGCCCTCGCTCTCACAAAAAAGAAGAAACTCTCCGTACATATCCCACAGCGACAGTTCCTCGGAGATAGCCGAGAGCTGCAGGACATGATACACGAACGCACAAAACAGGAAATTATCAAGATATTAAACTCACAAAAATAAAATCATTATGGAAGAATTGTTCAAACTCATTATCGAACTCATCACTAACAAAATGACCGGTCTCTCACTCGTTGACGAAGACTGTGGTCAGTTGGAGGCTGGCATTGAGGAAGATGCCTACCCGGTCACCTTTCCGTGCGTCCTCATAGGCAATCTCGAAGCCGATTGGACCAATGTCGGCATGGGAGCCCAGAAGGGGCAGGTGCAGTTCTCTGTACGTCTCGCCGTCGATTGCTATGACGATACGCACTACGGATCGGGAACCGAGTCAAAGGTGGCAGAGCGTTTGCAAATGGCAAACAGCCTCTACACCGCATTGCAGTGTTTCCGCCCATTCGGATATATGTCGCCGATGATACGCACCAAGTCGCGTTTCTATTCTATGCCCGGTGGCATAAAGGTCTATGAGTACATCTTTTCGTTCACCATCCACGACGAGTCTGCTCATCTCTCACAGCGTCGGGAATAGCTCCAGCTGGCTCGCGGTAAGCCGAGGAACCTTCACCTTCGGCAACGGCTTCACGTTTACAGTACCACCCTCCCTGCACTTGCGTCTGATGATGCTCATGATGCGCTCTTCCGAAATAAAGAACTCACGTTCTGAAAGAAGCTTCAGGGCATCATCAAAACGTAGGCGCTGCACCTCCGTCCAGTAATAGTAACGGCGGTACAGAGCCTCGTCCCTCAGCTTTATCAGCTCTTTATTCCTTCCTTTTTTCATAGTCTGCAAAAATAAACTTTTTCCCTTAAACCGCAAGCAAAAAGCCACCTAAATCGCTCATATTTAGGTGGCTTTATTCATCTTGCGCCCTCCAAAGGCTCAGAAAGGCTCAAAAAGGCCCAGCACATCATCACAATCGGCAGAAGCTCGGCTCTATGCGGCTCCACACACCGTTCTCCGGATTGCGCTTAGAGAAGTAGTAGTTCGTCGCCGTGGCCTGCACCACATTGGCTTCCTTGAACAGACGCATGATTTCTGCATACTCCTCGTCAAAGCGGTCCTCCAGCTCATAAAGCTTCGAGATGCTCTTGTAGTCCAGGTCGCCCGTCTTGTTGCGCTCCAGAAGCGTCATCGCCATCTGGTACATCGGGTCCTCCACACCCTTCTCGCTCGCCTCCATGTAGCGCTTCAGATAGTCCACAAGGCGCTCGGCTGCAAGGTCTGCACGCTCGTCAAAGCCCTTCACCTTGTTAAACTTCACCTCAAGTTTGAAGTCCCCGTCAGTGATCGTGTAGCTCTGCTGGCTCTCGTTCTTCACAGCGCCATACTCGCGCATGAGTTTCGTGAAAGCTGTCACCTCGTCGTCAAGCCATTTCTTGAAGCCCGAAACCTCACTCTCCAAGTTCTCCACTCTGCCCAGCACGTCATGCATAAACTGCCCACGCAGCGCCTCGTAGCTCTCGCGCTTCGCCATGCGGTCGTTCTTTACCTCGGTCTGCAGCCGTGCTAACAGTTCGGCACGCTGCTCCTTCGTCATACCCTTCAAGGGGTCAACTGTCTCGTTCTTTGTTTCCATTGTCTTACTGTTTTTAATTGTTTTTATTTTTCCTCTCGGCTTTCAACATAATCTTTTATCATGTCAAAATCACACTCATCAAGCAAGTCAAAGATGTAAGGTTTTGCACGCTCTACTATTGCATGCATACTCGCATACTCAATATTACTCGAAATAAACTCGCATTTCTCTGTTCTGCCAAGCCAGCCGAACATCTGTTCCATTTTTTCTTTTGTGGTCATAATTGTTTTTTTTAGTTATCTTTTTTACGATTCATTGCACGCAACTTAGTGTTGAGGATGCTCAGCTCTTCTGTGTCCAGGAAGCGGAATGCCTTGCCCGCTATCCGTTTGTCCTCGCAGAAGCGGTCCACGGCTTTCCAATCTGCCGTGTTCACACCCCACAGCTGCATCTGATGCAGCACGCCACTACGCGCCTTGCGCTTCGCCTTCAGCAGAGCGGCACGCCGTTCGTCGTAGCCCGCCACACGTTCCATTTCCTTGCACATCAGCTCATACTCCGTCTGGGTCATCTGCCGCAGGTGCTCGGTTCTCTCGTTGGTAAACTGCCGCACCAAGGTTCCCTTGTCTGCGCCGGGAAGCAGCTTCAGCAACTTGTAGAACTTCCCGTAGTTATCGACGTGGTTCATGCTCCGCCTCCTTTTTTTTCCATTTCAGCCACGCCTCTCTCGCCACGGCAAGTGCCGTAGGAACCTCCCATGTTAAGCCGTCAGCAGGGAGCAACGGCACATTGTTAAAACAAATGTACACCTCACCGCTGAACTCGCGTGCCTGAACTATCGTTTCGCTCTCTCTAACCAAAGCAGCTGCTTTCTTCGCAGCCTTTTTCTCGTTGCTGGCCTTGCGCTCTGCGTTCAGCCACGCTTTAAACTCGTCTAAAACTTTCATTGTGTCAATATTTATGGGTTCTTTGTTTGTCATTTTCTCGTTTGTTGGGTTTCCACTTGATGGTCACTTCGGCGTCCATCTTGCCGCTGCCCTCACACACAGGGCAGATTTTCCATTCGCTGTCGTTCGGGCTGCTACGGTCGCCTAAGAAACCACCCTGACCATGACAGTATTCGCAAGTATATCCTCGGCTCTCAATCCGTTCTTCCTTGCTGCCGTAAACTGGTGGCGTCAGCCATATCATTCGGTGCTTACTGCTCATCGTTCACCACCTCCTCTCCTAAATATTCCACCATAAGGGCGGTGTGTCCTTCTTCCTGCAGACGGCGGCTCACCTCTTCCAAAATCATGTACTGGTCGTCACCGCCATAGCACTTCACGGCTTCCTTTGCCGCCTTCACTATTTGCTCTATCGTATCGTCCATCATGCTCATCGTTTTTCGTTGCTTGGTCGCTTATACGTTACTCTCTCATAAGTGTGCCACTGGATAATCCGTGCCGCAAACATCAGGTCGGTAGTTTCCAGCACCACACACCCTTTGTTCTTCTGGCTGCGGTGTACCGTTAGGTCACATTGCCAGTTACCCTCCAGCCATTCGTCCATCACGCTCTCCGCCTGGATCTTCTTCAGCAGGATGTATATCGTGTCACCCTGCCGGTAGTCGTTCATGTCCTTACTCATTGTTTTATATCTTTACTCCAGTATTCCTCGGCTCTTTCTGCCCATATCGTGTAATAACCCTTGTCACCGAAAAATCTGCCCTTCGAGAATGCACGATAGCCCTCCACCCATATCTTAAGCGTTGCATCATACATCACGCTCTCTGCTGTACGACCCTTCGGCTTCGTACCGCTTGCCTGGCTTATTATCACAAGCAGCTTGTTCGGATGCCGAGCCTTGAAAGCCAAATAGTCCTCAAAGCTCATTCTCGTATACTGAAACGAGTCGATGATCACCGTGTCCGGACTCTTGCGCTTCGACAGACGCTTGTCAAGCTCTTCCATGCTCTCACCGTCAAGAAGCACCATCCTCCGCGCCACATCTTGCATACCAGCTCTAATAAAGGCATTCTTCATCGTCAGACTCGAACCCTCCTCCAGACTGTCATAAGCCACTCTCCCGAATCGGCATAGCTCCTTGCAAAGCTTCAGCACAAAACTCGTCTTGCCGCTTCCGCTACGCCCCCAGACAAACCATACGCCGTTCCGCTCTGGCTCGCCGAAGGCAGCCTTCCATTCATCGCTCAGCTTATACGTGTCATACCTCGTCGCAAGCAGCTCGCTCACGCTTATCGCTCTTTTCATATCGTTTGAATGTTATTTGAACACCGTTCAAGCGTCCATCTGCTTCACTCTGTGTACACCTTTCTTCACCCTCCGCAGGTCGAAGTCATACTGCTCAGCGTCCTTCACCACCTCAGCTATTTTCTTTCGGTCGGTCAGTCCGTTCGCCATGCAGATCGCATAAACGTCGTTCGGACTTGTCTGCTCCAGCTCGAAGAACTTGCGTCCTATCCTGGAGTGTATCTCGTTATAGCCTTTCTTGTCATAACGCAGTCCCATCTTCATCCTGCGCTTGATATAAGAGGTCGAGAAAAACACGATGCCGCATTTGTCCTCAAGCCTGTTATACAGGTCTATGAAGTAGTGGAACACCCTTTCCGTCAGCTTGTCAGCTTCATCGAACAGCAGCACCGGGTTCTCCGTCTGTATCAGCGCGCCGATGATAGCGTCAAGCATGTCTCTTATCGTCATGCCGTCAGTCCTCAAGCCTATCTTCTTCGCAATGTCGCGGATAAAGTCGCTGCGCTTCATGTCTTCCGAGCACAGAATGTAATAGGCACCGCTGTGCTCACGCTCGTAAAGCCGCGCTGCCGTGGTCTTGCCGCATCCGGCTTCGCCCACCACCCAGGTCACGTTCTTCCATTCCTGGGCGTCAGTCATCGCATAGGCCATCTCCTTTGCTGCCGTGGTCTCCACCATCTGCCAGGCACCAGGGGTGGCGGTTCCCACCTGAGAGGCTATCTTTCGCCACATGTCGTCGCTGATGTTCTCCCACTTGCCGCTCAGCACCGAGCTTACCGTGCCCGCACTCGTACCGTCCAGACTGGCTGCTGCCTTGTTTTGGCTCGGATATTTCATCACATAGAGGCGCAGGGCCTCGCGTATCTGTTCTTTCTGTTTCTCGTTCATATCGTTTGTTTTTATTGATTCTACAGTTTTGATGCAATCTTCTTCTCCATCGGAAGCGGTATTCTCGGCGTGTCGCCATCATCACCGCCCTCCATCACGTCCAGCCAGTCGTCAAGGCTCAGCGATTTCGTGTGCCTTCCCAGCTGGTACTGCTCAGGAGGCTGTGAGTAACGCTCCATGCGGTGGTCTATCTGCCGCTGCACGGCTGCCGTCGTGCCCTTCAGCTTCGGCGAGTGCAGACCCTGCTGCTCCGCGTCCGTGCCATGCTCGGCGGCTATCGTCCGGCCGGCTACCGTCCGCTCTATGCGGTCCTGAAGGTTGGCTTCCTGCTCCTGGCGGATAAACTTCGCATCGTCCGTCCCCTGCTGGTCTTGCAGGGCGCGGTGTATCAGTATGTAGGGTTCTGCCGTCCGCTCAAAGCGCAGCGAGCCGTCTGTGCCTTTTGTATAGAGTCTTATGCTCGCAAAGTCGTAAGGGTCGTAAGCCACGATGAAACGCTCGTAGGTGTGTTTCCTTCGCCACTCGTGGTCGGGTACGCCGGGCGAAGAGCACACTTCGTACTGGCGCTTCTCGCCTTTGATCGTCACCTGCAGTCCCTGGTCCGTGAACGTCGCCATGCGTTTCGTAAATACCCAGAACATGTCCACCATGTCGTGCAGCGTCACTTCCTGGGTCTCCTCGTTCACGCTCTTCTCATACATGTCTATCCTACGCTCGCCGGTGGCAGGGTGCACACCCTCGTTCCATTCCTTACGGGCTGCGGCATAGGCATCTTTCAGCTCCTCCAGAGTGTACAGACTGTCCTTGTTGGCTTCGATAAACTCAACGTTCGGGCGGCTCGACGCCTTCTTCGCCGTCACGTTCTGACCCGTGAAGCGCCAGTCCTTGTGCAGCACCTGAGCCTGAAACCGTCCGAACACGCTCTCTATCGTCTTCGACTCGCCGTTGTAGGGCTGTGTCGGTCTGTGTACCCTGCAGATCTTCCCGATAAAGCCGTCTGAGTCCAGTTTCTTGTGGCCGCCCTGATTGTCATAAACAATCTCATAAGGCTTGTGTCCGCTCTTCTGGATTGCCATGCGGTAGGCGTGGTATTGGGCCTCATAGTCCTCTGTGTCGCTGATGCAGTAGCCCAGAAGCACCTCGCTCATCGCGTCGATCACCTCATACACCTGGGTCGTCCGCACCTTGCCCTGCTCGTCCCTATAGTAAAGGTTCAGCTTCGTGCCGTCACCATACCATAGCGTGTCCCTGCGTGTCGGAAGTGCAGTCTTGTGCTTTCTGCCGTAACGCTGACGGGCAGCCTGCTCGCCATATACGGCGTCATACCATAAAGGCTCCACCGCAGGGCTGTTCAGCCATTTCTTCATACCGCTCAGGCTTCTTATCGGCTTCCAGCCTCTTTCCTCAGCTATCTCGTTCGCCTTTTCAAACAGCTGCGCGTCGGTATACACCGGCACCTTGCTACGCTTCAGAGCCACAATCAGTTTCAGAAAGTCACCGGTTATCTTCAGTGCCGAGGAGTTGCCCAACTTGCCGCTCACCACGCTCTGGTAGCCATCGGCCTTCCAAGCTTTCAGTCGCGTCTTCAGTCGCGCCAATGTGCCCGGAAGCGTGTGTCCGTAGCTCTCGCGCATACGTTCCGAACTGTCAAGTATCAAGTCCCACGCACCCGACATCGGAGCGTTCAGACTGCTGCGAATGGCCTGGCGTCTTGCCGCCATCTTCTCCAGCTCGCCAAGCACCGAGGCGTTGATGGTATATTCCTCTATCATCTTCTCCGTCAGGTGGCGCTCCTGCCCGTCCTTGTCCATATAGGTGTAGGCTTCGTAATACTCACGCGCCTTCGCATCTATCTTTATGCTTGCCTTTGTCATAGCCTCTCGCATCTTTTCTTCTGGGTCGCCGTATGTCGCCACAAACCGCCGTCTGTACTTCTCCGGAATACTGCTCCACACATACAGTGCCTGAGTCCCCTCGCCGCCGCCACGACGTGCACACGCTATGTTGCTGCGTTGCACGTTGCATTTCAGCGTGTTCGCCTTCATCACGGGGTCTCTGCCGCCCGTCAGCTCGGCAAACGTCACGCACAATATCTTGTTGTAGTACTCCATTTCCTTTTGTCTTTGTTTTCCTTCTTGCGGTTCTCTCCTTACATAGTGGCGCAGCACATGGCTTCCACCTTCTCCTGCACGGTCTTGATGTCTGTAAACCCGGCGTTCTCGATGCGTTCCACCACATCGCCTTTCTCGTCCTTCAACTCCAGTACACCGGTATTCTTGTCGCCTTCCCACATCCAGCCGTTCTCGAAGTGCTGGCGCATCATATTGTCTGCGTCATGCACCACCTCGCTCGCAGGAGCCGTAACAAGCTCAAAACCGCCACGCTGAACGGCAAGGCTGCGTATCTTCTTTGCCAAGTCGCTCTGACCCTTCACCGGGTGAAAGTTCAATGCGTAGCTCACCATCTCCTTCGTCACGCCGAAGGCCTTTGCCAAAAACTCCCGCTGGGAGCGGGTTACTGTTATCACTCTTTTCATTGTCCTCTGTTTTTAGTTCGTTATTACTTTTGTTCGTGGAGTGTAGGGGAGTCGAACCCCACATGGCTATCCAGCGCATGGCAAACCTGCCACTCCTGCGGTCTTTCCCGCCGTCATCCGAGGCCGCCCCTGCCGACTATCCAGTGCGGCGGCTGACTATCCAGTGCAGCCTTTGGGGCTTCCGTGTTATCCTTCAATCTTCTTACCCTCGGCTATTACCGTCTGGACTGCACCGAAGAACTGTATCATCTTCTGTTTCGCCTTCAGCTCCAGTCCGTATGCCATGTTGCTCATCTTCCCTGTGCTCTGACGCTCTAAATCACCATACACCAGGTCGTCTGTCAGGTGTTCTATATTGTGACGCAAAGACTCCTCAAGTGCCGCAAGACCAAGTTCCTTGGCCGTCTCATACACAGGCTCCAGTATCGCCTTTGCAGCCATTGCTTCATACAGATCGTCAGCGTGCCAGCGGAAAAACTCAGCATAGTCATTCACCATGTCCTCTTTCCAACTTTCAATGTCACCCGTCAGGTGGTTCAACTTCTTGCGCATTTTGTTCATCGCCGCATTCAATGCAAATTCCTTATCGTTCATATTCTTTAATTGCTAAAATTTGTAATTCTCGGCCTTTTTCACTATCTTTGGCCGCGCGTTTAATCTTAAACACGCTGCAAAGATAAACAAAATGTAGATACTAACAAAACTTTTGGGGATATTTTTATCCACAAAGTGTAGATTTATATACAGATTATGGATAAAACAAAGATGTTAGAGGGGCTGATAAGGCATTATACAAAAGGCAATAAAGCCCAATTTGCAAAGCTTTTGGGCGTATCTGCCCAAACAATAAGTGCATGGATTGCTCGTAATACGTTTGATGCTGAACTTATATACGCAAAGTGTAGATATATTAATCCCTCATGGCTGCTCACTGGTGAGGGAGCAATGCTTCAGGAAACAGATAACAAGAATGCGCCGACTTCTAAGCGCACTGTTGAGATAGCCCGCCAAGTTCCCCATGGCAGCAGCGAGGGCATCCCACTCATACCGCTCGATGCAGTCGCCGGTTTTCCTGCCGAAAGCGGCGGTGGGGTACGTCTGGAGGACTGCGAGCGCTATGTCATACCGGAGTTCGAGAACAAAGGGGCAAACTTCCTTATCCGGGTGTCTGGCGACTCCATGGTGCCGCTATATTATAGTGGAGACCTCCTCGCTTGTCGCAAAATCACAGACATCCGCTTCTTCCAATGGGGTACCGTCTATGTCCTCGAAACGAGCCAGGGGGTACTCGTCAAACGCGTGCAGGAAAGCGTAGATCATGCCGACAGCATTCTATGCGTGTCGGAAAACAGCAGTGTTCATCACCCTTTTCTCCTCCCACGCGACGACATACGCAGCCTGAGCATCATCGTTGGACTCGTCCGCCTCGTCTGATACTCATGTCACACGCATCACGCACACGCTCCACACCGCAAAACGTGTCGCGCACGCACATACATAGGTATAATAGGGTAGCAAAGCAGCCAAAACCCCGATAAACAGGGCGTTCCCGACATTCCGCAAAGGTTTAGAATATGCCAAAAACGTGGGATTATCCCCACCCCCTAAACGCCCGAAAATGACATCAATCACAATTTATTCGGAGTTATATAGGGGGTCAATCACTTGTTTTCCATGTTAAAAGTGAATACCCAAATGCACACCCTCTCTGAACATTTCGTTTTTCCATGCACACCCAAACGCACACCCAACTGCACACCCTAACCCGAAAAACGCCATTTTTCGCCCCTCTCAGGAGCCGTCATAACGCAAAAACGGCTTGACCACTGTTCAAATCAGTGTTCAAGCCGTTCAAATGCCGTTATATCAACGTTTTAGCCGTTTAAACCATCCTTATTTCTTCTCTTTGTCCGTCCTGGGTCCTCTTATCAGCTCTCCCTGCTGGATCAGGGCCTTTTTATTGAGTATAACGCCTCCATCAGCCAGTCCGGCGTGCAGCAGCGAGCTTTTCTTTATACCCACCTCATCCTCTGTCAAAACCGTATAAATCGCTGATATTGAGCCGAAGTAGTAGTTCTTCCGCCCATGTATCAAATGCACGTGTATAACCTTTGTCATAACCAATCCTTTCTGTTTCCTAAAATATTCGTTTTCGCTTGCAAATATACCAAATAATAACTATTTAGAAGTATTTACAAGCATAAAAATCAAGAAACAAGCAAAATAAAAGGCATGGCCGCAGCCACACCCTCCTTCATTCAATCACCACCCAAACAAGCCGTTTTAAGCCCCGCCAGCGCCCATTTCCATGTCCAGACGATAAAGCACCCACATGAGCAGCCATACGCGCCCTGAAGCCCACGAACCGCCCCACACAGCCGTCAGGACAGCCCAAAACATAACATTCTCAGCCCCGATGTAAAGAAATACCCTTCAAACACCGTTCAAATCGAACCCAAACGTAAAGCAAATGTAAAGCGAATGTAACGTTTCGTTTTTCCCTCTCATTTCGTTCATTATCCTCAAACCCTTTGTAAATCAACGCTTTCCCCGATTTCTCTCTCACTCCACTTTTATACGTTTCGTTTTATCCCCCTTACTTACTCAAAAAAAGATAGATAACTATAACTATATTGTAGGGGCAGTCAATAAAGCAGTAAACCTCTATAAGCAACAGCACAAAAATATTCGCATTCCATTGCTCAAAAAAATACATAAAATGATTTTGAGTGATAGAGTTACTCCGTCATGGTTACCTGAACGTTTTGAAAGTGATGAAGAGATGCTGACTGCCATAAAAGCAGCTTACGAATCTTTGAAAGAAGTTTTAGTAGGTGATGATGATGATAGTCTTCGCAACTTATTGCTCAATATAGATAATTTTGACCTTGAGCATATTTACATTGCAAAAGATTCAGGGTTGGCCTCTATTTCACAACAAATATTTGGATATTATGACACTTATACTTTGGCTATCAAAGACCAACTGCAAAGAAAGAATCCTGCTACAAAGAAGCAAAGAGAAAATCCTAATTTGTATGATGAGCGTATAGATAAATTGTACAAAAAAGAGGGTAGCTTTTCTATTGCTTATCTTAATCGATTAGTCGATACAAAAGAGCACATCACTATTAATGAATACTATAGGCTGTTGGGATCCTATTGTCGTGAAGGTGGAAAAAGTAATGATGATTTCTTTAAGCAAATTGATGGTGCTTATAGTGCTATATCGTATCTCTTCTCTGCGGAACATGGTGAAATAGCCCAGTCTGACTCAGATACTGCAGTCGTTCAAAAGTTGCTCGAAGCTTATAAGGGATTACAACGCTTTATCAAGCCTTTATTAGGTCATGGTGATGAAGCAGATAAAGACAATGAGTTTGATGTAAAACTTCGTAAAGTGTGGGATGAACTCAACATCATTACACCGCTTTATGATAAGGTACGCAATTGGCTATCTCGTAAGATATATAACCCAGAGAAGATAAAGCTATATTTTGAGAATAACGGAAAGTTATTATCTGGATGGAGTGATAGCCAAACTGAATATGACAATGGAACCCAATATGGAGGCTATATCTTCAGAAAGAAGAATGAAATTGGTGAATATGATTTTTATTTGGGTATCTCTGCAGATGCTAAGCTGTTTCGTCGTGATGAAACTATCTGTTATGAAGATGGCATGTATGAGAGATTAGATTACTATAACCTGAAGCCTAACACTTTACTAGGAAACAGCTATATAGGAAACTATGGAGAAGATTCGAATGCTGTGCTTTCTGCATTTAATGATGCTGTAACAAAACTACATTTGGAGAAGAAACTGGTTCCTAAAGATAATGAGAAAGTGCCAACATATCTCAAGCGCTTAAAGCAGGATTATGCTAATTTTTATCAAATTTTGATGAATGACAATAATGTTGTTGATGCTTACAAGAGTATGAAGCAGCATATTCTTGCAACATTGGCTTCTTTGATTCGTGTACCCGCTGCAATAGAGTTGACCACTCAAACAAACTTGGATATTGACAAATTGATTGATGAAATAATTAATTTGCCATCCGAATCATTCGGCTATTTCCCTGTTGCTACGGCAGCAATAGAAGAAGCTAATAATAGGGAGAAGAAACCTTTGTTTCTTTTTAAGATGAGCAACAAGGATCTTTCTTATGCAGAAAAATTTTCTAAGGGGGACAGAAAAAGTCGAGGAACTGAGAATCTTCATACAATGTATCTCAAAGCCCTTCTAGGAATGACGCAGAATGTTTTTTCCATAGGAAGCGGAATGGTATTCTTTCGCCATAATACTGAAGGATTGGCAGAAACGACAGCGAGACATAAAGCTAATGAGTTTATTGCCAACAAAAACAAACTCAATGACAAAAAAAAGAGTATTTTTGACTATGAGATAGTAAAAAACAAACGCTTTACGGTAGATAAGTATCTTTTTCATTTGTCTTTAAAATTGAATTATACACAACCAAATAAATTTGACATTAATTCAAAAGTTCGTGAGATAATTCGTAACGGAGGTATCAAACATATTATTGGCATTGATCGCGGAGAACGTAATTTGATTTATCTGTCTTTAATTGATATGGAGGGAAATATTGTCATGCAGAAGTCTCTCAATATTCTCAAGGATGATCATAATGCAAAGGGAACTGATTATAAAGGTTTGCTGACAGAACGAGAAGGAGAAAATAAAGAAGCTCGCCGCAATTGGAAGAAGATAGCAAATATCAAAGATTTAAAACGAGGTTATTTAAGTCAAGTAGTACATATCATTAGTAAAATGATGGTAGAATACAATGCAATTGTTGTACTTGAAGATTTGAATCCTGGTTTTATCAGAGGTAGACAAAAAATCGAGCGTAACGTATATGAGCAATTCGAAAGAATGCTGATTGACAAATTGAATTTTTATGTTGATAAGCATAAAGATGCCAATGAAACGGGAGGTTTGTTGCATGCACTTCAGCTTACTTCTGAATTAAAAAATTTCAAGAAAAGTGAGCATCAGAATGGATGTCTTTTCTATATTCCAGCTTGGAATACAAGTAAAATAGATCCTGCTACTGGTTTTGTAAATCTCTTTGATACGAGATATACGAATGCAGAAAAGGCACTTGAATTCTTTCGTAAATTTGATGCGATTCGTTATAATGAGGAGAAAGACTGGTTTGAGTTTGAATTTGATTACGATGAATTCACTCAGAAGGCACATGGTACTCGTACCAGATGGACACTCTGTACTCATGGTAAGCGTTTGCGTTCTTTTAGAAATCCTGCAAAACAATATAATTGGGATTCTGAAGTAGTGGCGCTGACTGATGAATTCAAAAGAATTCTTGGAGAAGCAGGCATTGATATTCATGAGAATCTAAAAGATGCGATCCGTAATTTGGAAGGTAAAAGACGAAAGTATCTTGAACCTTTGATGCAGTTTATGAAATTACTGCTACAATTGCGTAATAGCAGGAAGAATCCAGAAGAAGATTATATTCTTTCTCCTGTTGCCGATGAGAACGGAGTGTTCTATGATAGTCGTTCATGTGGTGACACGCTTCCTAAGAACGCGGATGCTAATGGCGCTTACAATATTGCTAGAAAGGGATTGATGCTTATTAGTCAAATAAAAGAAACAAAGGATTTAGCCAATTTTAAGTACGACATTTCCAACAAGGCTTGGCTCAACTTTGCACAACAAAAACCATATAAAAATGAATGACTACATTCCGCTTTCTATGCTGAATGACTTTATCTTTTGTCCGTACTCCATATACTTGCATAGCGTGTATATGGAGTCGGATGAAGACTTGTATAAAGCCACTCCACAGATTAAAGGCACCATTGCTCACCATAGTGTTGATGAAAAGAAAAGTTCTACTCGAAGGAGCGATGTAATGTCGCTCCCCGTTTATTGTGACGAATTGGGAATATCTGGCAAAATAGATATCTACAAACAAGATAAACATCTGCTGATAGAACGCAAGAAGTTTCATGGGTTGTAAATCAATACAAGAATATCCTATTTTCGAGTTTAAATGATAATTATAAGTTATGATATTTCTGACGACAAAATGCGCACGAACTTTTCAAAAATGCTTAAAAGTAATGGTGCCATTCGGCTTCAATTCTCTGTGTATGAAGTAAGGAATACAAAGAGAATTATTAATAATCTTATGTCTAAGATTGAAGCTTATGCAAAACATTTCACTGCTGATGATAGCGTAATACTTTTTGACATTGAAGCAGAAAAACTAACTAAATATGGTAATGCTATTCATAGAGACCAAGATGTGGTATACTTTTAAATAACAAACATAAGTCTTTATATTTTTCATCATACATACATAATAAACTGATTACTAACAACTTCCTAAACCTTTACACAATATTCCATTCTGTATGGGGGATAAATATCTTAAAAAATATTCATCAAAAAGCCTTCATATAAAGAGTTTTATGTAAATTTGCAAACAATAAGAGTCTATAAGGACTTGATAATTTCTACTATCGTAGATGGATAGAAAGTTTGCAAAGAACCGTCAGACAGTCTATAAGGACTTGATAATTTCTACTATCGTAGATAAGACAGCTTTTGAAATTGGACACGCAAATGTCTATAAGGACTTGATAATTTCTACTATCGTAGATTATACAAAGTTACTCTGTGTCCCCAACTGGTCTATAAGGACTTGATAATTTCTACTATCGTAGATTTTCGTTCTTCTTTGCCATAATTTTTTTGTCTATAAGGACTTGATAATTTCTACTATCGTAGATTCGCTTAATCTTCGTTGCCTTATTCCTTAGTCTATAAGGACTTGATAATTTCTACTATCGTAGATGGACGACGAGTGCGGAGAGCCGGTCATCGTCTATAAGGACTTGATAATTTCTACTATCGTAGATAGAAGAATTACAAAAATCTTGGCTATACTGTCTATAAGGACTTGATAATTTCTACTATCGTAGATTACGATTAACAATTGTACAGCCTCGTATGGTCTATAAGGACTTGATAATTTCTACTATCGTAGATTTCCTCAAAGGTATGAAGATAACGGTAAAGTCTATAAGGACTTGATAATTTCTACTATCGTAGATATTTGCATTTAATATGATAGATAAAAAAGTCTATAAGGACTTGATAATTTCTACTATCGTAGATATTGTAAGTCTGACACGTTTGGTTACTGTCTATAAGGACTTGATAATTTCTACTATCGTAGATAAGGGAAACCGTGTGAAAATTTTTCGTTAGGTCTATAAGGACTTGATAATTTCTACTATCGTAGATTTTCAAAAGCATTGTCTACAGAATGAAAGTCTATAAGGACTTGATAATTTGATTTAACTTTACGATTTTTTAGGAAACAAAGTTACGTATTATAATGAGAAACAATAAATACAAAAACACGTGTTCTTATCTATCATATCTGTCAGTTTATAAATTCATCTACCAGGATCGAACTACAAAATATAAGCGGATGGATAATTGTAGGAGGGTATAGCATCCCTGCTATACCCACGCAGTCACGCAAGCAAGACAATAAACATGTAGACTGCGTGGGTATGACAAGGATACCATACCCTCCCAAGAAGATTAAGCCTTTGTTGCAAGCGGTGAAGCCTGAGTGTATTTGCGTGCGCTCAACTCCTTGTCGAGCATATACAGACCATAGCCGTTGCCCTGGATCATCTTGAGGTTGTCGATGATGTTCTGTGCGTTCTCCTCTTCCTCCACCTGCTCATCAATGAACCACTTGAGCATACTCTGCGTAGCGTAGTCGTTCTCGCTTGTTGTGAGAGCGAAGAGATTGTTGATGAGTGATGTCACCTTCTGCTCGTGGGCAAGTGTAGCCTCGAACACGGCGAGCGGCGACTCCCAAGTTGTAGGCACAGCGTCGATAGGCTTCAGCTCAACACGTCCGCCACGCTGTATGATGTAATTGAACATGATCTTGGCATGATCCTGCTCCTCCTGAAACTGTACCTCAAACCAATTGCCCATTCCCGGATTGCCGTTAGCGTGAGCATAAGCAGCCATTGAAAGATAGAGATAAGCCGACCAAAGCTCGGCGTTGATTTGGGCATTGAGAGCCTCTTCGATTTTCTTGTTCAACATAATTATTAAGTTTTAAATGATTATTCGAGTGGTATGCAAATGTACAAAATAAATTGATAAACCATTTGTTTTTACATCGTTTTTATATCAATTTTATTGCCGATTATCAATAGACGAAAAAAACTATTGCTGTAACATAAAAACATGTGTTTTTATCTACCATATCTGTCAGTCTGCGCGTAATGTACTACGTTACAGAAGGTTAATGGCTGACAGATAACAATTTCATCTGTCAGGATTTGAAGTTATCTACCAGGATCAGGGGGTGCAGCAGTCCCTGCTGCACCAATAAAACTTCGGTAGATGCCACTTATTGCTTGGTTGGTGCACCGCTTGGTTGGTGCACTTCTTGCTCTGGCAAGCGGCAAAGCCGAGCGGAGACAAGTGCACCCCCTAAAAGTGCACCCCCTAAGGGGAACTTCCTAAACAAGGCGGCGTGGGTATGGCAGGATGCCATACCCTCCTAAACGAAAAAAAGGTCTCCAAAGTCGTTTGACTCTGAAGACCTAAACTAAAGAAGGCAGCCACCTACTCTCCCGCATTGCATTGCAGTACCATCGGCGCAAGCGGGCTTAACTTCTCTGTTCGGAATGGGAAGAGGTGGGACACCGCCGCAATAACCGCCTAATATTCGTTCGCTGCGACAATTAGTAATTCTTAATTATTAATTATTAATTCGTCGAGCGTATAAGTTAGACAAATTGATTAGCAAAAACTGTCGTTAAAAGTTGTACAACAACTGAAAGTATCGCTACTATAAAGAAAGTCTCGGGCA
>ERZ1026892.83-NODE-83-length-43467-cov-15.100686_pt1 | contig 43467 bp, 37 predicted proteins | sample MGYA00380176_ERZ1026892 | MGnify/ENA primary metagenome ERZ1026892 (study PRJEB33269, sample SAMEA4719812) | human gut metagenome | biome: human-associated habitat; feature: organic feature; material: feces | place: Cameroon | collected 2013-10 ... | reverse complement strand
CGCAGCCAATGCACTGCTCGGACTGGAAGTCGACGATACCGTTGGCATACTGAATGATTGCGCCTTCCGATGGGCAGGCCTTCAGGCAGCCTGGGTCAGCGCAGTGCATGCAGCCATCCTTACGGATCAGCCATTCCAGTTTGTCGTTCTGCTCCACTTCCGAGAAGCGCATGACCGTCCAGGATTTAGCGGTCAGATCGGCGGGGTTATCGTACACCCCGACGTTGCTGCCGATTTCATCACGGATGTCGTTCCACTCCGAGCACGCCACCTGACAGGCCTTACAGCCGATACAGGTGGTGACGTCGATAAGCTTTGCCACCTCTTCCTGGTGATCCCGCGCGCGCGGCGCGGGAGTGAAACCGTTAGTGGCGGAACGACGAATAATATCTTGCGATTGATAAGCCATAGGTCGTCTCCGTTACACCTTTTCCACGTTCACGAGGAAGGACTTAAATTCCGGCGTTTGCGTGTTCGCATCGCCGACGAATGGCGTCAACGTATTGGCAATAAAGCCTTTTTTCGCTACGCCTTCGTAGCCCCAGTGGATTGGAATACCGATAGTATCGATATCCTTACCGTCCACTTTCAGCGTGCGGATACGCTTGGTCACCACCGCCTTAGCTTTAATATAGCCACGGTTGGAGGAGACTTTGACGGTATCGCCGTGGGCGATGCCGAGCTTATCTGCCAGCTTTTCACCGATCTCCACAAACTGTTCCGGCTGCGCAATAGCGTTAAGCAGCGCATGTTTGGTCCAGTAGTGGAAGTGTTCGGTCAGACGATAGGTGGTACCGACGTACGGGAATTTGTCCGCTTTTCCTAACGCTTCCTTGTCGCCTTTAAAGATACGGGCGGCAGGGTTGGAAATCACGTTCGGGTGCAGCGGGTTCGTCCCCAGCGGCGTTTCAAACGGCTCGTAGTGCTCCGGGAACGGACCTTCTGCCATCTTATCGAGGGCAAACAGGCGACCCATCCCTTCCGGCTGCATGATGAACGGCCCGACGTTGCTGCCCGGCGCCGCGGCGCTGTAGTCCGGAATATCCACGCCGCCCCACTTCGCGCCGTCCCATTTCAGGAGCTGGCGTTTTGGATCCCACGGGTTGCCCTGCGGGTCCGCGGAAGCGCGGTTATACAGAATACGGCGGTTGAGCGGCCACGCCCAGGCCCAGCCCAGCGTGTTGCCAAGGCCGGATGGGTCGGCGTTATCGCGGCGCGCCATCTGGTTGCCTTCCGGCGTCCAGCTACCGGCGAAGATCCAGCAGCCGCTGGCGGTTGTCCCGTCATCACGCAGTTGGGCAAACGAGCTGAGCTGTTGGCCTTTTTTCACGATAACCGCACCGGTTGCCGGGTCGATAATATCGGCCAGCGCCTTACCGTTGCTCTCCATCGCCACTTCCTCGGAAGCCGGTTCATTTGGCGTCGAGTAGTTCCAGGTCATGTTCAGCACGGGCTCTGGCGCCGGGCCGCCTTCTTCGGCATACATCTTACGCAGACGCATGAAGATACCGGCGAGGATCTCACCGTCGGTGATCGCATCCCCAGGGGCATCCGCGCCTTTCCAGTGCCACTGCAGCCAGCGTCCGGAGTTAACGATAGAACCGTTCTCCTCGGCAAAGCAGGTGGACGGCAGACGGAACACTTCGGTCTGGATTTTCGACGGATCAACATCGTTCGACTCACCATGGTTCTGCCAGAAGGTTGAGGTTTCGGTGTTGAGCGGGTCGATGGTCACCAGATACTTCAGTTTTGACAACGAGGCGACAATCTTATTTTTGTTCGGGAATGAGGCAACCGGGTTGAAGCCCTGGCAGATATAGCCGTTGACCAGGCCCTGATTCATCATCTCGAAATATTGAAGAACGTCGTAGCCTTTGTCCCATTTCGGCAGCCAGTCAAAGCCCCAGCTGTTTTCCGCCGTGGCTTTATCTCCGTAGAACGATTTCATCATTGAGACGAAGAACTTCGGATAGTTGCCCCAATAGTTAACCTGGCCGTCCAGCAGCGGTTTTGGCGTGTTGGCGGTCAGATAGGTTTGCAGGTCAGCCTGTTTTTCACTTGGCAGCGTCATATAGCCCGGCAGGCTCTGTGACAGCAAGCCTAAGTCGGTCAGCCCCTGAATGTTCGAGTGCCCGCGCAGGGCGTTTACGCCACCGCCTGCCATCCCCATATTGCCCAGCAGCAGCTGAATCATTGCCATGGTACGGATGTTTTGCGCGCCGATGGAGTGCTGCGTCCAGCCCAGTGCATAAAGGAACGAGGCGGTTTTGTCGTGGGCGCTGGTTTCGGCGATGTATTCGCACACTTTCAGGAAGTCAGCTTTTGGCGTACCGCAAATCTTCTCAACCATTTCCGGTGTGTAGCGCGAAATGTGCTGTTTAAGCAGATTCCAGACGCAACGCGGATGGGTGAGGGTGGTATCCCGTTTCGCGTGACCGTTTTCATCCAGCTCGTAGTTCCAGGACGTCTTATCGTACTTGCGTGCTTCCGGGTCGTAACCGCTAAACAAACCGTCGTCGAAGCTAAAGTCTTCGCGCACGATAAGGCTGGCGTTGGTATACGCCTCGGTGTACTCGCGGTTGAATTTTTCGTTGTTCAACAGGTACAGCATCACGCCTGACAGGAAGGTAATGTCAGTACCGGAGCGAATTGGGGCATAGAAATCCGCCACCGACGCGGTACGCGTAAAGCGGGGATCGATAACAATCAGCTTAGCGCCGTTGTGAATTTTGGCTTCCATCGCCCAGCGGAACCCGACCGGGTGAGCTTCAGCGGCATTACCGCCCATCACCACAATGAGGTTGGCGTTCTTGATGTCGACCCAGTGGTTGGTCATCGCACCGCGACCAAATGTTGGAGCAAGACTTGCTACCGTTGGTCCGTGTCAGACACGCGCCTGGTTGTCGACCGCGAGCATACCGAGTGCACGCGTAAATTTCTGGGTTAAATAGCCGGTTTCGTTGCTGGACGCCGAGGCACACAGCATACCTGTCGTGAGCCAGCGGTTAACGGTGGTGCCGGCATCGTTTTTCTCGACGAAGTTGGCATCGCGGTCAGCCTTCATCAGCTTAGCGATACGGTCGAACGCTTCTTCCCAGCTGATTTGCTGCCATTTATCAGAACCAGGTGCGCGATATTCAGGATATTTAAGACGGCTTTCGGAGTGGATAAAGTCCACCAGACCTGCGCCTTTCGGACACAATGCACCACGGTTTACCGGGTGATCTGGATCCCCTTCGATGTGGAAAATCGAGGCTTTCGCATTTTTTGCGCCGTCGCCGAGGCTATACATTAAAAGCCCACAGCCGACAGAGCAGTAAGTGCAGGTGTTACGGGTCTCACGGGTACGCAGCAATTTATACTGCCGTGTTTCCGCGAGTGCGATGCTCGGGGCAAAGCCCAGTGCTGCTGCCGTGGTTCCTGCCATACCGCCAGCGCAGATCTTAAAGAACTGCCTTCTGCTGACCTGCATGGTTCACTCCTTGTTTCGACATTGTCATTGCTTGTAGTTGTTCTTCGCCAGATGGCGGCAAAGATGCTGAATAATACGATGCCCTCAGTTCCAGGAGGGCTTTGATCCAGAATACCACATTATCGGTAGGCTTGTTCTAACGCGGTTAATGGCAGGTGAATTGATTTTGTATGCATTAACATTGAACTGTGATATCGATCGCAATTTAGCCGAAATCAAATCTCGCCTGGGCGCGTGCTCAATGACTTTAACCATAAGGGATTAATCGGCCGGTCTGGCGCAATGTGCGGCGAAATAAATCAAGATTGTGCGTTATTGCACCACAAACTTGATCCATAATAAGCCTCAATTCCCTGATGTTGTGATGGAATAGACGCCCCTTATTTTTACGCCGTTCAGAGTATTTGCCGTGTTTAATGTTAAAGATGAAGTCGAGCCCTCGTTACAGCTGGTTGGCGCAGCCGAGCGTACCGTCTTCAGAAGGCCACAAATTATGCGACCCACACAGGATATTCTTGCCGAAGAAGTTCCCGTTGCGCTGGTCTACAACGGCATCTCTCACGTCGTGATGATGGCGACGCCAAAAGATCTTGAAGCCTTCGCCATCGGCTTTTCGCTGTCGGAAGGCATCATTGAACATCCCCGGGAAATTTTTGGTATGGATGTTGTCCCTGCCTGTAACGGCATGGAGGTTCGCATCGAGCTCTCCAGCCGCCGCTTTATGGGGCTGAAAGAGCGCCGTCGGGCGTTGGCTGGGCGTACGGGCTGCGGCGTGTGCGGCGTTGAGCAACTCAACGATATTGGTAGGCCGATAAAACCGCTGCCCTTTAGCCAGACGTTCGATCTGGCTCATCTCGATTACGCGCTCAGGCATTTAGATGACGTGCAACCCGTTGGCCGTGAAACGGGCTGTACGCACGCGGCGGCATGGATTATGCCCTCCGGCGAGCTGGTGGGCGGCCATGAAGACGTCGGTCGTCACGTCGCGCTGGATAAACTGCTGGGGCGTCGCGCCAAAGAAGGCGCACTGTGGCAGCAGGGAGCCGCGCTGGTTTCCAGCCGCGCCAGCTATGAAATGGTGCAAAAGTCCGCGATGTGTGGCGTTGAAATTCTGTTCGCCGTCTCTGCCGCAACCACGCTGGCGGTCGAAGTGGCTGAACGCTGCAACCTTACGCTGGTGGGGTTCTGTAAGCCGGGCAGAGCGACGATTTATACCCATCCTGAACGTCTGGTCGCCGCGTGATGGCGCCAGGCGGCCAGCACAATGCTAGCTGAAAACGCCATCTCCATGATAATGGCCACCGGCGAGCCAACCATCACATTGTTCAGTACCCAGCAAAGGCTGCCGCAGAGCGTGTAGCCGCGTAGTTTATGGGACTTGCCCTGAAAAGAAGCGAAGGTCATCAGCAGACTGCCAGCCAGTGGTAACAGGTTTGTCGGCCCTTGCCAGAAATAGGCGCTACAGAGTACCGCTACCGCCATAAATAACCACATCACCCATAGACGCAGCGTCACAATCGCTATCGCAAAGCGACAGGCCGCAATCGCCATCAGTCCGCATGCGACAGTCTGCTCAAGAAGATAAAAATGGAGGGCCAGCAGGCTGGTTGAACAGGCGAGAACGCTTAACGTCGTATCCCGGCGGCGAAAGTGAAAGGCTGAAATATCCAGTATAAAGCTGATGCTTGCGAGGATCTGGGAAACAAGAAATGCGGTCATAATGGACGCCATTACATAAGTGAATGGCGGAACAATAAGCGACACACTCGGCGATGGCGTTAACCTTTGTTAAGGCGCTGACGAATGCGCGAGAGGCTGACGGGGGTGATGCCAATATAGCTGGCGAGATCCCGCTGCGTGAGCAGGGATTCCCAGTCCGGGAAGTGGGTCTTAACATACTGATAGCGCTGCTCCGGCGTATTGAGCAACAGCATCTGTTCTTTCTTTTCTTTATAGGCAAGTTGCTGAACCAGCAGCTGCATTTTGAGATCTTGATTTTCGGCGGCATCCAGAAAGCTCAGAGGGATCTCGCTGATTTCACCCGCCGTGACCATCTGCAGGCTGTAATCCGCCGGGGTTGCCGTTAGCCAGTTCAGATAGAGAAAGCAGCACTCACCGGGGAAATAGAACTCTTTCACGCGCTCCGTACCCCGCGCGGAATGATAAACGGCGCGCACAACGCCATGATGCAAATAATAAAACTGGCTTTGTATATCGCCTTGATGCAGCAGCCAGGCTCCTGCGGGCAGCGGCTTCTTATGACTCGCCTGTAACCTCTGCTTAAGCTGCATATTTTTATCTCAAAAAAGTTGAAGGATAAATGCAAATCATTCCGCTTTTAGTTGATGGAGAGGTGACCTAATATTTATCACATCAAGGCAATTCGCCTTATCCAAACAACTAAGTTAAAGGGTTTATATCATGAAAAGCATCAAAACTTTTGTCGCAGTTATCGCTCTTGCCGCTTCTTTCGGTTCCTTCGCCGCTCAGACAGTCACTGCCACCGCCTCAACGATTGACGGCGCGGAAGCGAAAATTGCCGCGCAGGCGGAACAGGCGGGTGCCAGCTCTTACAAAATTACTCAGGCTTACACCGGCAACCGCGTGCATATGACCGCTGAACTGACTAAATAAGCTATCTGCTACTGTCGAAAGAGCGCTCTTGTCTGTTGTCAGTAAAGCATAAAGATGAATATAAATTCATCATTATGCTGAAAAGGAAAATCGCGTTGCCGTCTTTGCCGCGATAACGCTGGTGTTCAAAGAGGTCGAACGCTGTAATCTTCCCAGCGTGGCTATTTTCATTCATCCAAAGAGCTTGATCATCATTGAATTGATATTTTCTTTAATAATGTTAATTATAATTAAATATGAATAAAGTAATTATCATGGCGTATCAAAGCATATTTTTCTGATATTTTATTATAATAATTCTATAGTTGCTAATTGCTTATAGGACGTTTTAATGACAAGGAATTTATTATCATCAGTTATTGTTGCTATTTTAATGACGGCAGGGTTAAGCGCCTGTGATGATAGCGCGGAGGTCAAACAGCCAGCAGCGCGGAGCACAGAGTCTTCAGCAAGCAATACGCAGTCTGCGTCGGCGGAAGGTACAGATGAGAACGATGTACTGAACCAAAAACTCAATGTTTATATTGATTGTTATAATAATCTCCAGGAAAGTATTTACCGGGCTGTAAATCGTTATGCTAAAACATTTGACGATTTTCGTACGGGCCCTACCGGCAACGAAGCCGATCCCTCTCCTCTGACTCCTGTGTATCCTGCATTTATCGAAGATTGTCGAAAAGATATCAAGTCTGCGTCTGAACTAAAACCAGCGTTTGAGTCTCTGGATAACGCGGCGCTGGCATTTATCAATTCAGCTGTACCGTTGGCTGAGACAATAAACAGTATGAATAAATACTATGACCAGGATAACTTCAAGGACGATGCTTTTGCTGGCGCTAAAGAGTTTCATAAAACATTTATGAAACAGTTCGATGAATTTGATCCCATTGCTGAGAGGTATATTGCTGAGATTACTATTATGAGTAAACAGCATGCGGCTAATGAGATCAAAGCAACCGAGAAGAAAGAAGGTAAATCTATTAAGTACTATACGCTGCTGACGATGCAAGAAGCTGAGGACATTAATGATGCCGTAGCGGATGATGCCTTTGATGTAGCGACTGTATCAAAACAACTCGCTGATTTTGAAGAACATACTCAGCAGTTAAACGAGAAAATTAAGGTCGATATCGATAAGCATCGTAGCTTCCCGGGATTTATTTCTGAACTGGAAAAAGTCCAGGGCAAGGTGAAAAAGCGTATTCGTCGCGTGCGAGATAAAGTGGCATATACCGAGCATGAGCAGGACTATCTCAATAGCGGCAGCGGTGATATGGTCGACGGCTCTTATGAGGCCGTGGTTAAGGCCTATAATGAGCTGATTGGCACCTACAATAGCCATCACCTTGAGCGTGAGTATTGAGATCTATTTTAAACAATTTTTCTTGTCGAAAGAGCGCCAGAGGGCGCTCTTTCGTTTTGGAGTAATGACTACGACTATTTTTCAATTAGTGACTTCAAGCGCGCTTCAATGAGGGGCGGTTAAATAACCCCTACTCCCGCTGCGCCGAAACCAAAGACGATTAGCATAATCAGCACCTTGTTTGGGCTCACCTTTTTATTCAACAGCTTCAGGCATCCCAACACCAGCAGCAGCGGAATGAGCCCGACGCAGATTTTGTCGAGGATTTCCTGCAACACAAACGGCTGACCGGCGATGGTGGTTTTAAAGGTGGTGGTAAATTTCACCATGCTGGCGCTCATCGCGCCTACCATCATCAGACCCATCATGGCTGAGGCTTTGGTGATACACGAGAGCAAGCCGGACTGCGTGGCTTCGGCGATATACTTCGAACCTAACCGGTAGCCCATTACCCCGCCGTAGTAGCGCAGCAGGTAGCTCGGGATGTTGTAAATCAGCAGGAACAGCAGTGGCCCTAGCGGGTTTCCCTGTGAGGCCAGGCCGATAGCAATCCCTGTGGCGATGATGCGTAGCACGCCATAGAAGAATGAATCGCCGACGCCCGCGAACGGCCCCATTAAAGCCACTTTGATGCCGTTAATACTGGAGGTATCAAAATTAGGGTTTGCGGCGTTCTCTTTTTCCATCGATAGCGTCAGGCCCATAATGAATGGCGCCAGATGCTGGTTGGTATTGAAGAACTGGCTGTTACGTTTTAGCGACTCAATGTAACCGTGCGGGTTGCCGGTGTAGATTTTCTTGAGCAGCGGCGCCAGAATCCAGCCGTAGCTCAATCCCTCCATTCGGGTAAAGTTCATGGAGCCCAGCAGTTGGAACTGGCGGAAAAACAGCTGGCGGAACATCTTTTTTTCTTGCTTGCTGTCATCGCCTGCGCTTATCGCGCTGTTGTGGATATCAGTCATTGAAGAACCCGTCCTTATCATCAACCGACGCGCTGGCGGCAGTGGTGGCGTGTTTATTGGCTTTCAACTGGTTGAATTCGTTGAAGCAGAGATAAACGGCAACGGAAGCGGCAATAATCGCGATGCCCATAATCGGCAGTTGCAGATAAGCCGCCATGGCGAAGCCGATAAAGAAGAACGCGGCGATATTTCGGTTCCACAGCGCCTTCAGCAGAATGGCGAAACCCAGAGCCGGTAAAATGCCGCCCACCGCCGTCATCCCGCGCATCACGGTATCCGGAATGCTTTCGACCAGGCTGCGGATCACGTCGGTGCCGAACAGAATGCCGAAGAAGGCCAGCACCGCGAACGGCACGCCGTAGAACATTGTCATCCCGAGCGTGATGCCGAGCGCGGCGCGGTCGCGCCCCTCTTCAAGCAAGGCGTCATATTTCTCGACCAGCGCGGTATAAACCAGCTTCAGAACCTGGTAAACGAAGACCGCCAGCAGGCTGATGGGCAGCGCAAGCGCGACGGCGACGGCAGGTTCCGCTCTCGTCAAAATGGTAAAGGCGGTTGCCAGAACCGAACCGACAGCCAGATCGGCAGGTACCGAGCCGCCAATGGTGATGGTGCCGAGAAAAATCAGCTCCAGCGTCGCGCCGATGATGATTCCCTGTTGAAAATCGCCCAGTACGAAACCGACCATTGCGCCGCAGATCAGCGGCCGTTCAATCAGCGGCTGGCCTAACGTATGGTCAGCGAACTTGGCGATATACATCACCAGCGCGACAAGCAGTGCAGACGTTAACATAGAGACCTCGCTTAGCTAGCAGCGTTATCCAGCATCTCAATCAGGTTTTTCACCGGATGAGATGGCAGTACCTGGTATTCCACCTTGACGCCGCGTGCGGCGATAGCATGAAAATCGGCGACATCTTCCGGAGTAACGTACACGGTGTCGCTAATGCGTTTTTTCGCCGCCAGATTGTCGGTAATACGCCCAAAGTTCGCGACGTTCAGGGTTTTTATCCCCTCAACCTGTTCGACCAGCCGACGTGCGTCGGTGGCATTGTTAACGATCACCATAATTTTCATGGCCTCGGATCGAGGGTCATTAAGGATATCGCCAGCGTCTTTGACCGCCATAATGGCGCATTTGGCGGTATCAGGGGCCGCCATGCGCAGCGACATCTTCTGCACTTCGTTATTCACTATCTGATCGTTGGCGACCAGGATGCGGTTCACGCCGAGGTGCTTGGTCCAGACCACGGCAACCTGGCCGTGAATCAGGCGATCGTCAATTCGTACTAAAGAAATCATGTGTAGCTCCAGTTAGCAAAAGTAGGGTGTCCAGACGCGGGAAAGGCGAACCAGGGCTTCGAAATAGAAGTAATCGCCCCAGAGGTTAGGTTCGTTAATGCCCATGTTGCGGCCAAAGTTATAAACGCCTTCACGCAGCAGGCCGTCCTGTGTGTGGGCAAAATAGCGCTCGCGTAAATTGCGCATCATCAGTTCGATGGCGTTGTTATAGGCGGGGCGTAGTGGATCGGTTAGCGGCAGCAGCGTCAGCAACTCCGCCAGACCGCAGGCGGCGACTGCGGCGGCAGACGTATCGCGCGGAGCGTTGTCCTGCGGAGTGAAGATCTGGTCCCAGTAGCAGACAAAATCTTCCGGCAGACGGTTGAGAAAATAGTGCGCCAGCTTCCGCGCCAGCTCTGGCTGAGTGGTATCGCCGGTATGACGGAATCCCAGCGCAAAGCCGTAAATCCCCCAGGCCTGGCCGCGTGCCCAGCAGGAGCTATCGCTAAACCCTTGATGAGTATCGCCACGCAGCGGCTGGCCACTGTGCACGTCCATGTAGAAGGTGTGGAAGCTGGAAGCATCCTCACGAACCAGATAACGCGCGGCCTGCGCCAGATGACACGTAGCAGCTTCGCGCCACGCGGCATTGCCCGTTTCGTTGGCGGCCCAGAACAGTAACGGCACGTTGAGATTGCAGTCGATAATCATGCGACCCTGACGCGCCGGGTCGTTGAGATCGCCCCAGGCCTGAATCACGCCTGCCGTTTCATTAAAGCGGCGATACAGTAACTCTGCGGCGCGTAGCGCCAGGCTGCGAGCGCGGAGGTTGCCGGTGAGCTTCCAGGCGTTAACGCAAGAGAGCAAATAGAGAAAACCCAGGTCGTGGGTATCGACTTTAATTTGCTTATCAAGGCGCTCTTCAAAACTGTCGAGCAGACCCTCTGCCACTGTGCGGTATTTATCTTCGCCGGTGACTTCCCAGGCCAGCCACAGCATGCCGGTCCAGAATCCTTCGGTCCAGTCGACCTTCTCTACCGCCGGGTAGTGACCATCAGTCGCGCTGGCAGCGGGAAAAGTCATGGTAAAACGTGGCATCATCTCGTCAACTTTGGCAAGCACTTCGCGGAGTGCTTCGCTCAGCCAGCGCGAGTCTAAACCCCGTTGTGGCGCAAGATAGCGGCTGTCGAGCGTTTCCAGCGCAACGGTCATGGCTGTGTCTCCGCGGCAAAAAAGTCGTCGATATCATCGTCAACGGCTGGCTGCATGGTCTGGCGAGCGGCGATAATTTCTGGCTGCACGTTCATGTACTGCATCGCGCCGCTGGCGGCGGTGATGGCATCCTGCAGGCGTGATGGGATATCTGTATGTTCGGAGAGACAGAACTCCATCAGCATAATCAGATTGGCGCCGCTAATAACATGAACATGCGGGTATTTGACCAGCATCTGTACGGCGGTGTTGTTGACGCTCCCGCCGGGCATATCGGTAAACAGCACCAGCTCTTTTTTCTGGCTGAGCGTCTGTTGGGCGAGGGCCTCAAAGCGCACCGCCAGTTCAGCCGTGGAGCCAATCTCGCCGCAGTAGGCGCAGATGGGCGTCACGCCGTGATCGTCACCAACCAGTAGGTTTAGCGCCGAGATAATCCCTTCCGCGTAACGGCCATGGGTTGCGATGTACATCTCTCGCATTGCGTATTCCTTCGTTTTTTCGGTATCTGTTGAGGATTTTGCAATCGCCGTGCCATGTTTTTATCTTTATGATTTAATTGATAAAAAATTTAGTGTCTGCGCGTATTTATTGTGTTGGAAGCGGCCGTATGGGGAGTGTCGAAGCGTCTGCCAGCCTGCGCTGGCAGAGCGTTTAGTTGAGCGGATCGGTGGCAATCCACGGCTCCATGATTTCATAAATCATCAGTACTTCGGTGAGCGGCAGCGTGATGTTGTACTTACGGTTGAGCGCCTGGAAGAAGGTGTCATGCACGGCGATAAAAGCCTGTTGCTCCAGCGTCAGTTCCGCCTCTTCGCGATGGCGAACGCCGTTGTTGACCATCACGCGTTCAATCATCAGCGCGATGTGCATGAACAGGTTAATGCGTAGGTAGCTTTCAAAATGAATTTTGTAGAACGCTTCATACTGTTTAATCACGGCTTCTACTTCATCGATAATCACCACCGGGTTGAGGAAATTCAGGCGGCTGGCGACGCCCTCAACGGTAAACAGCTTCACCACTTCTTCGACCATTGGTTCCAGCCCGCCGTCCATCAGCAGACCGTTGAAGTAGTCGCGTTTCAGTACCTGGGTTTTTTCTTTGATAAGCTGTTCGACGCTAATCAGCGGGATATAACCCGCTTCAAGATCGGTGGTCGTAATGATCAGCCGCGTGCCGTTCAATGCCGGGTCGGCGCGGGCGATTTTCCATTTCAGATCGTCATATTCCATCGTGAGGATATCGATCTCATCCTGTACCAGATAGCGCTGGACGATATCTTTTAGCTTGCGGGAAATCCCTTCGCCGGAAATGCAGGAGATGATGATTTTATTGCCTGGGAGTATGCCTGCGTAGTAGCGCGTTTCCACGTCATACGCTCCCTTTGCCCCCTCGATAATTGCCTCCATAGACAGCTTATCCTGGATCTTAGCTGCGATATCCAGCGCCATAGCGGTACTGACGTTGTTAATTACCAGCAGTTCGCCGTGCAGATGCAGTTTAATTTCTTCGTAGATCTCCTTGAGCGACCCCATATCGACGAGGATTATCAGCCCGTCGCCCTGCTTGAGGCGCGACAGATGAGCGATCAACAGGTCAATAATTTCACGGGTAGAGGTGGCGTTGGGCATATCAAAGGCTTTGAAGTAGTAACCGCCGGTTAACTGGTTGGCGATACCGGCGATACTGGAGGCGGTGGAGCGGCCGTGGGAGACGATAATTCCCTGAATCGGCGAATCTTCTCCGGCCAGAGAATGGAAGGCACAGCTTAGCAGCGGTAGAAGCAGCGGCATACGTTGGTTGACGACATGCTTTGCCAGTAACGCTATGCACTCTTCCGCCAGCAGCCGCGCCTTGCCGGAAACATAATCGGCGATGGCCTGTAGCTCATCGACTTGTTCAGCCCGCTGTGTGTGTAGCGTGTAGGTCAGGCACAGCCATACCGCTTTGCGGATCTCCTGCCCGCAGGACACGCCGGTCAGATTTTCCAGCTCATTGATGGCGTGCATAGTGTTCTGCCAGACATAGCCGCTATACAGCGTCTCCTGAGAGACAACGCCGTTTACCGTAGTCAGCAAGTGTTCAATTTTGCGGTTCAACAGCATGACGTTGCCACTGTGGCAAAACTCGCGAAAAATGATGTCGTCGTGCATCGCTTTGGGGAGCAGCGTGTTGATATCCGGCTCGGTTACCTGTTTGCTGCCTGAGATGACCAGCATTTCTCCGCTAGGGTGTGCGCTGTGCAGCGTGATGACGTCCGCATCGCGATTATCGCTCCACGCGCTGGCACACATCACTTTGACCTGATTTTTCAGCTCACCAATATTGCCGCGTACCGGCGACGTGACAAGCTGGTGCATGAGTTGATTATCCAGATGAATATCCCTGCGCAGGCTGATTGCTTCCTGACGCAGGAACAGATTCACCTGGGCAATCCGCTCGGTCAGCGGACGTGAAATAAAATTGGGGAGTGTCACCCGCACCGGTATACGGCGGCGGAAGGTGTTGAGCAGAACCGTATCGATATTTTCGGTGGTGGCAAAGATAAAACGTAGTGAGGCTGGGTGGCGGGTACGGTTATCGCCCAGCCGGTAGAAATAGCCTTTATCCATAAACAGGAACAGCTTCTCCTGATTCTCTGCCGACAGGCGATGCACTTCATCCAGGAACAGAAAACCCCCGTCGGCGTCGTCAAACGCGCCGCGTTTATCGCGATCTGCGCCGGTGAACGCACCGCGCGTATAGCCGAACAGCGTGGCGGAAAGCAGCTCGGGGTTATTGGCATAATCGGCGCAGTTCAGTTCGACGAAGGGTTTATCGGCGGCGATGACGCCGCGTTCCAGCGCGTACTGGTAGATAAGTGAGGCGAGGTGGCTTTTCCCGACGCCGCTCTCCCCGGAGAGTAAAATCGGTAAGCCATCTCCAGGGTAGTCTACCGCCGAGCGGCACAGCGCGATGGCTTCTTCCAGGCTACCCTGCGCACCGATCAGAGGCATAAAAGCACCGGCCTTTTTCGACACTAATCGGGACGGCGAAGACGTAGGGGCCCCATTCCGCTGGACGAAAAAGCGTACCGGCCGGGTATTTTCCTTGCTTAAGCGACCGTCATCGCAGAGCCTGTTCAGATAATGGCTAATCACGCTACGGTTCACCTGCATAAAGTCGGCGCAGTCCTGAGCCGTGAATCCTGAAGGGCTTTCCGCATAGTGGGTCAGTATTTTATGGAACAGTTTTTCTTTTGCTGACAGCGCCATTTATTCAATGTCCTGCATAGAGTAGAAAATAGCGTCGAAATAAATTAGACGCTAGACACTAATATTCTTATTAGACACTTAATACTTTCCTCGCTTATTCAGAAAAGTAAAACCCTGTTTTAATCGGAATGTGATCGCGATCGACCGTTGTTTTTATTATCGAAATTATCGCGGAGAGGAGCGGTAATAGGTGATGAATGATAAGTCAAAAATTTTGAACAATGACAGCAAATCATTACGCTTTTAGTTGATTGAGATGTGACCTACTATTTATCACATCAAGGCAAAACGCCTTATCCAAACAACTAAATTAAAGGGTTTATATCATGAAAAGCATCAAAACTTTTGTCGCAGTTATGGCTCTGGCCGCTTCTTTTGGTTCTTTCGCTGCGCAAACAGTGACCGCAACCGCCTCAACCATCGACGGTGCAGAAGCGAAAATTGCCGCTCAGGCTGAACAAGCAGGCGCCAGCTCTTACAAAATTACCCAGGCTTACGCCGGTAACCGCGTGCATATGACCGCTGAACTGACCAAATAAGCCATTAGCTAGTGTCGAAAGAGCGCCCTCGGGGCGCTTTTTTCGTTTATACCCGGCAGACGCAGCAATGCGCTAGTGTTGGCTATTCCTTTTGCGCGTCTGCTTGAGTCGCAGGCGAATAAAACGCAGGTCATTCGTCGGTCGAAGGCTCCAGGGTGATTGCCGGGCAGGCCAACGACCAGGCAACGTTGCTTGCGACCTGTCTGCCGGGCGTGCCGGAAGAACTCAATGCCGGGGATGACATCTGCTACCCTGCCGATGACGAACATCTGTTTAAAGTGCTGGAACCGAACACAATGGCGATTCTGCTGGCAGAGCAAAACTGAGTGTACAGGGATGTAGATATATAGAATTTTGCATCTATCTTTAATAATCATATTATCTAAATAATATTTAATTTTTATTTGTTTTTCATTTTTATTGGTTGGTTGTTATAAATACTATCCGATATTCATCTTTTATTCTCTTTCAGTGTTATCTCGCTCACGATCTTTTAAAGAACCTTATTTACGCACTAAAGTTTATTAGCTAGTGTTTTTGCACCTATTAAGAAATGTATCTTTCTATAAAGGTTAATGTCCTCTATTGAGTAGATGATAAAAAACATTCATCACCGTTATACAAATGCGCATGAAATCTCTCCTGGGATTTCCGGGTTGTTCTTTATTTCAAGGAAAGTGAATAATGAAGAAGTCGACATTAGCTATCGCTATTGGATTATTATTAGTGGCCAATACCGGTTTCGCTAAAACAGCGAAGATGACGTTGGAACAGCGACTGGAACAGTTAGAATCACGTCTGGAAGCAGCAGAAAATCGCGCCGAGCAGGCTGAGCAAAAAGTTCAGGACCTGCAGGTGCAGCAGGCGGCCGAAATTAAAGAAATTAAGGCGGCGCAGGGCAACACGCCTGTGAACGGCCAGACTCCTGCGGAAGAGACGAAGAAAAACGCTTCTACGCCTAACCTGGTGCTATCGGGTTATGGGGATCTGAAAATCTACGGCGACGTGGAATTCAATATGGATGCCGAAAGCAATCATGGCTTACTGGCGATGACAAACTCAACCTATGATGGCGACCCGACGAATGAAAAATGGGATGTTAACGGTCGTATTCTTCTGGGTTTCGATGGTATGCGTAAATTAGATAACGGCTATTTCGCAGGGTTCTCGGCACAACCTTTGGGGGATCTTTCCGGTTCGGTGAATATCGATGACTCGGTCTTCTTCTTTGGTAAGGAAAATGACTGGAAAATTAAAGTTGGCCGTTTCGAGGCCTACGATATGTTCCCGCTTAATCAGGATACCTTCGTTGAACATTCAGGGAATACCGCCAACGATCTTTATGACGATGGTAGCGGTTATATCTATATGATGAAAGAAGGCCGTGGTCGTTCCGATTCGGGCGGCAATTTCCTGATGAGCAAACAAATTGATAACTGGTATTTCGAATTAAACACCCTGCTGGAAGATGGCACGTCATTGTATAACGATGGTGGTTATCACGGGCGTGAGATGGAACAGCAGAAAAATGTGGCTTATCTGCGCCCGGTTGTGGCCTGGTCCCCGACGGATGAATTTACCGTTTCTGCCGCGATGGAAAGTAACGTTGTTAATAATGCTTACGGCTACACCAATAAGAAAGGCGAATTTGTGGATCAGTCAGACCGTACCGGCTACGGCTTGACCATGACATGGAATGGGCTGAAGAACGATCCGGATGATGGCATCGTGGTTAACGTCAATACTGCCTATCTTGATGCAAACAACGAAAAAGACTTCACTGCCGCGGCTAACGTACTGTGGAAGCGTTTTGAACTGGGCTATATCTATGCACATAACAAAATTGATGACTATGCAGGTGTTGTGTGTGACAACGATTGCTGGATTGACGATGAAGGGACTTATGACATTCATACCTTCCATGCTTCCTACCAGTTTGCCAACGTCATGGATATGCAGAATTTCAACATCTATCTCGGTACCTATTACTCTATCCTGAACAGCGACGGTGATGGTCACAACGGTGATGGATCTGACGATCGCTATGGCGCGCGCGTTCGTTTCAAATACTACTTCTAAAACAACAAAGGCCTCTGGAAGCAGAGGCCTTTTTCGTGGGTTAATCCAGGTAAAACACTTCCTTTAGCTCTGCGCTCACCGGACTGTTGTCCTGATTAGACGGCATCACGTCGGTCATGTATTTCCACCAACGCTGGCACACGTCGGTGTTGGCCACCGCATTCCAGCGCTCTTCAGACTCAATTTCGACGGTAGCAAACAGCAGATTGCGCGCTTGATCGAGATAAATCGCGTAGTGGTGCGCTCCGTGGGATTTCAGTACGGTTTCCAACTCCGGCCAGATGGGATTATGGCGGCGCTGGTACTCTTCGTGTGCGTTGGCGTTAACCTGCATCACAAAGGCTTTATGGATCATAATGCCTCCAGGTACAGCTTGCGGACTTCATCGCGGCTGGCGGTACGCGGGTTACAGGGGGCGCAAGGGTCAGCCAGCGCTTTATCCAGCCATCCCTCGATGTCTTCTTTGGTGACACCCAGTTTACTAAAACCTTCAGGAATGCCAACGCGCGCGCTCAGCTGACGAATGGCGTTAATGGCTTCCATGCTGGCGGCTTCGTCACTCATATTGCGGGTATCGACGCCCATTGCCTGCGCGACGCGGGCAAAACGCGCCACCGCGTTCGGGCGGTTAAAGTTTTCGATGATCGGCAGCAGGATAGCGTTACACACGCCGTGAGGGAGGTTGTGTGTTGCGCCTGGCTGATGCGCCAGCGCATGCACCAGGCCCAGACCGGCGCTGTTGAACGCCATCCCCGCCAGATACTGACCAAAGGCCATCTGCTCGCGTGCTTCCAGATTATGACCGTCGTCGACGGCTTTCGGTAGCCACAGGGTAATCAGGCGGATCGCTTCCAGCGCATTGGCGTCGGTCAGCGGATGTGCGCCAACGGAAACATACGCTTCAACCGCATGGGTCAGCGCGTCCATACCGGTTGCTGCGGTGACTGAAGCGGGAATATCAAGCATCACGCTGGCATCGTCCACGGCGATGTCCGGAATGATATTCGAGTCGATGATGACTTCTTTCACCTGGCGGTCGGTGTCGATGATGACCGCGTTGCTGGTCATCTCGGCGGCGGTGCCGGCGGTGGTGTTGATCGCCACCAGATGTACACCTGCGTTCAGCACTTTACCCACGCCAGAGTAGGCGGTGGATGGGCCTGGGTTGGCGGTCAGGATCTTAATCGCTTTCGCGGTATCGATTGGGCTGCCGCCGCCGAAAGCGATGATATAATCGCAGGATTCCGCCTGGTACGCGGCATAACCTTTTTGTACCAGCGCTTCGGTCGGGTTAGGGAAAACCTCATCAAACAGGTGGTAAGACATTTTATGCGCATCCAGCGCGGTAAACAGGCTGTCCAGCAGACCCAATTTCACCAGCTGACCGTCGGTGACGATCAGCGCCTTTCCCCACTGTTTCCCGGCAACCAGGTTAACCATATCGGCAATGGCGCCCGCGCCGTGCAGGCTGATTTTTGGCAGTGCTAACATAAAACTCATGGTGTTCTCCTTGATACCTAACTTGTGAAATCCTGTGTTCCCTCGGCTGGTTTGCGGTGATGGTCAGGGAGGGAGAATGGGTAAGAGTTGTGCCTCAAGCGGGCTAAGAACTCATCCCATTAGCTCAGCGTTGAGATAATGGGATGCATTCTGAAGCCTGACCTCAATGGCTGAGGTCAGGCGATATACTTATTTATACAGATTTAATGCGCTGGCCATCGGCGTCACGCCAAAGCGCTGGCCGAGAGCAATCAGTTCTTGCTGCGTGATGGTTTGCTTCATGCCGCCCATTGAGTACACCTTAACCAGCACTTCTGCGGATTTTTCGGCGGTATCAATCAGACCAAAGGTTTCGTCGAGCGTTGGGCCGCTGCCGAAGACGCCGTGGAACGGCCACAGCACCAGAGAATGCTGACGCATTTCAACGGCGGTCGCCTGACCAATTTCATCGGTACCTGGCACCATCCACGGCAGAATGCCGACGCCGTCCGGGAAGACCACCAGACACTCGGTGCTGCCTTCCCACAGTTTGCGGGTGATCAGCGCGCTATCGTTTTCCAGCACGTAGGTGAGGGCGATCAGGTTGGTCGCGTGGCAGTGCATGATGACGCGGTCTTTGCCGTCGGTCAGTTTGATACGTTCGCAGTGCGACAGGAAATGCGCGGGCAGCTCGGAGGTAGGCACCGCTTCGTGAGTCAGCCCCCATAAAATGTGATAGCCCGCGCCATCGCTATCCACCTTCACGACGCCGAGGTTAGCGGACGGGTCGAGCTGCACGTTACGGAAGAATTTACCGGAACCGGTGACGATAAACGGCGTGTTCGCCAGCATTGGCATCGGTTGGCTCAGGGCGATATAGCGCGGTTCGGCGTGGAAATCGGCGGTGAATGGTGCGATATCCGCTTCGTCCAGGCGCAGCGTCAGGTTGCCGCCGTTGCGCTCGTCCCAGCCTTTTAACCAGGCGTCAGAGGTGGCTTTGATCATGCCCTGGACGAACCAGGAGTCGGTAATATTCTGCATAGTCTTGTTGTCCTGTGTACTTTGATGCCCGATGGCGCTGCGCTTATCGGGCCTACAATGGCTGTTGTTTCGTAGGCCGGATAAGGCAAAGCCGCCATCCGGCTATTGCACTCGATTATTTGCGCTTGTTCAGAATCTCTTTCTCATAGCCGCGCACGCTCTCCAGCCACTGACTCCCTGCCGGGGTGTCGTTACGCTGGCAGTACATTTCCCACACCGCCTGCCACGGCAGGCACTTCTGCTCTTCCAGCAGCGCCAGACGCGCGGTGTAGTCGCCGGATGCTTCCAGTTGACGCAGCTGTTCGGTTGGCTCCAGCAGTGCGCGCAGCAGGGCTTTCTTCATGTTGCGGGTGCCGATAACCCATGCCGCGATACGGTTGATTGAGGCATCGAAGAAATCGAGGCCGATGTGCACACGGTCAAACAGATTGTGGCGGATGATTTCGCTCGCGATGGCCTGGGTTTCGTCATCCAGCAGCACAACATGGTCGCTATCCCAACGCACCGGGCGGCTGACGTGTAGCAATAAACGTGGCACGTACAGCATGGCGGCGGAAATTTTGTCGGAGATCACTTCCGTCGGGTGGAAGTGGCCAGCATCCAGGCACAGCGCGGTCTGGCGGCTGGTGGCGTAGCCCATATAGAACTCATTGGAGCCCACGGTGTAGCTCTCTGCGCCGATACCGAACAGTTTGCTTTCCACGGCATCAATGTGGTGCGCCGGGTCCAGTTTTTCACCGATCACTTCATCCAGCGCGGCGGCCAGACGCTGGCGCGGTGCCAGACGGTCAACGGTGACGTCTTTCATGCCGTCCGGGATCCAGATATTCATCACCGACGGTGTGCCCAGCTGTTCACCGAAGTAAGCGGAAATGCGGCGGCTGGCCTTGCAGTGGTCAATCCAGAACTGGCGGATTTTCGGATCGGCGTGGGACAGGGTAAAGCCGTCTGCACTCAATGGGTGTGAGAAACAGGACGGGTTGAAGTCGAGGCCCAGCTTGTGTTTTTTCGCCCACTCAACCCAGTTTTTGAAGTGTTCTGGCTTAATTTCGTCACGCGCGACCGGTGTATCAGACTCCAGATAGATCGCATGCAGGTTCAGGCGTTTTGGCCCCGGAATCAGGCTCAACGCCTGCTCCAGATCGGCACGCAGTTCGCTGGCGTTGCGCGCTTTGCCCGGATAGTTACCGGTTGCCTGGATCCCACCCGTTAAGTTGCCCTCTGGATTTTCAAAACCCGCGACGTCATCGCCCTGCCAGCAGTGCATGGATACCGGCAGGCGATCCAGCTGGCGCAACGCCTCTTCGACGTCGATACCGACGGCGGCATAGCGCTGTTTCGCGAGTTCCCAGGCTTGGTCGAGTTGAGTGGTCATGCGCAAAGCTCCTTTGTCTGTCGTTGTTGCTGAAACTGCGCAACGTAGCGGGCAATTTCATGGTCAGGATGAGGGGTGAAGGTGGTGAGACCGTAGTTATAGGTCACGACCTTGCGGAAATCATCGACGTTGGAAAGTTCGTCCAGCGTCATCAGTTGAATGCCGATATTGCCGAGGGTAGAGGCCTCAATCGGGCCTGCCACCACGGTGATGCCGCAGGCATCGGCGCACAGTTGGTTCAGCAGATGGTTCTGGCAGCCGCCGCCCACGATGTGCAGTTGGCTAAATGGCTTGCCGCGCAGCTGCGCCAGCTCGTTAAGCACGTCGGCGTACAGCAGCGCGAGGCTGTCAAAAATGCAGCGTGCCAGCTCGGCGGCGTTGGCCGGCACCGGCTGTGCCGTTTCGCGGCAGGCAGCCTGAATTTCGGCGCTCATGTTGTGGGGGTTAATAAAGCGCTCGTCGTTGGGGTTGATCAGCCAGCGGCAGGCGGGCAGCTTCGCGGTGTCAGCGATGAGCGTTGGCAGGTCGCCCACGTTCTGCTCTTTCAGCACGCGCTGTAACAGCCACAAACCCATAATGTTTTTCAGCACCCGATAGCGGCCTTCGGCACCGCCCTCGTTGGTAATATTTGCGCGCTGCGCTTGCTCGCTGGTGTAAGGCGTCTTGCTCTCAAAGCCCATTAGCGACCAGGTGCCGGAAGAGAGGTAGGCGGCATCGTTGCTCGCCAGCGGCGACGCAATCACCGCGCTGGCGGTGTCATGGCTGGCGACGGCAACCACTGGAATGTCGTTGCCCTGCGGGCAAACCCAATGACCAATCACGTTGCCCGGATGCGTCGGCGTGCCGAACCAGGAGGCCGGCGCGCCGCTCCAGTTGAGCAGGTCTTCGTCCCAGCTATCGCTGTGAATATTCACCAGCTGCGTAGTTGTAGCGTTGGTGTACTCCCAGTTCATCTTGCCGGTCAGACGGTAACTGAAATAGTCCGGGATCAGCAGCGCGTGCGCCGCCTGAGCGACCAGCTCCGGCTGTTGTTCAACCAGCGCGCGCAGCTGATATAGCGTATTGAACGGCAGGAACTGAATGCCGCTGCGGCGGTAAATATTACTTTGACCTAACTGTTCCATCGCCATGGCCATCACGCCGTCGGTGTGGCTGTCGCGATAGGCGACCGGCAGACCGACGCGTTGACCGTTTTTATCCAGCAGCACGTAGTCAACGCCCCAGGTGTCGATGCCGATGCTGTCGATACGGATGCCTTCATCACACACTTTGTTAAGGCCGGCGCGGATTTCCGCTTCCAGGCTGTCGATATCCCAGGTATCAAAACCCTCCTGCTGATGCAGGCTGTTAGTGAAACGGTGGATTTCGCGCAGTGAAAGCAAACGCGACCGGGCATCGTAGCGCGCCAGCATTACGCGTCCGCTTGAAGCGCCTAAATCGACGGCCACACAATGGCGAAAAGTCATGGCAAAAGTCCTTCTGAGAGTCATTACCGCTCAGTCTAAAAAAAGGACATCGTCACTACCTTCTCGTTACTGACAGACGCCATTGGCCGCTGGCAAGAAAGCAAAGATGAACGTGAGAGAGTTCACAAATTCCCGCGATAATGCGGCTTTCAGGGGGTGTGATACTGACCGCATTTCCCGAACTTTCCGGCTGTTTCTTGAAAAAAAGACCGGGTTTGCGCGCTTTGCTGTCAAAACGTCAAGGTGAGATCCCTCAGTGAAGATTACTATCCTGATAACATTTCTCATTTGGTGGGCGTTGTTATGACCGTATTACACAGCGTGGATTTCTTCTCTTCCGGTAAGTTGCCTGTTGCGATCGAACCTCGGCTTCCTCAGGCGGCTTTTCCTGAGCATCATCATGATTTTAATGAGATTGTTATCGTTGAACACGGTACGGGTGTTCATGTCTTCAATGGTCAGCCGCATACGATTTGTGGTGGCACCGTTTGCTTCGTGCGCGACGTCGATCGTCATCTGTATGAACATACCGATAATCTCTGTCTGACCAATGTGTTATATCGCGCTCCGGATGCTTTCCAGTTCTTGTCAGGTCTTAACAAACTACTGCCGCAGGAACAGGATGGCCACTATCCTTCCCACTGGCGGGTTAACCAGAGTACGTTACAGCAGGTGCGGGCGATTGTGGGTCAGATGGAAGAAGCCAAAGACAGTACCGATATGATGTCGCTGGCCAACCGCGAAATCCTCTTTATGCAGCTGCTGGTTTTGCTGCGTAAAGGCAGTCAGGTGCAGGGCGCTATTGATAACGATGCCCGCCTGAACCAACTAATGGCGTGGCTGGAAGATCACTTTGCCGAGGACGTATGCTGGGAAGCGTTGGCCGAGCAATTCTCGCTATCGCTGCGCACGCTGCACCGCCAGTTGAAGCACTGCACCGGCCTGACGCCGCAGCGTTATCTGAACCGCCTGCGGCTGATTAAAGCGCGGCATCTGCTGCGTCACAGCGATGAAAGCGTGACCGATATTGCTTACCACTGCGGGTTTGGTGACAGCAACCACTTCTCTACGCTGTTCCGTCGTGAGTTTAACTGGTCGCCGCGCGATATCCGCCAGGGCCGGGATACGGTGCTTCAGTAACGCGAAGGCAATCACCGTTTTTTACCGTAAAACGGCTAATAATAGTAAGTTGTTAGTCGTTGAGGTATCAGCGTGTCAGGCCAGTTAATCCTTCGAAAAGACGAGTTTTTCGCCAGTTCCGCACAGGCCGTTGCGGTGGCGGATCGTTATCCGCAGAACGTTTTTGCTGAGCATACCCACGAATTTTGCGAGCTGGTGCTGGTCTGGCGCGGCAACGGCCTGCATATCCTCAATGACCGTCCCTACCGTATTACCCGCGGCGATTTGTTCTATATTCGCGCCGAAGATAAACACTCCTACGCTTCCGTTAATGATTTGGTTTTGCAGAATATTATCTACTGCCCCGAACGCCTGAAGCTCAATCTCGACTGGGTAAGCCATATTCCCGGCTTACACGGTTCGCCCTGGGTACCACACTGGCGTATTGGCAGTACCGGAATGACACAGGCGCGGCAGATTATGACCCAGCTGGAGCACGAGAGCCGCAAAGAAGACGCGCTGGCAAACCAGATGTCTGAACTGCTGTTTGCCCAACTGGTGGTGTGTCTGAAGCGCTACCGTTATGCCACCGACAACCTTGCGGCAACGCAAAGTGAAGCGCTGCTGGATAAACTGCTTACCGCGCTGGCGGGCAGCCTGAACCGGCCTTTCGTATTAGATTCCTTCTGCACACAACAGGGATGCAGCGAGCGTGCGCTACGCCAACAGTTCCGTACCCAGACCGGCATGACCGTAAACCATTACCTGCGTCAGCTGCGCATTTGCCACGCGCAATATCTGTTGCAGCACACAGAGCTACTGATTGGTGAAGTGGCGATGCGCTGTGGGTTTGAAGACAGCAACTATTTTTCGGTCGTGTTCAACCGCGAGATTGGTATGACGCCGGGGCAGTGGCGTCAGCGCAGCAGGATTGCAGCCTAATACATAATATCTATTTATATATTTAAAATATCTTGATACTTATTGTTAGGCAGGAATAAATAAAAGTCAGCGCTCTGTGCAATAAATCACAGTTGTTCTTTTGTTTTTGTTTTACTCTCTATCAATCTATTCACGGGAGTGCTTTATCAATGATGACCAACTCATTCATTATTAAGAGCATAGTTTTAATTTTGCTATCAATCGATCGCAAAATTAAAACTATGCTTGATGAAATATGTTGGTTTAATTCTGTTAACGCCCTTGCGGAAAACGAGGAAATTGAACAGGAATGCATGGATACGCAAATGGCGGAGAGCTGGTCCTCTCTATGGGACTGCGCGGGTGAAGCGCTTTGCGTGAGCGTTCGCCAACGCTGCCATCGACTAGCCCGCTTCAGTCTACGCTTTCCTCAGGTGTTACTGTGTCGTCGCAAACGCGATGAACTGGCGTTTAGTTTCCGTAATTCCAGCCTCCATCAGCTGTTAGTCTGCCGCCACACAAGCGGGGCGGACGCTGAGCATCATATTTTTCAACATGTTAGTCCTACACAAAGCACAATGCGCTTTTTAGCCATTGTGCTTTTTTTATTGCCAGAATCTAAGGGGAATCATTATGTACATTGTTTGCGTTGCTGCTTGTCCAACCGGCGTGGCTCATACCTATATGGCCGCTGAGTCTCTTGAAATGACAGGGAAAAATCGTGGACATGAAGTGAAGGTTGAAACGCAGGGTAGCCTTGGCGCGGAAAACGAGATCATGCCGGACGATTTGGCGCGTGCTGATGCGGTGATCATTGCCGCCGATGTTGCGATTAGCGGCAAGGAACGATTCGACGGGATGGTTAAACTTGAGTGCAGCGTTTCCGATCCGATCAAATATGGTGATGCGGTATTTGAGGCCGTAGAGCAGGAGGTGGCAAATGGCTAAGTTTCAGGGGGGAGGTAAGCCGTCAGCGGGTATTGAGGTGAAAAATGCCATTATGACCGGCGTATCATGGATGCTGCCGTTCGTGATTGCGGGTGCGGTGCTGATGGGGATCGCCCGTATAGGCGCTTCCATCTATGGTATTGATAATATATGGGATGCCAGCTACGAACACGCCGGTATGATGGTACAGCTGCTGCATAAGTTTGACGGCTTCGGCGGTCTGGCATTATCGCTGATGCTGCCGGTGGTGGCGGGCTATATCAGCTTTGCGTTGGCCAACAAACCGGGCCTGGCGCCGGGCATGGTGGGTGGGCTGCTGGCAAGTAATTTGGGTACCGGGTTCCTGGGCGCGCTGGCCGCAGGTTTCGTGGCCGGGTACATCGTGCGGGCGCTCAACCGCTATATCAAATTACCGAAGGCGCTGGCGTCCGCTGGCCCGATCTTTATTCTGCCTGTGGGCGGTACGCTGTTAACCTGCGTCATCATGGCCTTTGTGATTGGCACGCCGCTGGCGGCGTTGAATCACGGTATGGAGAGCTGGCTGTTGTCGATGTCCGGGACTAACAAAGTTGTGCTGGCGGCGGTGATTGGCGGGATGGTGGGTTTCGATCTCGGTGGGCCGGTCAATAAGGCGGCGGTCACGACGGCCATGGCGCTGCTGGCGTCAGGTATCTACGACCCGAACACGGCGGCACAGGTGGCGATTATCGTTCCGCCGATTGGTCTCGGGGTGGCAACGTTGCTGTGGTCATCGCGCTTCCCGGAATCACTGCGCGAGGCGGGTAAGGCCTCTACGCTCATGGGGTTAATTGGCGTATCTGAAGGGGCCATCCCGTTTGCCTTATCCAATCCGCGCATTATCGTGGTTAACGTGGTCGGGTCTGCGGTGGGTGCCGCGATGGCCGTTGGTCTGGGAGCCGTGAACCATGCACCGATTTCCGGGTTTTACGGGTGGCTGGCGGTCGAGAAATGGCCGGTTTATGTGCTGTCGATTGTCTGCGGCTCCGCCATTATCGCCTGCGGATCGCTGCTGATTTTCCGCGGCCAGTCGGCAACGCCAGAGGTAAAAAAAGACGTAACGGCACCGAAATTTAAAGCCAGCCGTTAAAACGCGCCATCGGCGCATCTGAATTAATTCCCCCTGCGCTCAGCGCGGATAAATATCCGTGCCGGATACGCACGCCTGTAAACAGGAATAAAGAGAATGAAAACGGTTCATTTAATTCAGCACACGCATTGGGATCGTGAGTGGTATTTTACGGAGAATGATTCTCAAGTTCTTCTTTATTATTTCATGGCGGATCTTCTTAACCGTCTGGAAACGGATGAATCATTAGGTCCATTTATGCTTGATGGGCAAACGGTGGTACTGGAGGATTATTTCCAGTTTGCGCCAGAGAACCGCGAGCGCGTACGAGCGCTGGTGGAAAGCGGGAGGCTGCTGATTGGCCCCTGGTACACACAGACCGACTTTCTGGTGGTTGGCGCCGAATCGATTACCCGTAACCTGCTGCTCGGGCAGGCCGACTGTGAGGCGCTTGGCCCACGAATGGCGGTGGGCTATGTGCCAGACTCTTTTGGCCAGAGTGCGCAGTTGCCGATGTTTCTCAAGCAGTTTGCGATCGACAGCGCGGTGGTCTGGCGCGGCTGGAGCGAATATGACACGCCGGTGACGGAGTTTCGCTGGCGCAGCCTGGATGGCAGCGAGGTGACGGCGGCAGTATTGCCACAAGGCTATGGCTGCGCCAAATGGTTACCGACGGAACCGCAGCAGGCGTGGTCGCGTCTATCGACCATTCTGGAAAAGCAGGCCTCGTTTAGCGGTAGTTCACAGCTATTGCTGCCCAACGGCAACGATCAATCGCCATTTGAATATGGCGTGCCCGCGATGCTGGAACGCCTCAACGCGCAGCAAGAGCAGTACCATTTTGTGCGTAGCGACTTCAGCCGCTACTTTGCCGCACTGGCGCAGACGCCGCTCGCCACCTTTGAAGGCGAACTGTTGAGCCCGAAATATATGCGTGTCCATCGCGGCATTTTTTCTACCCGTATGGATATTAAACAGGCCAACGCCCACCTGGAGAACGTTGTCAGTCGCCAGTTGGAGCCGCTGCTCAGCGTCGCCTGGCGGCTGGGTCTGCCCTATCCGCAAAAGGTAGTCGAAAATATCTGGCGCGAGGCGATGAAGTCGCATGCGCACGACAGCATTGGCGGCTGCAATGCCGACCGTGTGAATGCGATGGTTAAAGCCCGCGTGCTCTCCGGTCAGGAAAAAGCGAACCAGCTCTTTGAGCTCAATATGCAGATGCTGGCGCAGGGGATCGCTGCCCAGCAAGATGGCAAGAAAATCATCATTTTCAATGCGCTACCTTCAGTTCGCGATGGGCTGACGGCGCTCACGTTGTACCTGCCCGGGTCGGCGTTCCGTATTGTCGATGAACACGGTGTTCCTTGCCGCTGGCAGATTGTGCGCGAAACGTCGCAGGATATGTCGGTGATTGTGCAGGAGCTTTCAAACAGTGCCGAACCCGTTTTCTACCGTAAATGCGAGATCTTGCTGGAGACCGTCGCACTCCCCGCTTGTGGTTACCTCACGTTGTACCTCCAGGAAGATGAACCCGCGGGCTTTGACGAGCCCGACGTGGCGGAAGCTGCGCTAGAAAACGCCTGGCTTCGGCTGACGCTGGAGGGGGAAAAGGTCGTGCTGGTGGACAAGCGCAGCGGCAAGCGTTGGGAGGATCTGATTCAACTGGTGGATGGCGGCGATGCTGGCGACACCTATAACTATTCACCGCCGGAAGACGACTGGCGCGTGACCGGTGCGGGTGCGCTGCAAAGCGTCGATTGGCAGCGCGGCGCGTTGGCCGATACCTTGACGCTAAGCTGGTCCATTGCCGCGCCGCGTAACCTCACCGACAGACAACAGCGGCGTCTTAATACGCGACTGGACGTCAGTATGGTGATCACGTTGGCGCATCAGCGGCCGGTGCTTGATGTGCAGGTTAGCGTCAATAACACGCTGCAGGATCATCGCCTGCAGGTCGAAATTCCAACCGATGTATTTACCGATTGCCATTTTGCCGATCAGCCCTTTGGCTTGATTCGCCGTCCCAACCGCCCTGCTGCGCTGGACGTCTGGCAGCAGGAACAGTGGGGTGAAGCGCCCGCTTCGTTATGGCCAATGCAAAGTCTGGTGATGATGCACGATGGCGGGCAGGGGATGAGCGTTGTGACGGACGGGCTGCGTGAATATGAGATCCCGGAAGGGCGGCCATCGGTCATGGCGATTACCCTGCTGCGCAGTGTCGGCTGGCTGGGGCGCGCCGGGATGCCATGGCGGCCTGGGCGAGCGTCCGGCATGGCGCTACCGTCTCCGGATTCACAGATTCCCGGCGAATTCACCGTCCGCTTTGCGCTTATTCCTTTGTGTGAGGGAGAGACTCAGGACTTCTGGCGCGACGTGGAAGCCTGGCGCACGCCGCCGGTAGGTTGGCTCGACTCCGGCTGGGCCCGTTTTAAAACCAACCCGCACTCTCTTTCCTTCCCTGCACGCTACAGCCTGCTGAGTTGGGAGACGTCGCTACATTTCAGCACCCTGAAAAAAGCAGAACGCGGAGAGGCGTTGATTTTGCGCGGCTGGAACCCCGGCTCTCAAGTCTTACCTTGTACTGCGCCAACGGTGGAGGCCACGCTAAATGAAGTCATGCTTGATGAGCGGACTGAAGCGCAGCCCCAGCAAATCGTTCCGCAGTGTGCTCCTGTCTCGTGGCGTATTACGCCCGCTGTAAGAGGATAAAGTTGTGTTGAAGATTCATTTTACCTGCCCGTTGCCAAACGGGCTGCATGCTCGCCCAGCCAGCGCGCTGGAGCAGCGTGTTAACGCTTTCGGTGCTCACGTACAGATTGTGAATTTACGCAATGAACGCCAGGCCGATGCGCGCAGCGTGCTGGCAATGATTGGTACTGACATTTTGTACCAGGATCCCTGCGAACTGGTGATTACCGGTGACGATGAGGTGGCGGTGTTTCAGGCATTACAGCAGTTCATCACGCAAGAGTTCGCCAGCTGCGACGAGTCTATGCCCCCGTCGCAAAACGAAATCGACACGCCGTTACCGGTTTTTCTGGCACAGACAACGGCGGAAACTCTGCGGGGTAGTGGCGTTAGCGGCGGACTGGCGCTTGGCGTGGCTATGTATTCGGGAACGCCGGATCTCTATCAGCTTGCTGAACGGGAGGTTGCAACGACGCCTGAGGTGCAACGTGATGCGCTGCAAGCCGCGCTACAGCAGGTACGTATGCAACTTCGCGATGCGTTCCATCATGCGCAGGGCGAAGCCGCGACGGTGCTGCAGGCGCACATTAACCTGCTGGAGGATGACCTTTTTGAAAGCGCGCTGTTAAGCGAACGTCCGGCGCGTAATGCGCTTGCGGCGTTAGCGCAGGCGTTGGATGAACTGAGTGCGCCGCTACGGGAGAGCCGCAGCAGCTATCTTCAACAACGAGTGTTGGACATCCAGGATTTAGGCTTGCGTTTGGCCACACATCTTTGTGAGCAGCCGCTGATGCCTGAGACGGTCCTACGGCAGGACACCATCGTGATAAGCCCCACTCCCATCACGCCGGGCCAGTTTCTGGCGCTGCGCGGCCCGCATTTGAAAGGCGTGGTGATGGGGGCGGGTGGGGAAACGTCGCACACGGTGATCCTCGCGCGCTCGTTCGGCATTCCGCTGTTGAGCGTTGAACCGGCAGAAATTACCCGTATTCGCAGCAACGAATCGCTGATGCTGGATACGCGCTACGGCGTGGCGGTTCTTGCCCCGGACGCGCAGGCTCTGCGTTGGTATCAATTAGAAGAGGAAAAACGCCAGCGACAGCATCTGCGTTTACAGCCGCTGATCCAGCGTCCTGGAGTGACGCAAGACGGCGAGTCGGTTGCCATACTGGCCAATATTGCGCTGGCTGCTGAAGCTGAAGCGGCGTTTGCCGCGGGCGCGGAAGGTATTGGTTTGTTCCGTACCGAAATGCTGTTTTGCGAACGCGCGGCGCCGCCGGATGAAGAAGAGCAATATCAGGCCTATCGCCACGTTCTGCAACAAGCGAAGGGACGCAAAGTGGTGATTCGCACGCTGGATATCGGCGGCGATAAGCCCTGTGATTATCTCAATATGCCGCCGGAGGAAAATCCGTTTCTCGGCTGGCGGGGGATTCGTTTATATCCCGCCTTTAACGCCGTGTTCAACACGCAGGTGCGGGCGCTGCTGCGTGCGAGCGCCACCGGGCCGCTGCATATTATGGCGCCCATGGTGACCACGCTGGAGGAAATTAAGTGGCTGCGCGAACAGTTTCAGCAGACTGAGGCGCAGCTGCGCGCTGAAGGTATCGCTACCGGGATATGGTCGTTGGGCATCATGGCGGAAGTACCATCGGTGCTGTACCTGCTGGAGAAAGCGGCCGCTTATATCGATTTTGTCTCCATTGGCAGTAACGATCTGACGCAGTATTTTCTGGCCTGCGACCGGGGTAACCCACAGGTGCGCCATCTCTATAACTATTTCGACCCCTCGTTTCTCCAGCTGCTCACCGAGATGACGGCGCGCGCGCAGCGTGCCGGTATTGCGATTAGCCTGTGCGGTGAGATGGGTGGCGACCCGTCGGCGCTGGCGTTATTGCTGGGCGCAGGATTGCGACAGTTGAGTATGTCGGTCAGTCGCATTGCCGCGGCGAAAGCGCATTTATCCTCGCTGACGCTTGCCAGTGGCGAGCAGAAGCTTGCGCAGGCGCTGGCCAGTGACAGTGCTCAGGCGGTGATGATGGCGCTAAAGCAGCAGGTGACGGCGGCAGCGAAGCCCGTGGTCGATCCCGCATTGATCCTGCTCGATCGCCCGGTGGCCGACAAGGCGGAGGTGATCAAGGTACTGACCGATAATCTGGAGGTTGAACAGCGGGTGATTTCAGGTCCAGAGGTAGAGAGCGCTATCTGGCAGCGTGAGGCGATTTTCTCTACCGCATTAGGTTTCGCCATCGCGCTTCCGCACTGTAAATCAGCCGCAGTCAGCCATAGCAGCGTGTCGCTGATGCGGCTGACTAAGCCGTTGGCGTGGAATGATGAGGTCGATGTGTCGTTGATTATCATGTTAACGGTCAGCGAGCAGGAGAAAGGCGATCACATGAAAATTTTCTCCCGACTGGCTCGAAAGTTAATGCATGCCGAATTTCGACAGCAGCTACTGGAGCGTGCTTTACCGCAGGATGTCGCTGAACTTTTGGCTCAGGAAATCGCGGGGTAAGGCAGAGTGAATAAGTCCCGCCAGGCATTCGTTTTGCTATCCAGCGCCTTTTTTTATTGGGGAGTCCTGACGGCAATTAATAGCGCCATGATTCCCTTTTTCCGCCAGCTGTTTTTGCTTTCCTGGCGAGACGCCATGCTGGTGAACGTCGCATTTTATCTAGCACCGTTTGTGGTCTGCCTACCGTGTGCAAAATGGATGATGCGGTTTGGCTATCGTCGAGCGCTGGTATTGGCTTTGGGGCTGGCGGCGAGCGGCGCGGCGATTATTGCCGGGTCGCTGTGGCGACCTTCTTTTGTCGGCTGCCTTGCGGGCATATTTATTATGGCGATGGGGGTTGCCGCCATGCAGGTAGTGGCAAACCCCTATGTTAATCGCCTGGGCGATGGACGAAGTGCGGCTGGGCGACTGAGCCTTGCCTCATCCATCAACTCTTTTGGCGCCGCGCTGGCGCCTCTCCTGCTTGCGGGGGTACTGACGAGTTCGGGCGTTTTGGTTTCGGTTTTATACATTGGGCTGATGTTGGGCGGCAGCTCTCTACTCCTTATCCTCTATCTCTCGAGGATCGATGATTTTCATGATGTTGGAAATCGTGTGGCGTCATCGCTTTTTACCTTGTGCCGTTACCCGCAGTTCCGTTCCGGAGTGAGCAGTATTTTTGTGTATGTGGGGGTGGAAGTCAGTATTGGCACTACGGTGATCAGCTACCTGAACGATGCCGCGTTGGGGGGCTATTCGCTTGCTCAGGCGACGTCATTCATCGCGCTGTACTGGGGGGGAGCGCTCGCTGGACGCTTTCTTTATGGCCTATTAGCACGTTATTGCCGTGTACGGCTGCTGTTTTGTCTCTGTACGACAGGAGCCATGCTGTTGACGGTGGCGGCAATGGTCCTTGCCAACCGTACCGGCGGCTACTGTTTGGTTGCCGTAGGGCTGATGAACTCAGTGATGTATCCGGTCATTTTCTCTCGCACATTGTCTGGTCTTGAAGGCTATTCCGCGCCGATCTCTGCATGCCTGATCATGGCGGGAATTGGCGGAGGGGTGCTGCCTTTTATCCAGGGAATGGCGATTGATTCAGTAGGGTTAAGGTTTAGCTTTTTGGTTCCCGCCCTGGGATATGTTTTTTTACTGATTAACGGGCTTAAGGACAAAGTCAAAGTAACACAATTCGTTGATAACTATTAATTTAAGGTGATACCAATGAAAAAAATATTCATTGCTAATATTGCCGCGTTTTTCCTCTGTTCTTCTGTTGTTGAGGCTGCGGAGCATTATTCATATCGTGTGGCGTTTATGCCAGATATCCATTTTCATGATGTTTATGGTCAATTTCAGGACGGTGCCTTCCACGGACTGAAAAACAGCAAAAGCGGGCAAAATGCGATGATTCGCACGATGTACGCCCAGCTAACGTCGACCAGATTATTCAATGAAAACTATTTCGCCCTGCGGGCCGCACTGGACGATGCGGGCAAGAAAGGCATCAAACTGATCGCGCTACCCGGTGACTTTAGCGACGATGGTCAACCGGTGCATATTCGGGGGCTGGTGAAGCTACTCGAAGAGTACCAGCAAAAATATGGTATGCGTTTTTTTGCGACGCCAGGTAACCACGATCCCAATCGACCCTTTGACCTACCGGGCGGTGAAGAGGATTTCCTTGGCGCGGGTGGCAAAACGCAGCGCATTTTTAGTGCCGGAGCCCATGAGTGTAAAGGCTACCGGGGCAAGACTGCGGTGATTGCAACGGGAGCCGAGCTGCCCACAATTTGCAGCGAAGAGATGGTGAGTAGCGGCTATGAATACATTATGAAAATGATGTCGCCGTTTGGTATGAACCCTCAACCGAATGATATTTATTGGGAAACGCCATATTCCACCTATGATGAGAAAAGCTATTCCTATGCGAAAGCGCAACTGGCAAGCGACTTCCATCAGCGGCAGTATGAGATTTGTGCGCAGGGGACCGGCGGAAAATATCGCCAGCCGGGCTATGGCCCCTGTTTCACGGTGGCGGACAGTAGTTATCTCGTTGAACCCGTCCCGGGGCTCTGGCTGATGGCGGTGGATGCGAATGTGTACCTCCCCCGCGAAAACGCCGACCCGACCAAACCGGAGTCGGCAAATAATTTCGCGGGCTCGGGAGATGCGGGCTACAACAAGATGCTCACCCACAAGCAACAAACGGTGGCCTGGATGACGTCCGTCGCCCAGCGCGCCAGAGCGAATAATAAAACGTTAGTCACTTTCAGCCATTTCCCGATGGTTGAGTTTGATAACGGCGCAGCAGCGGATCTGGAAGCCATCTTTGGTAAAGGAAAATTCCAGCTGGCTCGGGCGCCAAAAGAAGATACCAGCCATGCACTGGCTAAAACGGGTATTGGCGTACATGTGGGCGGTCATATGCATTTTAATGATACCGGGGTACGCAAATATCCGGACGGCAGCCTGCTTTTTAATATTCAGGCCCCTTCAATGGCGGCATATGTACCCGCTTATAAGATCCTCGATTTTGTTAGTCGCACCCGCATTGATGTGCAGACCGTTATTCTGGACAGCGTCCCGCGTTTCAATGAGCTTTTTGAACACTACCAGCAGGAATGGGATCATCTGAACATGACTCATTCTCCGCATTTGTGGAATAAGGCTGTGTTGGGGGCGAAGAACTACTATGACTTTACCAATTGGCATATCACCGAACTGACCCGTTTACGCTTCATTCCCGAAGAGTGGCCATGTGATATCCGCCAGATGCTGTTCAGCCTGAATGGCGCAGAGATGTTGATATTAAGCCAGATAAGCAGCCATAGCGATTTTCAGAGCGTATTGAGCGTGCCCGTTAGCGATGATCATGCCATTTGCGCTAAAGGCGTCACGCCACCCGTGCGGGATGTCCGTCAACAATATCTGAAAAAAAATGCTGCTGCATGGCATCGGGCGGAACAGAAAGCACAAAGCCTGGCGCAAAATATGGGCATGAAGCTGGCCGATTTTTCTGAATGGAATGGCTTCGATCTCGCCGTCGATTTTTACCGTCTGCGCAATGCCGATGAGCTGGCGCTGCGCGATATTTCCGCCACGCGATTACGTCAGTATCAGCTGCTTACACATGTGCTGGCCGAGTCGTTACCGGCGTCGATGCCGGCGCTTACGGCGAACAGTGATTTTGAGACAATCTATCGTCTGCGTTTTGGCAGTATTTTTACGGTGATCGACAAGTATTTGCAGGGCAATCCTTCCAGAAACTTCCATCTGGATTTGGAGACGGGAGAAATTTCAGAACGTTAAACGCTGCTGTGAGGCTGCCTTTTCATCAAGAGGCCGCCTCACAGGAGAGGTGCTGACCTGGGCAGTACGTGGTGTAATCGACTGTTCTGGTTAACAAAAAATGGGCTATCCACTAAAGTTATAACCTTATAAAAACTACGGCATTGATAATCATTTTCAATATCATTTAATTAACTATAATGAACCAACTGATTACGCGGCGTTTACAGGTTTGCCGCCCGACAATAATGGAGATGATTATGAGCTATACCCTGCCGTCACTGCCTTATGCGTACGATGCCCTGGAACCGCACTTCGACAAACAGACGATGGAAATCCATCACAGCAAACACCATCAGGCTTACGTGAACAACGCTAACGCAGCGCTGGAAAGCCTGCCTGAGTTCGCTTCTCTGTCTGCTGAAGAACTGATCGCGAAACTGGACCAGCTGCCGGCCGACAAGAAAACCGTTCTGCGTAACAACGCTGGCGGCCACGCTAACCACAGCTTCTTCTGGAAAGGCCTGAAAAAAGGCACCACCCTGCAGGGTGATCTGAAAGCGGCTATCGAGCGTGACTTCGGTTCCGTTGACAACTTCAAAGCTGAATTTGAAAAAGCAGCAGCAACTCGCTTCGGCTCCGGCTGGGCGTGGCTGGTGCTGAAAGGCGACAAACTGGCGGTGGTTTCTACCGCAAACCAGGATTCCCCGCTGATGGGTGAAGCCGTTTCCGGCGCTTCCGGCTTCCCGATCGTGGGCCTGGACGTTTGGGAACACGCTTACTACCTGAAATTCCAGAACCGCCGCCCGGACTACATCAAAGAGTTCTGGAACGTGGTGAACTGGGACGAAGCAGCTGCGCGTTTCGCCGCTAAAAAATAATTTGCATTGCTCCTCTGTAGAAGCGAGTCTGATGACTCGCTTTTTTTGTATCCGCGTAAGGAGCAGCAGATGCATTATCCGGTAGACGTGTTTATTGGCAAAATCCGCGACTATGACGGCAGTCGCCCAAGCGCCATTGCAAAGGTCCAGATGGATGGCGAACTGGAACTCACCGAGCTGGGATTGTTGGGTGATGAACAGGCCGAGAAAAAAATCCACGGTGGGCCCGACCGCGCGCTGTGTCAGTTCCCCCGCGAACATTATGAAGACCTGATTCGTGAATTCCCCGAACAGGCAGCCCTGTTTTGCGCCCCGGCGTTTGGTGAGAACCTGTCGACGAAAGGGATGACCGAGCACAACGTGTTTATCGGTGATATTTACCGCTGGGGTGAGACGTTGATTCAGGTGACTCAGCCCCGCTCTCCGTGTTTTAAACTCAATTTCCACTTTGCTATCAGTGATATGGCTTCTCAGATGCAGCGCAGCGGCAAGGTGGGCTGGCTGTACCGGGTGATTGCGCCGGGTAAGGTTTCTACTGACGATCCGCTGGCGCTGGTGTCGCGCCTGAGCGATGTTTCGGTGTATGACGCCGCCGCCATTGCTTGGCATATGCCGTTCGATGACGACCAGTATCACCGCCTGCTGAGCGCAGCCGGATTGTCAGTTAGCTGGAGCAGAACCATGCAGAAGCGCCGCCTGAGCGGAAGAATTGAAGATAACAGCCGAAGATTGTGGGGCAAGTAGGCCTGATAAGCGTAGCGCCATCAGGCGGTCAAACGCCCATGGCCAAAAAAAATCGGCCTGCATATGCAGGCCGATGGTTTTTAGGTTCGCTTGTAAAGCGGTAGCCACAGCGTGAGCCGCAACCCGCCAAGCGGGCTGTCGTCGGCCTTCACCCAGCCGCGATGCTGTTGCATAGCGCTTTCGACAATCGCCAGCCCCAGCCCGGTGCCGCCAGATTCACGGTCTCGCGCCTCATCGGTGCGATAGAACGGACGGAAAATCTGCTCGCGATCTTCCGGGCTTACGCCTGGGCCGTCGTCATCAACGTGAACGGTGACGCCGTCTTTATCCACCGAGAAGCTCACGGCGATCTTCGTGTGCGAGTAGCGCAGTGCGTTACGGACGATGTTCTCCAACGCGCTTTCCAGCGCGTTCGGGTTGCCATACAGCGGCCACGGCCCCGGCGGATAGTCAACGTTGAACGATTTACCCATCTGTTCGGCTTCGAACGCGGCGTTATCCAACACCTCGCCCCACAGCTGATTCGCCTTCAGCGTCTCGCTCACCAGCGCGCTCTTCTGTTGATTGCGCGACATCACTAACATGTCGTTGATCATGCTATCCAGACGCTGCGCTTCTGTCTCGATGCGCTCCAGCTCTTTGCTTTCACCGCTGCGGCGACGCAGCAGCGCAGTGCCCAGTTGCAGACGCGTTAACGGCGTGCGCAGCTCGTGGGAGATATCGGAGAGCAGACGCTGCTGGGAGGTCATCATCCGTTCCAGCGCCATCACCATCTGGTTAAAGCTGGCCCCTGCCGCCAGAAACTCCTGCGGCCCGGATTCCAGTTCGGGATGCTGACGCAGGTTGCCCTGGGCGACTTCATCCGCGGCGTTTTTCAGCTTACGCGCCGGTTTTGCCAGGCTCCACGCCAGCCACAGCAGCAGCGGCGCGCTGACCAGCATGGTGACGATCAGCAGCAACAGCGGCCGGTCGAACAGCAGGTTGATAAAGTCAGACTGCGAACTGCTGGCCGGACGGATCAGGTACAACTGATAGTTATCTTCACCGTCACGAATTGAAAATGGCCCGACTAACTCCACGCGCCCGTATTTTTTCTTCTGCGGATGGTCGGCGTTGTCCGACTGCCCGATAAAGTTACGGATAATCTGCATTTCGTTGCGTTCTGCGCCAATCACGCGACCTTCGCTGGTGACCAGCAGCAGACGCTGGCCCGGCGGAGCCCATTTATCAATTGCGCGGAACAGCCGACGCCACCACATCAAATCGTTGGGGGGATCGTTGGCCAGCTCTTCTTCAACGTGCTGTTCAATCATGATGCCCTGACGCTGCTCGCTATCGAGCAGTTCGGTCATCTGACGCGAGTCGAGCTTGGGTAACATCAAAACCAGCATCAACACCAGCGCCAGGGTTAACCAGAAGATGGCGAAGATGCGGGCGGTTAAACTTCCTATCATGAAGCGGAGACCATCAGGTAGCCGCGACCACGCAGGGTTTTAAACCACGGATGACCGTCTTTACGTTCCGGCAGTTTCCGACGCAGGTTGGAAATGTGCATGTCAATTGCGCGGTCGAACGGCGTTAGGCGTTTGCCCAGCACTTCCTGGCTTAAATGTTCGCGCGACACCACCTGACCCAAATGCTGCGCCAGCAGATAGAGCAGGGTGAATTCGGTGCCGGTGAGCTCCAGGGTTTGACCATCGAAGCTGGCTTCCTGGCGGCCTGGGTTCAGGCTCAGGGCGTCAACTTCTACGGTAGGCGAACTGGCATCACTACTTTGCTGCTGTTCGCTCCAGTGCGAACGGCGCAAAATAGCGCGGATACGCGCGACCAGCTCGCGATCGTTAAAGGGTTTAGGTAAATAGTCATCCGCGCCCAGTTCGAGACCCAGAACGCGATCCAGCTCGCTTCCGCGGGCGGTTAGCATAATGACGGGAGTCTGGTGTGTTTGTCGCAATTCCTTCAGCGTGTCGATTCCGTTCTTTTTCGGCATCATCACGTCGAGTAAAAGTAGGTCGATGCTGTCATCAAGAAGCGCAAGCGCCTGTTCGCCGTCATGGGCAACCAGAACGTTAAAGCCTTCCATATCAAGCAGTTCCTTAAGTAAGGAAGTCAGCTCTCGGTCATCATCAACTAATAAAATTTTATTCATATTTTCATCCCTCCGAGGCAGAAATTACGTCATCAGAGCCAGCTAATCCATGACTTTACGTTGTTTTACACCCCCTGACGGATGTTTTCAGCCTGAATCGTAAACTGTCTCTCGTTGAATCGCGACACAAAAGTTTTTGGGAGCATGTGATGCGCAATGTTATCGCTGCCGTCATGGCCTCAACGCTGGCATTCAGTGCACTAAGCCAGGCCGATGAAGTCGTCACCAGCGTTAACTGGCACCCAGCGGAAGATAATTCGCTGCGATATGGCCAGGGTCATATGTTCGACGGTATTAGTTTAACCGAACATCAACGCCAGCAAATGCGCGATTTGATGCAACGGGCGCGACACGATCGCCCACCCGTTAATGTTAGCGAAGTCGAGACAATGCATCGCCTTGTCATCGCAGAAAAGTTTGATGAAGCCGCTGTGCGCGCCCAGGCCGAAAAAATGGCCGAGGAGCAGGTGAACCGCCAGGTTGAAATGGCGAAGGTTCGCAACCAGATGTATCGCCTGCTCACGCCAGAGCAGCAGGTGGCTTTAAATGAGAATCACCAGCAGCGAATGGAGCAGCTGCGTGACGTTGCACGGATGCAACAAGGTTCGAATGTGAATCTGTTTAGTAGCAATACCCGTAGCAACCAGTAACAAACCCTGTTTTTCCTTGCCATAGACACCATCCCTGTCTTCCCCCTCATGATGAGGGGGTTTTTTTTGCCCTAAATTCGACACGGTGCGCTGCATAAACATTCCGCTATACTACGCAGATCTGAAGTCAGGAGTGTTTATGAATCAATCTTATGGCCAGTTGGTCAGCCGCGCGGCAATTGCGGCAACGGTAATGGCCTCGCTGTTGCTGATCATTAAAATTTTTGCATGGTGGTTTACCGGTTCGGTCAGTATTCTGGCGGCGCTGGTGGACTCACTGGTGGATATTGCTGCCTCGCTGACCAACCTATTGGTAGTGCGTTACTCGCTGCAACCGGCCGATGAAGAACACACGTTTGGCCATGGAAAAGCGGAATCGCTGGCGGCGCTGGCGCAAAGTATGTTTATCTCCGGTTCCGCGCTGTTCCTGTTTTTGACCGGTATTGAACACCTGGTACGCCCCACGCCGATGAGCCAACCGGGAATTGGCGTGGCGGTAACGGTCATTGCTCTTATCAGCACCTTGGTTCTGGTGACGTTTCAGCGCTGGGTGGTGCGAAAAACGCAAAGTCAGGCCGTTCGGGCGGATATGCTTCATTATCAGTCTGATGTTATGATGAACAGCGCAATTCTTATTGCACTCGGCCTCTCCTGGTACGGTTGGCATCGTGCCGATGCGCTGTTTGCATTAGGAATTGGCATCTATATTCTATATAGCGCGTTACGTATGGGGTACGAAGCGGTTCAGTCGCTGCTGGATCGCGCGTTGCCCGATGAGGAACGCCAGGAAATTATCGACATCGTGACCGCCTGGCCGGGCGTAAGCGGTGCTCACGATCTCCGTACGCGGCAGTCAGGGCCGACCCGCTTTATTCAGATCCATCTGGAAATGGAAGATAACCTGCCGCTGGTTCAGGCACATCACGTTGCCGACCAGGTGGAGCAGGCGATTTTGCATCGTTTTCCCGGTTCCGACGTGATTATTCACCAGGATCCATGCTCTGTTGTCCCGCAAGGCAAGAGCGGCATTTGAACTTTCGCAGTGGTTGTACAAAGTGTGAGCTAAATCGGCATTATTTGTATAAATAACCGCCGCTTAGCCTGACCTGAATCAATTCAGCAAGAAGCGCTTGATATACTATCTCTACATAGAGTCGTTCTCTCCCCCAATTGTGGGAGCGCTTCGGGCAGAAGAATTAATTTTTAGCATTCCTAAGTTCAGAGGTAGTCATGATTAAGAAAATCGGTGTGTTGACAAGTGGCGGTGATGCGCCAGGCATGAACGCCGCGATTCGCGGCGTGGTGCGCGCGGCGTTGACGGAAGGCCTGGAAGTGATGGGCATTTACGACGGTTATCTGGGCCTGTATGAAGACCGCATGGTCCCGCTTGACCGTTACAGCGTGTCCGACATGATCAACCGTGGCGGCACCTTCCTCGGCTCCGCGCGCTTCCCGGAATTCCGCGACGAAAACGTCCGTAACGTGGCTATCGAGAACCTGAAAAAACGCGGCATTGATGCGCTGGTGGTTATCGGTGGTGACGGTTCCTACATGGGCGCTATGCGTCTGACCGAAATGGGCTTCCCGTGCATCGGTCTGCCGGGCACCATCGACAACGATATCAAAGGCACTGACTACACCATCGGCTTCTTCACCGCGCTGAGTACCGTGGTAGAAGCGATTGACCGTCTGCGTGATACTTCTTCTTCTCACCAGCGTATCTCTGTTGTTGAAGTGATGGGCCGCTACTGCGGTGACCTGACTCTGGCGGCAGCTATCGCGGGCGGCTGCGAGTTCATCGTGGTGCCGGAAATCGAATTCAAACGTGACGACCTGGTGGCAGAAATCAAAGCGGGCATCGCAAAAGGTAAGAAACACGCCATCGTTGCGATTACCGAACACATGTGTGATGTTGACGAGCTGGCGCACTTTATCGAAGCGGAAACTGGCCGTGAAACGCGCGCAACCGTTCTGGGCCACATCCAGCGCGGCGGCTCCCCGGTGCCTTACGACCGTATCCTGGCATCCCGTATGGGCGCGTATGCCATTGAACTGCTGCAGCAGGGCTTCGGTGGTCGTTGCGTCGGCATTCAGAACGAAAAACTGGTTCACCATGACATCATCGACGCGATCGAAAACATGAAGCGTCCGTTTAAAGGTGACTGGCTGGAATGCGCTAAGCAACTGTACTAATTCACATTTGCCCGGAAACGGGCAGATTTGAGCGAAAAAAAAGCCTTCTCATTGAGAAGGCTTTTTTACAGGTTCAGGGCGCTTATTCAATATCCAGCGCATCTTCCGACAGGATAATGCCGGTGTTATCGGCATAGAGATGATCGCCGGAGAAGAAGGTCACGCCGCCGAAGTTGACGCGCACGTCGCTTTCGCCGATGCCTTCACCTGCTGCGCCGACCGGAATGGCGGCAATAGCCTGGATGCCGATATCCAGCTCTTCTAAATCATCGACCTGACGCACCGCGCCGTAGACCACGATGCCTTCCCACTCGTTCTGAGTGGCCAGACGGGCGAGGTCGGCGTCGATCAGCGCACGGCGGACAGAACCGCCGCCGTCGACCAGCAGAATGCGGCCACGGCCGTTCTGTTCGAGCAGATCGTACAGCAACCCGTTATCCTCGAAACATTTCACGGTGATGATTTGCCCACCGAACGACAGCCGTCCGCCAAAGTTAGAGAACAGGGGTTCTACTACGTTGACATCTTCCTGGTAGATGTCGCAAAGCTCGGAAGTATCGTATTTCATAGGATTAACGCTCAGTTGCTGCGAGTGATTTTAGTATATCGCGCTCTACGCATTGTTGGCAAAATCATCAATTGTTAATTGATATTTGTCAGTTAAGCGAACGTCTTGCTGAGCACAATTCCAATGACGAACAGTAGGTTAGTCAACAGCGCCCCTTTTACCGTCCGTTCCAGCATGGGCGGCATTGCCTGCGGCGAGCGTTCACGCATCACGTAGCGAGCCTGTTTCACCAGCAGCGGCGCGCTGAGGATAAACAGCCAGCCCCACGGGCTGTGCAGGGAAATGAGGTTAAACAGCGCCAGGCACACCAGCGTACCCATCAGCAGGCAGACGTGATAGCGGCGGGCGTTAACCGGCCCTAAACGCACTGCCAGCGTATTTTTGCCGTTCTCACGGTCGCTGTCGATATCGCGCAGATTATTGATATTCAGCACCGCCGTGGCCAGCAGGCCGCAGGCGGTGGCGGGCAGGATAATCGCGCTGCTCAGGCTGTGAGTCTGTAAGTACCAGCTACCGATAACGCTCAACCAGCCGAAGAAGATGAGAACGGAAATATCGCCAAGGCCGATATAGCCATACGGGCGCGTGCCGACGGTATAGGTGATGGCGGCGATAATCGCCAGCAGCCCCAGCACCAGGAAACCGATAAAGTCGCCGGTCGTCTGTGACGCGGTGAACAGCAGAGCCAGGCCGGAGACGCAAATCAAGCCGACGGTGATAATCAGCGCGCGCTTCATCTGCTGCTGGGTAATCACTCCTTTTTGCATCCCGCGCAGCGGGCCGATGCGGTCCGGCTTGTCGCTGCCTTTCACCGCATCGCCGTAGTCGTTGGCGAGGTTAGAGAGAATTTGCAGCAGGCTGGCGGTGATCAGCGACAGCACGGCGACGCCCGCGTCAAAGTGGCCCTGCCACCAGGCGAGGGTGGTGCCGACGATAATCGCCGCGCAGGCCAGAGGCAATGTTTTGGGACGCAGGCTTTCCAGCCAGGCCTGAGTGCGGCTTACAGGTGTATTTGTCATAGTAATCAGCCAATAAAAATGGGGCTTTTCAGCCCCATCAATTAAAGATGAAAATGCAGTGACCGCGATTATAGGATAAAACGGCTCAGATCTTCATCTGCGACCAATGCATCCAGATGTTTACTCACGTATTCCGCATCAATTGTGATGCTCTGGCCATTGAGATCGCTGGCGTCGTAGGAGATATCTTCCATCAGGCGCTCGAGAACGGTATGCAGACGACGCGCACCAATGTTTTCGGTGGTTTCGTTGACCTGCCATGCCGCCTCGGCAATGCGCTTGATGCCGGACTCGGTGAACTCAATGTTCACCCCTTCGGTGGCCATCAGCGCTTTGTACTGCACGGTCACGGAGGCGTTTGGTTCGGTCAGAATACGCTCGAAGTCCTGGGTGGTCAGCGCTTTCAGCTCAACGCGAATCGGCAGACGGCCCTGCAGTTCAGGGATCAGATCTGACGGGCTTGCCACCTGGAACGCACCGGAAGCGATAAACAGGATATGGTCAGTTTTGACCATGCCGTGTTTGGTGGAGACGGTGCAGCCTTCAACCAGCGGCAGCAG
>ERZ1026892.82-NODE-82-length-43469-cov-11.190192_pt1 | contig 43469 bp, 33 predicted proteins | sample MGYA00380176_ERZ1026892 | MGnify/ENA primary metagenome ERZ1026892 (study PRJEB33269, sample SAMEA4719812) | human gut metagenome | biome: human-associated habitat; feature: organic feature; material: feces | place: Cameroon | collected 2013-10 ... | reverse complement strand
CCTCCTTTTTTCATCAAAGCCTCAGGTTTCGAAAGATTCCTGAGGCTTTTTGTTTATTGTATATCTTCGTCGAATCTGCCTTTTGTTTTTCCTGTTGTGGGGAATTGTAAAATTCGTAGTTTCCTCGTCTTCTATGGCTTGTGTTCTTATCCTGTAACAAAGCCCCAACAATCATATGCAAGGACCTTGTTTACGCTCATCTTCATCTCTTAGACTTTCATCATACGCTCCAATTCCTTACACACTTTCAAAGTTACAAAACATATACCTATATGAGCTTCGATGCGTTTGCGTGTAAAATGTAACTAATGTAAAACGGCCGGGCTTACTATGTAAGCTCGACCGTTTGTTTTGAAGGCTCGTCATGAGCCGTTATCTGGAATTATACTTATTCGCTGAACGTTACACAAGAGGGCACCGATGTCAATGGTTTTTGGGCAAATGGGCAACCCATGAAAATCATGTAGATGTCGTCGGGTATACCTCTATGCTCTGCACTGATGGTTGCCTTTCTCAGGTTCTTGCAGTTTTTGAAAGCTTCGTACTCTATCTGTATGCTTGCTGGCAGCGATACAGATGTGAGGCCGTTGCAGCCCTCGAAGGCGTTAGAGTCGATGAGTTTCAGGTTCGTCGTCACAGGTACCGCTGTCAGGGCTGTGTTCTTGAAGGCGTTCTGCCCAATGGTCGTTACTGTCTGCGGGAGGTCGATGTGTGCAAGCGCCTTGCAGTCTTCAAAGGTTCCGGTATCTATCTTGTCGATGTTTTGTGGCAGCGTAACCTTTGTCAGCGACCAGCAGCCCAGGAACATGCTGTTCTCCAGCTTCTCAAGATGTGCGGGCAACTTGACTTCTGTCAGCCCTGTACACGCGACAAAGCAGCTGTGTCCGATGGTTTTCACGCTGTTGGGTACGCTGATGGTTTTGAGTGCAGGAATGTTGCTGAAGGCTCCCTTGCCAATATTCGTCACTGTTGCAGGAATGTTGATCTCTGAAATGGTGGAACTCATAAAGGCATTGACACCGATTGATTTCAAGCCCATCGGCAGCGTCACGCTCTTCACCTTCTTCTCGTAGAAGGCTGATCCTCCAATCTCGGTCACCCTGAACATGTGGCCAGCAAAGCGTATGGATGAGGGCACGGTGTAGTCTTTGCCTGTCGACTCGTCGTTGTCCATCTCCAGCAGCTTGGCGGTCCTTTCGCTGGGGTTCACTTCAAACCACATCTCGTCGACGTTCATCCTGTTGTCGTAAGCCGAATTGCCCTCATACACGGTCACTGTTACCTCTTTTGTGGTGCGGTTTATGCTTTTGAGATATGTTACCGTCTCTGGTTTCAGCGAGGGGTAAAGGGCTGAATAGTCTGACTGCATGGCGCGTTTGAACGCCCCGCTCTCCAACACTTCTGGCATCTCGTCCGTACTGCCGTTGAGGTATCTCACGGCGTTGTTAAGCGCCTCTATGCGATCTCCCATCTCCTCTCCGTTTTCCTCGCGACGTACAACAACGGGTGAGCAAACGTCTGACGTATGTTTCTTCACAAAGTTGTCTAACATGTTTACTTCAGCCACGAGGCTGGCGTTGTCCATGTCGTGAATGAAGGGGAGCGACCTGTACCAACTGTCTTGCTTGGAGCAGACAGGAGGCAGTGGCGAACGCGCGTTTTTGCGTCCGTGCCATGTCGACGGGCCCAGACCTCGGCAGAGTTTTATCGTCATTTCCTTCTTTTTGGGGCTTAGCGTCACGCCGCCAGCCATCGAGCTGCCAGCTTGCGTTCTTGTGCGTCGCATGCTTTCGCCGCCCGCTTTGTTTCGCACCTTGTTTTCCACACGGGTTCGGGTCCTCGAAGCAGCACCTTCGGTATCCTCCACCGTCTTCACCACGTCTTTCACAGGATTGGGCATAGCCTGTTTTACAAGTTTTGCACCTTTATTCTTCAACTTATTCAGAAATCCTTGCGCAGGAGCCTGTGTGGTACCCATTGTCAAGCATAAGGTTGATAACAGAAATAATTGTTTAACATTCATAATCTTCTTGTTGGTTATACGTTAGTTATTGATTGTTTAGGTTGCAAATATAATGAAAATATCTTATATTCACCCGAAAGATTATAATTATTTTTTGTTGCTTACATTCTTTCTCTCTTTTTGACTCAACTTTCGCAAATGGGGAAGTTAAAGGAGTTATCGCTCCCTACGGTCGCTGAGGAGTTAAGACAATAAAAGGGTGACCCTTGTTTCAGAGTCACCCTTAAGATGATTTGCTTGTTGTTGCGAAAAACGCCGTTTTATTTACCTCTACGGTGATTTCTTGTCTTTTGCTTAGACTTTCTTGCTTTCTTGGCAGAAGTGCTTGTAGAAGGCTTTTCTTTGCGTATTGGTGCAGAGTCGCCTGCCAATGTGAAGTCAAGTTGTTTCTTTTCTAAATTGGCTTGTGCCACTTTGATGCGGATCTCGTCTCCCAACTGGTATTTGTTGTGGTGGCGTCTTCCAACGAGGCAGAAGTTCTTTTCGTCGAAATCATAGTAATCGTCAGCGATGTCTCGCATAGGAATCATACCTTCGCAATGGTTTTCGTCGATGGTGGCATAGATACCATAACTGGTAATGCCACTGATGTGGGCATCGAATTCTTCACCCAGTTTATCACCCATAAACTCTACCATTTTATATTTGATGCTGTCACGTTCTGCATTCTGAGCAATCTGCTCCATTTCAGAACAGTGTTCGCATAGCTCCTCGTAATGCTTTTCGTTGGCGCTTCTTCCTCCTTCACTATACTTGGTAAGCAAGCGGTGTACCATGGTGTCGGGATAGCGACGTATAGGTGATGTGAAGTGTGTGTAATATTCGAATGCTAAACCAAAGTGCCCGATATTGTGTACAGAGTATTTGGCTTTCATCATAGCGCGCAGGGCAACCATTTGGATGAGGTTGTTCTCGGGTTTACCTTCGCAGTCTGCCATCAACTTATTCAGGCTTTTTGCTGTAGCACCCTTGGTGCCCTCTGTTTTCATCTTATAGCCAAACTTTACTACAAATTCGCGCAGCGTTTCCAACTTTTGAGGGTCTGGATTGTCGTGTATACGGTAAGGCAGGGTTTTAGACTTCTTGCCTTTCTTGACCTTTCCTATACTTTCAGCAACTGTTCTGTTGGCTAAGAGCATAAACTCCTCTACGAGCTTGTTGGCGTCTTTGGAGCGCTTAAAATAGCAACTTATGGGTTTACCTTTTTCGTCAATATCGAAGTGTAATTCTTCGCGGTCGAACTTCACGGCACCATTCTTAAATCTTGCTGCTCTCAGTTTCTTGGCTATGCGGTCGAGTGTGATGAGCTGCAGCGCATTTTCTCCCTGATAAGGATGTTCTTTGGTTTCGGCTGGTGCAGGTTCACCCGTTCCGTCTATGACTCCATTAGCTTCCAGCAATTCCTGTACCTCTTCATATTTATATCGCCGGTTGCTCTTGATGACCGTATGTACAATGCGATAGTTCTTTACTTCTGCGTTATTATCGAGTTCGAAGATGACACTATAGGCCAATTTCTCCTCGTCAGGTCGCAGAGAGCAGATAAAGTTGCAGAGACGTTCTGGCAACATCGGTATGGTGCGGTCGACGAGATAGACTGATGTGGCTCTTTTGACAGCCTCTTTATCTATGATGCTTCCTTCGGTGACATAGTGCGACACATCAGCGATATGTACACCCACCTGCCAGTTGCCATTGTCTAACTTTTGAATACTGAGTGCATCATCGAAATCTTTTGCATCCTTAGGGTCTATGGTGCAGGTGAATACATCGCGGAAGTCTTCTCGCTCCTTAAAGTCTTGCTCTGTTATCTCACCAGTAATCTTATTGGCAGCATCCTCCACATTCTTAGGATACTTGTATGGTAGACCATATTGAGCTAAGATAGAGTTCATCTCCACATCGTTTTCGCCCTTTTGTCCAAGGACGTCGACAACCTCACCGATAGGACTTTTATTTTCGCCATCGGGCCATTCTATGATACGTACTACAGCCTTGTCGTCGGTCTTTCCTCCCTTCAACTTGCGTTTCGGAATGATGATGTTGTGTGCAAAGACATCACTTGGAGTCACTAAATAGGCGATGTCTTTATCAACCTTTAGACGACCCACAAAGCTATCTTTGGCGCGTTCGATGATTCTGTTAACCTGTGCCTCTTTGATGTGGTTCTTGCGGCGTGCGAGGAAGGTAAACTCCACATGGTCGCCATTGAGAGCTCCCATGGAGTTGCGTTCAGAAACGAAGATAGGCTTTTCGCTTCCTTCTGGAATGACAGAGTTTTTGCCGTTAGGCTTGCGTACAAACTTGCCCTCCATGACCTGAATACTCTGGTTGAGTCTGTATGAATTGTCACTTACCTTAGCAAGATAGTCATCCCATGCCATTTCCTCCATCGTGTCGATAGCCAACATCTTCAGAGGATGGGTATCGAGATGCAGGGCACGGAAGATATCCTTGAAACTAAGCGTGACGCCTGGTTGACTGGCAAAGAATTCCTGCAGCTTCTCAGTGAGCTGCGCTTTATTCATTCTTTTGCCTCCTTTTTTTCCTTTTCCCATAGTTGTTTGTTTTATTTGTTAGGGGTATTATAATCTTTTAAGTAGAGAAGGATGTTGAGACCAAAGTCTCTCTTGGTGCTAATGGTCAGCGTAGTATTTCCTTCAGTTGCTTCAAGCCTTCACTTGCACCCTTCATGATATGTTCTATCTTGTAGTAACCATTGGTGTTGACGGCACCCGGGTCGATGAGATAGATAGGTATGTGTGGCTTGGTGTATGATATTAAGCCCGCAGCAGGATATACGTTGAGTGATGTGCCGATAATGACAAAGATGTCGGCTTGCTGTACGGCTTCTGCTGCTGGCTCTATCATAGGTACACTTTCTCCGAAAAAGACGATGAAAGGGCGTAGCAGACTGCCATCACCAGCCAGTGTGCCTGGTGTTATTTGGCTATTGTCTTCAGGCAATTCCTGAATGTATTGTGCATCGTATGGATTGCGTGAAGAGCAAACCTTGCTTAGTTCTCCGTGTAGGTGGATGACATGACTTGAACCAGCTTTCTCATGTAGGTTATCTACATTCTGAGTTATTACCGTCACTTCGAAATCGTTTTCCAGTTCCTTGATGATGCGATGCCCTTCGTTGGGCTGGGCTGCATACAGTTTTTTGCGCAGCATGTTATAGAAGTTGGTCACTAAGGTTGGGTCGGCTTCCCATCCCTCATGGGTGGCTATCTGCTCTACAGGATAGTTTTCCCACAATCCGTCATTGCCGCGGAAAGTCTTGAAGCCACTTTCCACCGACATGCCTGCACCAGTTAAAAAAACAAGTTTCTTCATAAATCTTTTATTAAGAATGCACAAAAATAGCAATTTTTCTGCAAATAGCATCGTTATGAGTAAGAAAAATGTTATCTTTGCACTCGTTTTAAAACAAAATAAGATTATTAATAACAAAACATTATAGTATAGATTTATGGACAAAGTAAGTTACGCTTTGGGTATTGGCATTGGTCGCCAGTTGGCATCAATGGGTGCAGAGAAATTAAACATCGACGATTTTGCTCAGGCTGTCAAGGACGCTATTGCTGGCAATTTGCAGATTGGCGAGCAAGAGGCTCAGGAGTTGGTGCAGAACTTCTTTGCTGAGCAGGAGGCTAAGGCACAGGCTGCTGCTGCCGAGAAGGGTAAGGTAGCCAAGGAAGCTGGTGAGAACTTCCTCGAAGAGAATGGCAAGAAAGAAGGCATCATCACTACAAAGAGTGGTTTGCAATATCAGGTGTTGCGTGAGGGCAATGGTAAGGCTCCTAAGGCTACCGACCAGGTGGAGTGTCACTACGAGGGTACTCTTATTGATGGTACCAAGTTTGATAGCTCTTACGACCGTGGTCAGACAGCTACTTTCCCATTGAATCAGGTTATCGCTGGTTGGACTGAGGGTCTTCAGCTGATGACAGAGGGTGCTAAGTATCGCTTCTTCATCCCATATCAGTTGGGTTATGGTGAGCGTGGTGCTGGTGCATCTATCCCTCCATATTCTGCATTGATTTTCGATGTAGAGCTTGTAGCAGTGAAGTAAAACAAGAGAATAAAGAACAAAACATAGAAAAAACAATGAAAAAGTTATTTTTTGGAGCCGTTGTGGCTTGTGCTGCTGCTACTTTTGTAGCTTGCGGCAATTCTACCCCTAAGGCAGACCTCAAGACAGATGTCGATACAATGAGCTATGCTATGGGTATGTCTCAAACTCAGGGTTTGAAGGAGTTCATGGTAGAACGTATGGGTGTAGACACCGCTTACATGGATGACTTCATCAAGGGTCTTAACGATGGTGCCAATGCTGGTGATGATAAGAAGAAGGCTGCTTATTATGCAGGTATTCAGATTGGTCAGCAGATTAGCAACCAGATGGTAAAGGGTATCAACCATGAGGTATTTGGTAATGATTCTACTCAGACCATCTCTTTGAAGAACTTCATGGCTGGTTTTATCACTGGTACTACAGGCAAGAAGGGCTTGATGACTGTAGAGCAGGCTCAGCAGGTGGCTCAGGCCAAGATGATGGCTATCAAGTCTAAGGCTATGCAGAAGCAGTATGGTCCTAACAAGGAGGCCGGTGAAAAATTCCTTGCTGCCAACAAGAAGAAGGCAGGCGTGGTAACCCTTCCTTCAGGTGTACAGTATAAGGTTATCAAGGAAGGTAATGGCCCATTGCCTAAGGATACCTCTTTGGTAAAGGTAAACTATGAGGGTAAGACCATCGATGGCAAGGTATTCGATTCTTCTTACAAGCGTGGTGAAGCTGTATCACTTCGTGCCAACCAGGTTATCAAGGGTTGGACAGAGGCTTTGGTACACATGCCTGTAGGTTCTGTTTGGGAGGTCTATATTCCTCAGGAGATGGCTTACGGTGAGCGCGAGCAGGCACAGATTAAGCCTTTCTCTGCCCTTATTTTCAAGATAGAACTGGTTTCTATCGAGAATAAGTAATCAATCTATTTTTGGAGACTCAAAGAGGACTTTCGAGAAATATGAAAAAAAAGATAATGATAGCACTCGTCCTCGTGGCGAGTGCTTCTTTGTTTACGGTAAGTGCCGCAAACAAGAGTAAGAATAAGGCGAAAGCTAAGAAGTCAGCTACGCCTACTGTAGTGTTGGCTTCTGCTTCTGATTCATTGAGCTATGCTGCCGGTATGAAGGCCAGTCATCAGGGCTTGATTCCCTATATCCAGCAGGCTTATCAGGTAGATACCGCTTATATGAGCGACTTTATGAGAGGTTACAGTGAGGCTTTTCAGCATGGTAACACTCCTCAGGATGTGGCTTATGCTGCTGGTGTACTCATTGCTAAGATGAGCAAGGAGCGCATCCTTCCTGCTACCAAGCAGGAGTTTAAGTCTACCAACGATTCTATTGTAGCCGACCTGTTCAATCAGGGATTCTTGGCTACTCTTTCTAATGATACCACCTTCTTTACTCCAACAAAGGCATCAGAATATACCAATGATGTACTGATGGGTGAGAGCAAGCGCTGGTTGGCAGAGAATGCGAAGAAAGAAGGTGTAAAGGTTACTCCCAGTGGCTTGCAGTATAAGGTGCTGAAGGAAGGCCATGGCGAGGTGCCTAAGAGTAGCGATGAGGTAGAGGTTATCTACGAGGGTCGTCTGCTCGATGGTACAGTATTTGATGCCACTTCTAAGCATCATGGTGCCAAGACTGATAAGTTTAATGCAGGACGTCTTATCAAGGGATGGACAGAGGCTCTTACCATGATGCCTGTAGGCAGTAAGTGGGAGATTTATATTCCTCAGGACTTGGCTTATGGTTCTCGTGGTGCAGGTCAGATTCCACCTTATTCTACTTTGGTCTTCGACCTGGAATTGGTGAGCATCGTAAAGCCTGAGGTACAGGAGAGCAAGCCAGCTACAGAAGTGAGTGAAAAGGCAGCAGCGACCAAGAAGGTTGTTCCTGCCAAGAAACTGACTCCTGCTAAGAAGGCTGTTGCAAAAAGAAGAAAGTAAGCTAACTACGTCTTACGATAAAGCAAAGAGCTTGATGAATGTTAGGTCATATCCCATTCATCAAGCTCTTTTTATTTTTAGATATTTATCTACTTTATTTCAGATATTCTCCGAAGTCAGTGAGACGCATATCACCCTTCTTCAAGAAGGTGTCGTGCATGGCGAGTGCAGCCCTCATGCTCTGAGGTTCATGCCCCTTTTCGGCAAACTTGAGGTATTCGCGCAGCATGGGACGATAGTCGGGATGAGCACAGTTCTCAATAATCTCCTTGGCTCTGCGCAATGGACCCTTACCACGAAGGTCGGCAACGCCCTGCTCGGTAACGATAACATCCACATCGTGCTCCGTACTATCCACATGGCTACACATGGGTACGATGGCAGAGATGCATCCATTCTTGGTGGTACTCTGTGTGGTGAAGATGGATATGAACCCATTACGCTCATAGTCGCAACTACCACCGATGCCGTTCATCAACTTGCTTCCGCAGATATGGCTCGAGTTCTCGTTGCCATAGATATCGCACTCGATGGCGGTGTTCATCGCGATAACACCCAGTCGACGAATCACCTCAGGCGAATTGCTTATCTCACTTTGACGGATGGTGAGGTGCTGTCTGAAATAGTTGATATCGTCGTACACTTCTTTCAGTGTGTCGTTGGTGACGGTGAGTGATGAGCAAGAAGCATCCTTGATTCTACCCTCACGCATATATTTCACCACAGCGTCTTGTACCACTTCGGTATATACGCTGAACACTGGTACGTCTGGGTTTTGTCCCAAAGCCTCTAATACGGCATTTGATGTAACACCAACACCGCTCTGCAGAGGCAGAAATTGTGGTGGGATGTGTCCCTTTTTCAGGTCAGAAACCAAGAAGTCGGCAACGTTGTGTCCCATCTGCTCGGTTACAGGGTCGAGAGGTTTGAAGGCACGTGCCTCCTCAGGAATATTACATTCCACGACACCCACAATCTTCTGTGCGTCGATCTCTACATACTCCTTGCCGATGCGGTCGCCCACATGCAGGATAGGAATAGGTTCGCGGAAGGGACATTCTGCTATTTCATACACGTCGTGTAGATAGCGTGAAGCAGGGCTGTGGAAGGTGTTTTTCTCGATGAGTACCTTCTTGGCCAAGCGCACGATAGTGGGAACGATGCCACCGGCAGAGGTGAGGAAAGCCTTACAGGTGGTCTCACCCTCTTCCAGGTCGGATACCTCGATGATGGCGAGGTCTATCTCTCCATAGAATCCACGGCGCAAGCGTTCTGCCATGTGTCCTAAGTGCATATCCTCATAGTCTATCTCTCCCAAGTTGGTATGGGTGCGGAAGTCTTTATTCGTAGAAAATGGCGCACGAAATTTGATGGCATGGGCTGCAGCCATGTCACCCTCTATGCTCTGCGACGTAGAAGCTCCTGTCAAGATGCCTACTTGGAAGGGGCGTCCTGCTTCATGTTCTGCGATGGCTCTCTTGGAGAGTTCGCGGAAGGTAGCCTTGGGTACGCCGTTAGGGGTAAAACCACTCAGTCCGATGTTATCTTGGTCGTTAATCATCGCTGCTGCTTCGGCAGCTGTCAACCTTGTATATGCCATTTTCTTATGATTTATAACTTTTAGTGGCTGCAAAGTTACACATTATTTTTTATATAGGCTAATCTTTTGACGATTTTATGCAAATAAAAGGCTGTTTGCTTGCATTTCTTGCATAAGTATGCAATAATTGCTCACTTTATGTATCCTACCATCTCTCTTTGCCTTTATAAGTTGTTTATGAAGCGTTCTATCAGTTTGCGGCGGTACCAGCATCCTACCTTCACGTAGTTTAGGTACTCGAATGGTGGATAGAACACGCATAGATTGTCAATGACCTCCAACAAGTAGTTGATATTGATGATGAATTTTTGATTCACCTGTACGAAAGAGTCATCGGAGCTGACAAGTGCATTTCCTTTTACGTTGCGTTTCAACTTGATGGGGGATTTACTGTTTGCCACGATGACCTCCCAACAGCGCAACTCTTGGTTGTACTGAAATAAACCGATTTCCTTGTTATCCACCACATGAAAGTCGTACTTGTTAATAAAGAAGAGTTGCTTGCCATTCTTCTTGCTTATTGTCTGTTTGGGGCTCTCTTCCTTTTTGTAAGCCTTGATGCGTTGCACGATGCCGTCAAGTTCTTTCTCCTCAATAGGCTTGAGTAACACATCGAACACCTTTTTTCTGAAAGCTGGCAGAATGTAGGAGGCGTATGCCGTATAAATGACCACCAAGCATGACTCCAAGTGCCTGTTGCCAAGATGGTCGAGGAAGTCAAGTCCGGAAATGTCTGGAAGTTCGATGTCGAGAAACAACACATTGGGGCTAAACTTGTCGATGAGATCAAGACCGCCCATTCCGTTGTTGGCGATGCCCATTACCTGAATCTCCGAATATTTGTTTAGTGATTGAGATAACTTTTCTGCAGCCTCCTTATTGTCGTCTATGATGATGGATTGTATCATTGTGATATTGTTTTGATTTTACTGCCACTTGATGTATGTTGGAATGTAGATGCGAGCTTGGCATCCTATAGTGTTGACTGTGTCATCTTTTAAGTTTTTCAAGGAGAATCTTATCTTCTTCTTGTTTTGTGCGTTGATGGCAGCGATGGTCTTGCTCACTATTTGGAGACCCATACGCTTTTTCCCCAACTTTGTGATGTCTATGCCTGGTCCATTGTCAGCTACTGATATGAAGTAACCGCCATCTCCTCTCTGGATGCTAATGATGAGCTTCTTCTCGCCTTCCCAGCCCATTAGCCCATGTATTACACTGTTTTCTGCAAGTATCTGTATTAGCATGGAGGGGATGAGAATCTGTGACAAGTCCAGGTTGTCGTCCTTGTGGATTTCGAAGTGGAAATTTTCGCCTAATTGGTGTCGCTCCACCTTAATATATTGTTCCACGAAACTCAGTTCTTCTGCCAGTGGGATGATGGAGCGGCATGACAAGTCGAGATTGGCTCTGATGAGTTTTGTCAGCTCTATCAGTTCTGTCGCCTCTTGCTTTTCTGAGCGGATAATCTTGTTGTTGAGTACGTTGAACACAAAGTGGGGGGAGATACGGTTGCGGGCATTGCTTAGCTTGAGCATCATGACTTCCAACTTCCTCTGTGCCTCTCGCTTATGTGTGTAGATGGCACCGATTATTGTCAGTAATGCCAATACGATGATGCCGCCCACTGCAATGAGTATCCTATTGTGAACTTTCTGGATGAGGGCGTTCTTGTGTTCCATCTGCAGTTTGTGATGCAGCATAATGGTGTCTTGAGCCAGACGCTCCATAATTTCGGAGGCTCTCATGTTGGTGCGGTTGTGCTCCAGAGAATCGTTCATTCTCAAGTCTTCTTTTAGATTCCGATATGCTTTTTGGTAGTTGCCGGTAAGTTCGTAGTAACTTCTAAGGTATTTATTGCGTATCTGTCGCATACTGAATGCAATATTGTCGATGTTATGCTCAGATGCCAAAATGCGTGGAATGGCTTGAAGGTCACGTTTCTTCACGGCCACCCCGATGCGTATGGTGTTACAGTAGTATAGGGCAAGGAGGTCGCCGTTTTGGCGCATAAATGGCTCTACCTCTTCCAGGTATCTCGCTGATGTGTTGACACTATCCAGGCATAAGTACACGTCTGCCATATTGAGCTTGCATAGGTACATGTCGAAGGTGTCAGTCTTTCCCTCCTTCTCCAAGAAGTGCTTCAGTTCCAAAAATTTCTCCAATGAGGACCTATAGTCAAGGGTGTAGTAATAATAGGAGCCATAATTGTTCAGGTAGTAAGCTTGCATGCTGACAGACATCTCTTGGCGGTGCTTGTCAGTCTGCTGGTAGTACTTTAGTGCCGTGTCGAAGTCATTCAGCTGCTGGTAGATGGTGGCGAGCCCCAAGTAGAGGGTGACGTTCTCCTTGCTGGGGAGGTCGAGAGAGTCTGTGAGGAAAAGAGCGCGGCGATACCATGCGGCTGCATCGGGCAGCAAATTGTAGAACATGTAGGCATCTCCTAAGTTGGCGCATATCTTGGGCAATTGCTCTTGCGCATCGCTCTTTGTAAGATGTTTGTAACTCTCTTTGTAGAGTTCTATCACTTCTTGTGGGTTCTTGTGAAAGTTATGTAGGTTGAGTGCCTTGCAGTTGTAGGCATAGGCCAACAAGGTGTTGATTCGTGGCGATTTTGGCTGTCGCTTGCAGTAGGCGATGGTGGCATTTATATAAGGTATGAATGAGTCGGGAGTTGCCGAGAGACAGTAGTACTTGCTTAGCCTGGCGTATAGCTCGTAGATGGCTATACTGTCTGGGGCTTGCAACAAAGCCTTCGCAACCATTTGCCTTGCCATGCTTGAATGGATGTCTATAGAGTCGTCTATGCTTCTTAGGAGACTGTCCGTGTCTCCTCTTACGGTATTGCCTGACTTGGAGTGCGTACATCCCGCAAGTAGCGTGATGCACAACACCATTGTTATGATCTTTTTAATCATTGACAGCATGCTCATTTTCTGTAGGAGTTTTAGGCATTGACGTGTAAATTCCCTTGCAAAGGTAGTAAAAAATATATAAACTTCAAAGGCGAGAATATAGTTTTTTTCTGCCGTCTTGAGGTTGCATATCCCCTATTTAGGAGGAGATTAAAACAAAGTAGAGGTATATAAGCATTGAAAATGCACAAACGAAACCTTATAGCTGATAAATGAGCACAATGTACGATTTTGTGGGTTTGCGAAAACTTTTTTTATTACTACCTTTGCATCAGCTATGTAGATATTTAAAGTAACATAAATAGTGATAAGTATTATGAAAATGAAAAGTTTATTTCAAAAGGTGTTCCAAGAGATTCCCCTTACTGGGCAAGGACGGTTGCTATGGGTTTTGACATTGCTCTTGGTGGGTGTGTCTTCCTTTGCCAAGAAAGGTAAGTTCGACTACTCTTTGGTATTTGTACCAGAGGAAGGTGGCGTGATGTTTGAGAAGATTACTGATGATGCCGATTGCGTGGCAGACTACAAGAATGGGCTCGTAAGCAAGGCTTCGGGCATATTTGGTTCCAAGAAAACTAACGTGATAGATTGGTGGGTGATTCCACAGATAGCTCTTTCTCCAGACGGCAAGCGCATCGGTTACATCAATGAGAAGAATGGTACTACCAACGTGATGATCAAGAATGCCGCCAAGGGAGGTGCCAGCGTGCAGCGCACGTTCCGTACCAATGTGGAGGGCTTCTCATGGAGTCCTGACGGCAATACCCTCTGCTTCACCGAGGTAAGAGGAAACCATCATGGCATTTATCTTGTGGATGCCAATCAGGGTACGGTGGTAAGACAAATCTCCAACGGCAACGACAACGACTATGGTGGGGTAATTAGTCCTGACGGCAATACCCTCTATTTCCATCGTGGCGAGGGATACGCCAACTATAGTCTTTGGAGCTACGATCGCAAGACCAACTTGTTTTCCAACTATAGCCGTGGTATGACGGCATGCCTCATTCCTGGCGACCCTAATACCATCTATTGTGCTCGCTTCACAACCAACAAGGAGAGTGAGATATGGAGAATCAACTTCAAGACTGGTGTAGAGGAGGTAATTCTCGCACAACCAGGCAAGAGTTACACCACTCCACAACTGTCTCCTGATGGCAAGTGGCTGCTTGTTACGGGCAACAGCCGTTCTGAGAAGGAGGGCATTGACAATACCGACATCTTCGTGGTGCGTACAGATGGAACCCAGCTTACCCAGCTCACTTACCATCCAGGCAACGACTTGTCGCCAGTGTGGTCGCCTGATGGCAAGAGCATCTTCTTCCTCTCACAGCGTGGCTCATCCGACAAGGTTTACAATGTGTGGAGAATGAATTTCAACTTGTAGGTCTTACCCTCGGCTTGTATTCTATTTTTTATTAACATATAAATAAATGGTTATTTATGAAAAAGTTATTTATTGCAACCATCTGTGCCTTCATGGCACTCTCAGTTTCTGCACAGCGTGCAAGTAGTTCTTCATCTTCTTTCTTCTCAACTGAGAAGGCGGAGACTGGTGTTCGTTTCGGTGTTCGTGCAGGTCTCAACTTGAGCACTCTCTCATTGGTGGAGGACAACCACACCTATACCACTGATTCACGTGCGGCATGGCATGTAGGTGCCATCGTGGACATCCCATTGATGCAGAGTCTTTACGTTCAGCCTGGATTGTATTTCATAAACAAGGGTGGAAAGGAGTCTGAAGGGGAAGCAAAAGTCACTTACTCTCCTATGTATCTTGAGATTCCAGTATTGGCTTCTTATCGTTATGATTTCGGAAGTACAGCTCAGTTGCAGATTAATGTCGGTCCTTATTTCGCTTATGGCGTGGGTGGCAAGGTAAAGATGGAACATGATGGAGAGGAGGAGAGTGATGACTTCTTCCATGAGGACAATGCCAAGAAGTTTGATTGTGGTCTCCAGTTTGGTGCTGGTGTAACCTTCGCTTCTCATTACTATCTTGGCTTTGCCTATGATTTGGGTCTCAGCAATATCGCCAAGAACTCTGGTGATTCTGATGGTAAGATTAAGAACAGAAGTTGGATGATCAGCTTAGGTTATACATTCTAATTTACGTCTCTCACAGTAAGCTCCAAGCAAACTTTCCTGTTCGCTTGGAGCTTTATTTTTCGTCCTTGTCGGCTTGCTTGGTGGTTTCCATCGACCACTTGTAGTACCACTTTGTGCCATCGTCTCATTGGCATGCTCCATGGCAAGGGCTAACTTGCGAAAATAATCTAATACAAGAATCCGAAGCACCACAGTGGAATCTTGTTACCAAAGGGATGCTCTATGCCGTCTGCTGCGATATAGGAATTGCTTACTTGGGCAATCTGCTTGCCATCCTTTGACTTGCCACCCACCTCAAACGTGTATTTCCCATCCACTAAGAAGTCTGCTTGGGAGGTAGCATATTCTATGCGATGCTGATAGGTGAGCTGGTTGACGAAGAATGCTTCTCGCTTTGTACCTTCGTTCACACCGTTTAGCGACAAGGCTTGCATCAAGTTGCTGTTCTCCATATAGATTTTGTCGGGACGTTGCATCTTCTTCAGGGAAACATCACCAGAATAAAGCAGGTTGATGAGCTTGGCTCGCTGTAGATATTGCAGATAGGCAATTAGGGTGGTACGTGACATGCCTGCCATGGCAGACAGCTTCTTCATGTCTATCTGCATAGGATATTCTGAGGCTAAAACCGCCAAGAGGCTCTTCAACTTTCTGATGTTTGATACATCTACACCACATAATTGTGGTAACTCAATTTCCAAGATGAGGTTTGCCACGTTTGAGATACGTTCATAATAATCCTCTTCTCCTTCCAGCACAAAAGGATAATACCCTGTCTTGAGATATTTGTCAAAATAAGCCAAGGGACGGCATTTCTCGTTGACTGCGGTGCAAAGCATGTCTGGTGATAGCAAGAGGCTTGGTAAATCCACAGGGGCAAAAGCAATTCCCTCGCAGAGGAGTAGATACTCTCGGAATGAGAGTCCTTGCATGTTATAGTTGATGCAGCGGCGAGAGAGGTCGGCATCGGAATTCAAGATGTTTAGCACGGATGAGCCTGTAATGACAAAGTGCATGTCGGGATAGGCATCGTATGCATTCTTCAGTTCTTGGCTCCATCCCTCATATTTATGCACTTCATCAGCAAAGATATGCTTGCCGCCCATCTTATAGAACTCATCCACAAAGTCGAGAAATGTGTGGCGGCTGAAATATAGGTTGTCCAAGCTTACATAGATAGCTTCCTTTGGAGCGTTTCCGTATGTTTGTTTGATGTATTGTAGGAGCAAAGTGGTTTTCCCTACACCACGTGCCCCTCGGATTGATACCAGTCTTTGGTTCCAATGTATTTGATGGATGATAGACCTGGTATAGTTTAAGGATGTCATCCTTAGTAGTCGTCTGCATTGGTTGAATAGAGCTTCCATATCTTATTGTTTTATGATTAATGGTCCAAAGATACGACTATTTGTTCAGATCGCAAAACAATTTTGACTAAAATATGTTCAACGAGCTGAACACACTCCGCTTAAAAGTGTTCAGGGTGTTGAACGTGGGACTAAAGTTCACAAGTCAGTGAACCACAACCTTGTGAATTTTCTGGGCGTCGCCTTGGTGCTGATTTTAGAATATGATTTGAATGTTGTTGCACATCAGCTGTTGGGCGGTTGGTGAGCCTATATTTTTCAGAAAAATCACTTGATTCTTCAGGAGACATTTATTTACTTATTCAGAAAAGTTAGTTGTGTAATTTCCTTTTATGATCATTTTGAATGATTGTTATCCGATAGGAGTCTTCTGCCTTTCATCAGCTCTTACTATTTATTCAGATGGTAAAGATTAAGGTATTTTTGCTAATTATCTAAACTTTTGTAAGTTATTAGCCCGATAAATCAGAAAAAAGCACTATCTTTGCACACAAAACATAACAATAATATAGAAAAGTACATACGTATGGAACAGAAACTATTAATCTATAACACCCTCACCCGTACGAAGGAAAGATTTACTCCACTTCATGCACCTAATGTGGGCATGTATGTTTGTGGTCCTACCGTGTATGGAGATCCACATCTTGGTCATGCGCGCCCAGCCATAACCTTCGATATACTCTTCCGCTATCTCAAGCATTTGGGATACAAGGTACGCTATGTTAGAAACATTACTGACGTAGGTCACCTGGAGCACGATGCAGATGAGGGTGACGACAAGATAGAAAAGAAGGCACGACTGGAGCAGTTGGAGCCAATGGAAATAGCTCAGTATTACACCAACCGCTACCACGATGCGATGGAGGCACTCAACGTGCTTCCTCCCAGTATAGAGCCTCATGCCACAGGTCATATTATCGAACAGGAGAAACTGGTACAGGAAATCCTCGATAATGGCTATGCCTACGAGAGCAACGGCTCTATCTACTTCGATATCGAGAAGTATAACAAAGACCATAAGTATGGTATCCTTTCTGGGCGTAACTTAGAGAATGTCATCAATGAGAGCCGCGAACTTGCAGGTATCGGTGAGAAGAAAAACCAAGCCGACTTTGCTCTCTGGAAGAAGGCATCTGCAGAACATATCATGCGTTGGCCAAGTCCTTGGAGCGATGGTTTCCCAGGCTGGCACTGCGAGTGTACTGCTATGGGCAGAAAGTATTTAGGCAATCACTTTGATATCCACGGAGGTGGCATGGACTTGATTTTCCCACACCATGAGTGTGAGATAGCTCAGGCTGTGGCTTCGCAAGGCGACCAGATGGTACACTACTGGATGCACAACAATATGATAACCATCAACGGTCAGAAGATGGGTAAGAGCCTTGGCAACTTCATTACCTTGGAGCAGTTCTTCACTGGCAATCACGATAGTCTGGAGCAGGCTTATTCGCCTATGACCATCCGTTTCTTCATCCTCTCTGCTCACTACCGCAGCACCGTAGACTTCTCTAACGATGCTCTGAAGGCCAGCCAGAAAGGACTGGAGCGACTGATGAATGGTCTGAACGACTTGGAACGTGTACCTGTAGCAAAGCAGAGCGACGAACAGGTGAAGAAGTTTGTTGGCGAACTGCGTCAGCGTTGTTATGATGCGATGAATGATGATTTCCAAACACAGCTTGTCATCAGCTACCTCTTTGAGGCTTGTCATGTCATCAACACCGCTCTTGACCACAAAGCCAATATCTCTGCCGACGACTTGAAGGAACTCTCTGACACCATGCGTCTTTTCACCTTCGACCTCTTGGGTCTGAAGAGCGAGAAGGGTGCCAATAACGATGCCCGTGAGGAAGCTTATGGCAAGGTGGTAGACATGGTGCTCAATCTGCGTGCCAAGGCTAAAGCGGATAAGGATTGGGCCACCAGCGACCAGATACGCGATGCCCTTGCTGAGGCTGGCTTCGAGGTAAAGGATACCAAGGACGGTGTAACTTGGAAATTGAATAAGTAAAAAGATACTAACGATAAAATAAATACAGAATGGATAAAATCGATAATCTTGACAGAAAAATCCTGAGCATCTTGTCTCAGAATGCTCGTATACCTTTCAAGGATGTAGCAGCAGAGTGTGGTGTATCGCGTGCAGCTATTCATCAGCGTGTGCAGCATCTTGTAGAGGATGGCTACATCACAGGTAGCGGATTCGATGTTAATCCCAAGAGCTTGGGCTATTCTACCTGCACTTATGTAGGTATCAACCTCGAACGCGGTAATATGTACAAGAAGGTGGTGGAGCGCTTGCTCAATATTCCTGAAATCGTGGAGTGCCATTTCACTACTGGTTCTTATACCATGCTCCTGAAGCTCTATGCTCGTGACAATGAGCAGCTCATGGATCTACTCAACAATAAGTTGCAGGCCATCCCTGGTGTCGTTTCTACCGAGACTCTCATCTCCTTGGAGCAGAGTATCAAGCGTGAGATACCAGTTATATTGGAAGAAGAATAAATGGAAAACTTTGATTTGGAGTCGCACCTAAAGGGTGTGTACTCCACCTTTCCCGAAGCGAAGCGTCAGCCTCTGATTGGCCTCTCTGCCAATTACGAAGGCATAGATGCTACGCTTCGTGAACGTTATTACAAGCAGGTGGTAGAGGCAGGTGGTGTGCCTGTCATCATCCCTCCTGTTGCCGACACCGCCGTTATCATTAATACGCTCCAGCATCTGGACGGACTCATTCTTACGGGCGGTGGCGATCATAATCCTTTGTGGATGGGTGAGGAGCCTTCTCCACGTCTACACAACATCAATCGTGAGCGCGATCTTGCTGAACTGATGCTCGTTCGTCTTGCCTTCAATCGTCAGATTCCTATGTTGGGTATCTGCCGAGGCATACAGACCTTGGCGATAGCTCTTGGCGGAAAGGTGGAACAAGACATCGAACAGCAGGTGAAGCACAGTCAGGATGCCGACCGTTCGGAGCCCACTCATAGCGTCAGCTTGGTCAAGGGTTCCACCTTATATAATATATATGGCAGTGAACGCATCATGGTCAATTCGTTTCATCATCAGGCTGTGAGCCAGCCCGGCAAGCGCTTCCGTGTCATTGCCTGTTCTGCCGACAACATCATCGAGGCCATAGAGAGCAGCGAGTACAAGTCGATTCTCGGTGTGCAATGGCATCCAGAATGGTTGGAGGAGGATGGACAGAAGATATTCCGTTGGCTTGTAGAACAGGCAAGTGAGTTTGGTGTTGCTAAGCAGTTGCATGATAAAATTCTCACACTCGACACCCATTGCGATACACCGATGTTCTTCCCTCAGGGAGTTCACTTTGATCATCGTGATCCCCGCATTCTTGTCGATCTTCACAAGATGACTGATGGGCGTCAAGATGCCACTACGATGGTGGCTTATTTGCCGCAACCACAGGCGGGCGAAAACTTCCGCAGCAAGGTGGAATTTGATGTAGAAACTCCTACGCAGTATGCAGATCTTATCTTCGACAAGATAGGTGATATCGTGGCGCAAAATGCCGAATATTTAGCTTTTGGCCGTACTCCTGCCGACCTGTATGCCAACAAGCGTGCTGGTCGCAAGAGCATCATGCTGGGTATAGAGAATGGATTAGCCCTTCATCACGACCTTGCCAATGTGGAGCATTTTGCCAAGCGTGGTATTGTCTATATCACCCTTTGTCACAATGGTGATAATGATATCTGTGATAGTGCTCGTGGATGTAACACCCATCATGGGGTGAGTCCCTTTGGCGAGCAGGTCATCCATGAGATGAACCGTTTGGGTGTCATGGTAGACCTCAGTCATGGTGGCGAGAAGAGTTTCTATGATGCGCTCGACATCAGCCGTGCGCCCATCGTGTGTAGCCACAGCAGTAGCCGTGCGCTATGTGATGTTCCTCGCAATCTTACCGATGACCAAATGCGTGCTTTGGCTGCTAAGGACGGTGTGGCTCAAACTACACTCTACCATGGATTCCTACGTAAGGACGGTGAAGCCGATATCCGTGATGCGATAGCTCATTTGGAGCATGCCATCGATGTGATGGGTATCGAGCATGTAGGTCTGGGTACAGACTTCGATGGTGATGGGGGCATCCGAGGACTTGCCGATTCCTCAGAGCTGATACTCTTTACTCAGCAGTTGCTGCGTCGCAGATACAGTGAGGCAGATATTGCCAAGATATGGGGAGGCAACTGGCTCAGAGTGATGCAGCAGGTGCAGGATTTTGGTGAGTGAAGAACGGAGAGTGAAGAACGAAGAGTTTATGTGAAAGCCAGTACGAGGGCTTTCTATTAATTTGAGAAGAAATGACCAAAAAAATGAAGATTATATGGGGAGCTGTTGTCGCTGCAGCAGTGATAGGAGGAGCTTATAGCTATAAGAATGCACATCAGGTGTCACCCGACGTGCAGGAAGTGGAAGAGGCTGAGAAACTGAATCCTGTTGGTCCCACCTTTAATGCCGACTCTGCTTTAGCCTTTTGTGAGGTTCAGTGCGACTTTGGTCCTCGCATCATGAACAGCGAGGCGCACGAGAAGTGTGGCAAGTGGATAGTGGAAAAGTTCAGGCAGTTTGGTTGCGAGGTAGAGACCCAGAAGGCCGACCTCAAAGGCTATGATGGTACGATATTAAAGAACACCAACATCATAGCTCATTACAATCCTAAGGCAACAACACGCATCCTTCTTTGTGCTCATTGGGATAGTCGTCCTTGGGCAGATAACGATCCCGACAGTGCCAACTGGCGTAAGCCTGTCATGGCTGCCAACGATGGAGCCAGTGGCGTGGGAGTCATGTTAGAGATAGCTCGCTTGTTGCAGGCTGATAAGAAACTAAATGCACAAATCGGAGTAGACTTCGTATGTTTTGATGCCGAAGATTGGGGAACACCTCAATGGGCAGATGTACAGGATCAAGGTGACTCATGGGCATTGGGTGCTCAGTACTGGAGTGAGAACAAGTCAGCCGACTACCAGCCTCGTTATGGCATATTGCTTGATATGGTGGGCGGTCAAGGTGCACAGTTCTATCGTGAAGGAATGTCAATGCAGTATGCTTCTTCCATCGTAAAGAAGGTATGGCGTGCTGCCCGTCAGGCGGGTTATGGTAGTTTCTTCCCCAATAGCGATGGAGGCATGATTACCGATGACCATATTCCTGTCAACCAGAAAGCGAAGATACCTACTATCGATATCATTCCTTATTATCCTGACTGTCAGCAGAGCAGTTTTGGTCCTACCTGGCACACCGTGAGCGATGACATGGCTCACCTTGATAAGAACACCCTTAAGGCAGTAGGTCAAACCATTATCCAGGTGCTTTATACAGAAGAATAAAGCCCTGGATATCTAAATCTGTCCAGACTCTACCTGCCTTACCACACGTTCGGTAAGGCGGTCTACACCGTTAGGATCATATTTCTTGGTAAGACTGGCTCCAAAGAGAGAGGCAAAGGCCTGATAGAAGCCAGCACGGATAGGGCCGAGAAATGCCTGTATCAGTTGGTAGGACGATGAGTTGCACTCGCGGTAAACCAACTTGATGCATAGTTTGCCTTGAGCGTAGGTAAGTTTCTTCATGCGCGGCGTGTACTCTCGCTTAATGTCCTTCTCCACCCGTTTCATGTGCTCGTCCTTGGCCTTCTTATTGGGAAGGGTTTCCAGATAAGCGCCTGTTTCTAATATAATCTGTCTTACCTCCTTGGCGATGGGTAAGACTTTTTTTACGTTGAAAACCAAGCGGTTGTATGCCATACGCTGTTTGGCGTCCTTGAACTCAGGTTCAGGATAGACGTATACCTTATTGACCTCTACATACTGAACGCTGTCTTTGTCTAACAACACCTTGCCCACCTTCACCATGGGGTCGAAGGTAGGAGCATCCATGTCCACATCTCTGTCTTCAGGGTTCTGTGCATCGGGATTGTTGTTCTGCGCCCTTGTTGGCATCGAGTAAGTGGCAAGTATAGCACAGCATAGTATGAGCAAAAGTTTTCTCATCTTTCTTGATTTAAATGTTGTTTGAACGGCTTTCTAACCATATTCGAGGCATAGCCGTCCTTGGTGATTTCTGAGCGCAAAAGTAACGATTATTTCCCATTTAATGAAAAATATAGGTCATTTTATTCTTCTTTTTCATTATTTCACAGTACCTTTGTCACATTCTCTATAACATAACCTACTAAAAACGAATTAAATGAAAGTACTGGTTGTATCAGTCTTATTAACCTTCTGTATGCCTTGCTTCCTTTGCGCGCAGGAAGTTAAGACTACGACCTCACTTTGGCAACAATATCTTGATGACCTGAGCGAGTTGGATGATTTTGAAGGGCAGACCTGGGAGGAGTACGAAGACGTACTGCACCAACTGGCCGAACATCCCATCAATATCAATACCGCCACCACCGATGATTTGCAGCGAATCCCTTTTCTTACAGCCCAGCAGATAGAGGACATCGAGGCTTACATCTATCAGTATGGCGCTCTAAAGAGTTTGGGCGAACTGGCTATGATAGAAAGTATTTCTTGGTATCAGCGTAGGCTGTTAGGATGCTTTGTCTATGCTGGCGAGGTTAAGAAGAGAAGTTTTCCTACTTTACAGCAGATAGCTCGATATGGAAAACACGAAGTGATGGGTATGATGAAAATACCTCTCTATGAGCGCAAAGGTGATGCCGATGGTAGTTATTTAGGGAGCAAATACAAGCATTGGATACGTTACCAATTTCATTATAGCGATCGTGTTAAGTTGGGGTTTACAGGGTCCAAAGATGCAGGAGAACCTTTCTTTACCAAAGGCAATGGAGCAGGCTATGATTTCTATTCTTTTTATTTTCAAATACGCAAATGGGGTAGGTTGAAGAACCTTACCATAGGTCGTTACCGATTGCACGAAGGTATGGGCCTGATACTCAACAACGACTTTTCGTATGGCAAGTTATCTACACTCTCGGCGTTGGGGCGTAACAGCAACGTGATACGAGTTCACTCTTCTCGCTATGCTGCCAATTATCTACAGGGAGCAGCAGCGACGGTGACGATAGCACCCAGGCTCGACCTCACAGGCTTTGTTTCCTACCGCAAGATAGATGCTACGCTGAAGAATGGGGGCATACAGACGATTCTCCAGACGGGTCTGCATCGCACAGATAAGGAGATGGCCAAGAAGGATGTGGCTTCTGCATTCCTTGCAGGAGGTAATATCAACTGGCGTACAGGAGGATTTCATGTAGGTGCAACAGGTTTTTACAATTCTTTTTCCCTACCTCTTACCCCCAACCGCAATCTACTCTATAAGCGCTTTGCCCCCGTAGGGAGTGCTTTCTGGAATGCCAGTATCGATTATGGTTATGTATCACCCAAATGGGTGATGCAAGGCGAGACTGCTACAGGCTCGTGTGGCACCGTGGCTACGGTCAATGCGATGAGTTATGTTTTCTCCAGTCGTTTCTCTTTGGTAGCTCTTCAGCGTTTTTATCCTTATCGCTATTATTCACTCTATGCCAACGCTTTTTCCGATGGTACAGACGTGCAAGACGAGAGTGGTGTGTATGTCGGTGGCAACTGGTCGCCTACAGACAAGTGGAATGTGACGGCTTACACGGATGTAGCTTATTTCGCCTGGCCTAAATTTGGTACATCGAGCAGTACACATAGTTGGGATAATCTGATTAGTGTTACCTTTCGCCCAACAAACAGACTTTCCCTAAATACTCGTTATCGCTATAAGGACAAGCAAGATGTACAGACACAGCGCATAAGGTTGACTGCGTCGTATGGAGGGCATAGCTGGAGTAGTCGTACCCAGTGTGATGTGAGTGGTGTTAGTGAGGCTACCGAGCGTAGTTATGGTTGGATGGCATGTCAACAGTTGAGTTACAGCTGTCGCTGGCTCCGTCTTTCAGGTATGGTGGGTTATTTTCATACCGACGATTATGCATCACGCATCTATGCCAGCGAACCAACATTACTCTATGGTACTCACTTCTCCAGTTTCTTTGGACAAGGAATGCGCTGTGTGCTGATGGCTCGCACCGATGTGGGACATCATCTTACAGCCCTCTGCAAGTGGGGTAGCACCAAATATTTTGATCGCAATCACTTATCTTCGGGATTACAACAGATAGATGGTTCGATGCAGGCAGATGTCGAAATACAGGTGAAATGGAAGTGGTAAGGCAAAATACGTTGTCAAATATTTGCTTATTACGTGATTTTTAACTAATTTTGCCAACTGTATTATAAGCATATTACAAGTAGAATAAGTAAATATAGTAAAACGTGAAACTCAAGAGAAATTTATTTATTTCGCCCCTTTGTTTTATCATCAACATGGCGATGGTATACATCGTTTATGAAATATGTCGACTGGTGTTCTTGGCAGTCAACTGGAGTATGTTTTCGGATGCGCTTACTTGGCAGGCCTTTGGCGAAATGCTTGTGGGCGGTTGGTTCTTCGACACTTCAGCCATTCTTTATACCAACGCACTCTATGCGCTCATGATGCTTTTCCCTATCCACTACAAGGAGAGTTCCCTGTATCAGAAGGTAGCCAAATGGGTTTTTGTGGTGGTGAATGCCTTGAGCATAGTGGCCAATCTTACCGATTGCGTGTACTTCCAGTACACTACCCGTCGCACCACAGTAACCGTGTTCTCGGAATTTAAGAACGAGAACAACTTAGGTAGCATCTTTGGTGTAGAGCTTTTGCGCCATTGGTATTTAGTACTCATCGGTGTGGCGTTGATAGTTGCGTTATGGTATTTTTATCGTATGCCTAAGGGTGAGCGCCCCGAGGCAGTGAAGCGCCCTTACAGGTTGAAACCTATGGCAAGATATTATGCAGCACAGACCGTTTGTCTTGCTGTCTTCGTGCCTTTCTGTGTTGCAGGTATGCGAGGCGGATTCACCACAGCTGTTCGCCCTATTACCATCAGCAATGCTAATCAGTATGTGGAGCGTCCACAAGAGGCAGCCATCGTGCTCAATACTCCATTCTCGCTCATCCGTACTATCGATAAACCGATCTTTGAGGTGCCAAACTACTATACAGAGAAGCAACTTGATGCCATCTATTCGCCTATTCATCATCCTTCTGATACGCTGGTGAAGCGCAAGAAAAACGTAGTGGTGATCATTATAGAAAGCTTCGGCCGAGAGTATATTGGCGGCTTCAATAAGTGGCTCGATGGTGGCAAGTATAAGGGTTATACACCTTTTGTTGACTCGCTGATGCAGCATAGTGCCACTTATCTGTACTCATATTGCAATGGTAGAAAGAGCATCGACGGAATGCCCAGTATCTTGTCGAGCATTCCAATGTTTGTGGAACCATTCTTCCTGACGCCTGCCTCGATGAACAATGTGAGTGGACTGGCTGGAGAACTGAAGAAAGAAGGCTATTACTCAGCTTTCTTCCATGGAGCCGAGAATGGTTCGATGGGGTTCCAGGCTTTTGCCCGTACCACGGGTTTCACTGATTATTTCGGTCGTACAGAATATGATGCAGACAAGCGCTTTGATGGAGACAAGGATTTTGATGGCACTTGGGCGATATGGGACGAACCTTTCATGCAGTTTTATGCTACCAAGATGGGCGAGATGAAACAGCCTTTCATGACTGCTCTCTTCACTGCATCGTCGCATCATCCGTATATCATCCCCGACGAGTATAAGAAGGTATTCCCAGAAGAAGGTATAGTTATCCATAAGTGTATTCGTTATACCGATCAAGCTTTACGCAAATTTTTTGCCAAGGCGAAGACTATGCCTTGGTACAAGAATACGCTTTTCGTTATTACTTCCGACCATACGAATTTGAGCGATCATGCATACTATCAGACCGACTTAGGTGGTTTCTGCTCGCCTATCATCTTCTTCGACCCAAGTGGTGAGTTTAAGCCAGGTATGCGCGACGCTATAGCCCAGCAGATAGATATCATGCCTACCGTATTGAGCTATTTGGGTTACGATAAGCCTTACGTAGGCTTCGGCATTGACCTGCTCACCACACCAGCCAAGGATACATGGGCTGTAAACTATATCAATGGTTTCTATCAGTATGTGAAGGGCGACTATCTGTTGCAGTGGGACGGTCAGAAGACCAAGGCGATGTACCGTTTCCGTACCGACTTGTTGCTGAAAAACAATGTGGCAGACAAGGAGCCAAAGGTGCGCCAAGAGATGGAACGACAGGTGAAAGCCATCATACAGTCGTACATGGAACGCATGACACAAAATCGTTTGGTCTATGCCAATGAGAATAACAAAAAGTAGTAAACAACAAGAAAAAGCAAAGATATGAGAATCGTTCTGTTTTGCGAGAATAAGTATGCCATCGACATACTCAACCCGATACAGGAACATGTGACAAGTCAAAACTTGCCACACGAGGTGCTGTGGTACATTCATCAACCCAAAATAGACAAGTTTGCCTATGCCGACAAAGTGAGATGGACAAACTCCATACAGGAGGTATACGACTTTTCGCCCGAAGCCATCTACGTGCCTGGCAATATCGTGCCCTATTATCTCCCAGGTGTCAAGATACAGGTCTTTCATGGCTATGCTGCAGAGAAGAAAGATCACTGGATTATACGTCGCTACTTTGACACCTACTTTACACAGGGTCCTTACTTCACCTCGCATTTCAAGGCATTGTCACAGAAATATGGAGACTTTGAAGTGTTGGAGACAGGATGGCCTAAGCAAGACTGGATTAAGGCTCATCTGCACAAGTATGATGCAGAGCGCGACCAACTGCTTAATAAGAGCGGTAAGAAGACCATCATTCTCTACGCACCCACCTTCTCGCCTAAGCTCACATCGTTGCCTTATATCAAGGAACAGCTTGGCAGACTGGCAGAGGAGCGCAACGCCTTGGTGCTGATGAAGTTTCATCCCCTTACCCGCCAAGAGTGGGTAGATGAGTATCGCGACTGGGCAAGCGAAAGGAAAGATGTCATCTTCATTGACAAGGGTGAGAATGTCACCAAATATCAACTGATGTCTGATGTACTTATCAGCGATACATCTTCCACCATTTATGAGTTCCTGTTGCTCTCTCGACCTGTCATTACTCTGGGAACAATCTCTAAGGACATTTACTGGGAGAACATCACTGAGCCATCGCAACTCATATCGGCATACGACCATGCACTTACTGATCCAGAGGCCATTGCTAAACGCCAGTGGATAGTAGACAATTACGACCCCTATCTCGATGGTCATGTGTGTCAACGTATGTTGGAAGGAGCTGAAGACTATATCCGTCGTCATGGAGTGCCAGCCAAGCGTAAACTCAACTTGTGGCGCAAATATACCAGCATCAAGACATTTGGAAATATCAAACGAAGTAAATAATAATATTTTCGCATATACGAAACAAATAAAATAAAGATATGCTAAACTTTACAGTAGGTCCTGTGATGGCAAGCGAAGAGGTAAGAGCCATCGGCGCCGAACAGGTGCCTTATTTCAGAACAGCGGAGTTCTCTGCTGTCATGAAGGAAAACGAGAGTCTGATTAAAACCTTTGCTAAGGCTTCTGATGACGCACGTGTTGTGTTTATTACAGGTTCAGGCACAGCCTCTATGGAGGCAGTGGTGATGAACTGCTTCACTCCTGCTGACAAGTTGTTGGTGGTGAATGGAGGTAGCTTCGGTCATCGTTTCGTTCAACTGTGCCAGATACACGATATACCTTATACAGAAATCAAGTTGGAGACGGGCAATCCGTTGACAGCCGAAGAGCTGAGCGCCTATGAGGGACAAGGGTATACGGGTTTTCTTGTTAATCTTCATGAAACCTCAACGGGTGTTCTCTACGACATAAAGATGATAAGCGACTTCTGTCATCGCAACCAAATGTTCTTGGCAGTTGACTCCATCAGTTCGTTCCTTGCCGATCCTTTTGATATGCAGGCATTGGGTGTCAACGTGATGATAACGGGCTCTCAGAAAGCCTTGGCTTGTCCTCCAGGTATATCTGTCATTGTGCTCGACGCTGAGGCTCAGAAGCGAGTGACCGAAAATCATGTGAAGTCGATGTACTTCGACTTGAAGGACGCCCTGAAGAATGGCGAGCGTGGACAGACTCCCTTTACACCTGCAGTCGGAACATTGTTGCAGATCAATGCCCGGCTGAAGGAGATAGAGCGCAACGGAGGCGTGGAGAGCGAGAACCGCAGAATGAAAATGTTGGCAGAAGACTTCAGAAGCAAGATTAAGGACTTGCCATTCACCATCGTGTCGAAGTCGATGTCGAATGCTGTCACTCCGCTCCATCCGCTCCATGCGTCGGCCTACGACATCTTCCTGAAACTGAAGGATGAGTATGGCATCTGGGTATGCCCTAATGGTGGCGACATGGCAGAGAAGGTGTTCCGTGTAGGACACCTTGGACATCTCTCTCCCGAAGACAACACGACCTTGGTCAATGCTCTAAAAGATTTACAGGCCAAAGGAATGTTATAGTCTTTGTGTCTTTGCTCCTCCGTTTCCTTATTTAACTCGATAAACAACAACAAATGGTAAAAGTCATCACATACGGAACCTACGACCTGTTGCATTATGGTCATATTCGCCTCTTGGAGCGTGCCAAGGCTTTAGGTGATTATCTCATTGTGGGTGTTACCTCCGACACTTTCGATCGTGAACGAGGTAAAATCAATGTACAGCAGTCGCTCATGGAGCGTGTTGAGGCTGTACGTGCCACAGGTTTGGCTGACGAGATAGTCATCGAAGAATACGAAGGTCAGAAGATTGACGACATCAAACGACTCGACGTAGATATCTTCACAGTAGGCTCCGACTGGAGGGGCAAATTCGACTATCTTAATGCTTATTGTCGCGTGGTATATCTCGATCGCACCAGTGGCGTATCGAGCACCGAGATACGGTCTGAGCAACAGGTGGTGCGCTTAGGATTGGTGGGTGAGTCGCCCATCCTTAACAAGATAGAGCGCGAAAGCCAGTATGTGAATGGTCTGGAGGTAGGTAAGGTGTTTACACTCAATGATACCTATCTCTCCGAACGTCTTCAGTCAGCAGAGCATCAGACAACCTCTTTTCAAGAACTGTTGGACGATAGTGATGCGCTCTATGTCATTTCGGCTCCCGAGAAGCATTACGCTCAAATCAAAGAGGCGCTGCAGAAGGGTAAGCACGTACTGTGTGAGTCGCCCGTCACCATGGCAACAGAACAATGGGAAGAGTTGAGGCAACTGGCTGAAGACAAGCACTTGGTATTTATGGACGCCATCAAGACCGCTTATTCTGTGGCTTACTATCGTCTTCTGCTATTGGCAAAGGGAGGCATCATAGGCGACATTATGTCGATAGATGCAACTTGTACCAGTCTGGTTGATTTCGATCCTACACAGGATTCTCGTAAGAGCCTCTATGAGTGGAACAGCATCTGTGCCTGGGGACCTACAGCACTCTTGCCCATCTTCCAGTTGTTGGGTACTGATTTTGCCTCTAAGCAGATCACTACTCACTTCTTAGACGAGAATCAGAAGTATGATGCTTTTACCAAGATTTCCTTTGTCTATCCTCATGCTGTAGCTTCGCTCAAGGTGGGGCAAGGTGTCAAGTCGGAAGGTTCGCTTGTCATTTCTGGAACCAAGGGCTATATCTATGTGCCAGCTCCTTGGTGGAAAACAGATTACTTTGAGGTAAGATACGAGAATCCGCAGAACAACAAGCGCTATTTCTATCAGTTGGATGGTGAGGGCTTGCGTTATGAGCTTCTTTCCTTTCTCAAGGCCATCCGCACTGGTAAGGACTTTTCCTATGTGTCGGGCGATATATCAAGATGTATCATCCATCTTATCTCCGATTTTGAGGCACGAAAGGATATGATTGTTATCTGATATGGATGTTATCCTTCTTGCATCTTATCTCAACTGGAAGAATTTAAATTGCAGCGCGTTGCAAATTTAAAGGATATTTGAAAGGAAAATGCAGTGCACTTCATTTTTTTGCTTATGATAGAACGTACAGAGAAAATCCATGCTTGGCATCAAACTGCATTATGTCTTAGGTAGTTTTAGAAGGAAATGAAATATAAAAAGATAAATGGATATGAGCAATAATAAGATATCAGTAGTAATCAATACTTACAATGCTTCGCAGCATTTGGCACGAGTGCTTGAAACCGTTAAAGACTTCGACGAGATAGTAATTTGCGATATGGAAAGTACCGATGATACTTGCGACATAGCAAAGCGATATGGATGTAAGATTGTTGTCTTCCCGCGTGGCAACTATCAAATCTGTGAGCCTGCACGCCAAACAGCCATTGATGCTGCTTCTCATAAATGGATCTTTGTGGTGGATGCTGATGAGTTGGTTCCTATGCAGTTAAAGGATTATCTTTATGGTTTGATAGCTCATGAAGATGTTGCCCAGGGATATTATGTTCCAAGGAAAAGTAAGTTTATGGGTCATTTTATGCATTGTTTTTATCCTGATTACCAACTTCGCTTTTTTATAAAAGAAGGTACTGTTTGGCCTGCTATCATTCATGCAGATCCGATTATTCAAGGCAGAATTGATAAATTGCCTTCAAACAATGAAAATTTGGCATTTGTACATCTTGCTGATGATACCATTGTTAGCCGTATGGGAAAAATCAATCAATATACAGAAAATGAGATAGAAAAGAAAAAAGACCGAAATTACGGAATAGGTGCTTTATTCTATCGTCCCTTTGTTCGATTTTTCAGAGCTTACATTCAGAAAGGTGGCTTCCGCGATGGAATAGAAGGTTTTATTTGTGCTTGTTATGAAGGTATTTATCAATTTGTGGCAGTGAGCAAGATATTGGAAGATAGGATTCGTAAGAATGAAAAATGAAAATCAGCGTGAAGTGTGTTGGAAATGGCACTTCACGCTGATTGTGTTATTGCTTTATCTTAGAATAGATACTTGTCTATTCCGTTTTCACACCATGAAAGGTGTTCTCGTTTTACTTTGTCAAGTTCTGTAAGGTGTCGTTGTTCGTTATTTTTAGATGCCTCTTTATGGTAAAGATGGTAAACATTTCCCCCCATTTTAAGAGCTTTCTTCTTGACACCAGCAAAATGAAGGCGAAAAGCAATTTCTCCATCCTCGTGCCCCCATTGCATTAAGTCCTCATTGAAGCCGTTTACCTTAATTAGGTCATCTTTCCAAAAGGCCATATTGCAGCCACGTAAGTGGTCTATTTTTTTAGCATATCTTTCTGCCATAAAATGGCGTAAGAACTTGGAACGGAAACTGTTGAAAACAAACGTGATTGGCATATTCCAAATGCTCAGCTTGAATTTTTTAGAATCCATCAATCGTTTGGTTACTTTAGGAGATAGCTTCACTCTACTGCCACATACGAAATAGTTCTTTTCTGCAAGTTCAAGATGGTCGCTTACGAAATGAGGAGACAGGACAACATCTCCATCAACTTGTAAGATGTACTCTCCTGAAATTTGCGCAATAGCTTTGTTTAGTATGATAGTTTTGCGAAATCCTCTGTCTTCATGCCATATGTGTTTGATAGGAATGGAGTTTTCATTTCTTAATCGTTCAATGAGATCTGTAGTCTCATGTGAAGAACCATCATCTGCTATAACAATCTCATCGGGTAAAATGGTTTGTGTAAACATACTTTTGATGGAAAACTCTAATGCTTCCGGCCAATTGTATGTAGATACAAGAATACTAACTTTTATTTTTTCCATTGTTATCTTGTTTTATATTCTTAGCTTAATATGTAATATCTGGCAGAGTGTTTTGATAATTCGCTCCAAGTAATAGCATTTCTTAGTTACTCCATATTTGCGCATGTTGGCAAGTGTTTGTTTCTTGTGGCTTGCCTCCATGTTCGTTCTGATGATTTCCTTATATACATAACCTTTTGATAAGGTAAGTTGGAATCCATTTAATATAAGTTTATCCCAAAGATAGGTGAAAATGATTAGCTTTTCTGCTAATTGCTTTTCCTTTCTATCTATTTGAACTGTAACACTTTGGCTATGTCGCCTGAACCGATTAAGTCGTTTGTGTAAGATGGCGACATCACCTTTCTCTGCCATTTTTATCCAGAAGAGCCAATCTCCACAATAGTGCATAGCAGTAAAGTCTTTATCAATGAGGTGATACTTGCTCTTGCGGAAGACGGTCATGCTGGCATTGTAGGTTTCATCATGATATAACATGAAGTCTTTTAGGTATTGGTGGGAAGTATAGGTGTATGTCTTGCCATTATCTTTACCTAAAGGCCAGGTATCATAATTACGTTCCAATTTCTTTCCATCCTGGTCTACTAGGATAGACCCACAATGTGTGAATGAGATACGAGGATTTTCGTCTAATATTCTCACGGCATTTTGTAGGAATGTCTTTTCGCAATAATCATCGCTTTCTGCTATCCAGATATATTCGCCTTGTGCCAAAGCGATACCTTTCTCCCATTGTACGAATGGGTTGCCCGTGTTTGTTTCACCCAAGATAAGGTGGCTTACTTTGGGATGCGATGCTAATTGTTGAAGATATTGGCGGCTGCCGTCTGTTGAGCAGTCATCTAATAATATAACTTCAAAGTCGGTAAATGTCTGCTCAAATATGGATTGTAACCTTTGAGGAAGATATTTGCGGTAATTGTAGTTGGGTACAATAATGCTGACTTTTGGCATATAACAAATAGTTTATCTGATATTACGGAATAAATGATTGAACTTTTCGAAAGATGAGATGGAGAGTTTTTCCTCTTTATCTTCAAGCCAATATAGCGGAAGGTCATGATACATGGCTGCTACCAGAGAGAATGTACTTGGGGCACCTATCAGGTAATCACATTCCGAAAGTAGGCAGAGGTCGTCTTCTTGACCTCCTTGTGGAAATACGATGGCTGCATCTTTTAGGTGGTCTCGATAGAATTGCTTGTCAAGGGCAGGATCGTTGCTGCAGATATACACCGTCAACTGCTTATCAGGAAACAGCGACTGGAACTGCTGAATGTAATCTTGGTATACATTATCTTCAAAATAGTATTTCCCATTATGCCATGTCTTGTAGTCACCTCGGCGAATATGCACACCAAGCCTAATCTCATCAATCTTCTTTTTGCCCATGAAGGCCTGAGTTTTATCTAAGATAGTCTTGTCGAATGAAAAGAGGTCTATGATTTCTGCTTTATACTTGATGAAGAGCTCGTAGAAACGAACACACCAACCTTTTATCAGTACGTGTTTGTGACGAGCTACAATAGCAGCATCTTTTTCGATAGCCTCTTCGGCTATGTCGTTAAAATCCACGGTAGCTATCAGTCCCCACTTGGCAGCGTATTTAGCTATTATATAAGTCAGGAAGTTATGACCTTTAGTGTGGCATATCTTGAAATATTGGTATTTATAGCAGAAACGCATAGAAATGCTTTTTCTGCCATGTTCACGTGCCCAAGCGTAAACATGACCATACTGCAAGATATTGTTGCACATACGTCCTTTGTCTGTTACAAATATCATCTTTTTTATCTGGTTAAATATAAATTCTGATAATTATTGTAGATCTCTTCTCATTTTATGCGTCAATGGGTCTACAACTTTAAGCCATTGTTCACGTGTGCGCTTCCATCGGTTGTGTGTCCAGAGCCAATAAGGAGGCTGGCGCTGGATAGTTTTTTCCAATTCGCGGAAATACATCTCGGTGATTTCAAACTCCTTACATTCTTTGGGTTTGTCGGTCAATAGTTTGAATTCTCCTTTATAATAGCCACGTTTCACTCGTTGCATATCCAAGTAGTATACAGCAAAGTTGGCTTTTATGGCTATTTTCTCTGTACCAGTGAGTACGGGAGTGTCATGGTGTAGAAAGTCGGTCCAATAATGGATGTTGTTCCAAAAAGGAACTTGGTCGGCAATGAAACCAATGACAATCTGTTTACCTTCCTGTCGCATTTTAACGATCTTTCTTAAAGTTTCAGCCATAGGGATACTGATGGCTCCTAATCGGTTACGAAGATAGAGGAAAAGTTTGTCGAAGACGGAATTCTCCAGCACATGATAAATCTGGCCGAATGTGATGTCCTCGCCAGCCCAAAGAGGTAGGGATGTAACCCACTCCCAGTTGCAATAATGTCCCAAATAGACTGCGCACGACTGTTCGTTTTGGCATGATTTCCTTATCTTCTCTACTCCTGTAAATTGCATACGCTTCATCACTTGCTTCTTGCTCATTGTGAAGAGTTTGATGGTCTCTACGATGTAGTCGCAGAACCAGGAGTAGAATTCCTTCTCTATCTTGATGCGTTCAGCCTCGTTTTTTTCGGGGAAAGAGTCGAAGAGGTGTTTCCTTACCAATGGGCGACGATATTTCACCACATAATAAATAAGGTAATATAAGCCGTCGCTGAGAATGTAGAGTACTCTCAGTGGCAGCAGAGACATCAAGTACCAAATGCAGAATACACTGCCGTATAATATCTTCTTCATTGTTGTTCTGCGAAAATGTTACTCAACATGGAGCATTATTTTACTTTCTTTTTTGCTTACACCTGCTGCATATCATGCAGTTTGCGGTAATAGCCATTCTTGGCTATCAGGTCTTCGTGAGTGCCTCGCTCTACAATACGTCCTTCGTGGAGCACACATATCTCGTCGGCATTCTTGATGGTGCTCAGGCGATGTGCCACAGCCACCGTGGTGCGTGTCTTCATCAGTTTCTCTAAAGCATCCTGTACCAGTCGCTCGCTCTCTGTGTCGAGGGCCGATGTAGCCTCGTCGAGAATAAGGATAGGTGGATTCTTCAAGATGGCACGGGCGATGCTGACACGCTGGCGCTGGCCACCTGAGAGACGTCCGCCACGGTCGCCGATATTTGTATCGAAACCGTGTTCCGACTGTGTGATGAAGTTGTAGGCATTGGCTATTTTTGCTGCGTTGGCTATTTCTTCTTCAGTGGCGTCGGTCTTTCCAAATCGTATGTTGTCCTTGAAGGAGGCATTGAAGAGGATAGCCTCCTGGTTCACGTTGCCGATGAGTTGTCGCAGGTCGTGAACGGCCAGGTCTTTCACGTTGATACCATCGATAAGCACCTCGCCTTCCTGTACGTCGTAGTAGCGAGGAATGAGGTCTACCATCGTACTCTTACCGCTACCACTCTGTCCTACCAATGCCACGGTCTTGCCCTTAGGGATAACGAGGTTGATGTTCTTCAGTACATAAACCAGCTCGTTGTTGTGGTGGTCGGTGTAGGCAAAAGATACGTTGCGGAATTCTATCTGATGTTCGAAACTGGCTATGTGTTTAGGATTTTCCTTGTCCTTGATTTCTATCTCAGCCTGCAGTATCTTGTCGATACGGTCCATGGATGCAAGACCTTTAGGGATGTTGTAGCTTGCCTTCGAGAACTCTTTCAGTGGGTTGATGATGCTGTAGAGCATGACGAGATAGAAGATGATGGTAGGACCATCGATACGACCATAGTCGAGAACGAGGATTCCACCAAACCACAGTACGATGACGATGAGTATGGTGCCTAAGAACTCGCTCATAGGGTGCGCCATCTGCTGACGTATGTTGACACGCATGATGTGGTCGCGATACAATCCATTCACTTTTGCGAAGGCTACATTCATCTTGTTCTCTGCACAGAAGGCCTTGATGATGCGCAAGCCACCAAGGGTTTCCTCTACCATGCTCATGGTGTCACTCCATAGCGACTGTGCCTCGGTGCTCTGTGCCTTGAGTTTACGACCAACAATGCCCATAAACCATCCGAAACCTGGTACGAAGAGAATGGTGAAGATGGTGAGCTGCCAGCTGATGACAACGAGAGCGGTGAAGTAGGCTACGATGAGGATAGGATTCTTGAAGAGCATGTCGAGTGATGACATGATGCTGTTTTCCACTTCCTGCACATCGCCACTCATACGAGCGATGATATCTCCCTTGCGCTCTTCGCTGAAGAAGCCCAGCGAAAGCGAGGTAATCTTCTGGTAGAGCTGGTTGCGTATGTCGCGCACGATACCTGTGCGGATAGGTATAATCATGGCAGATGACAGGAAGTAAGCACCTGTCTTCAAGAAGGTCATGAAGGCCAAGAACAAACCGATGACCAGGAGGGCTGTAGAGGCGCTGTACTCTACGATGAATTCCTGGATGTAGTAATACATATTGTTGGTGGCTACTTCCTTGAGGCTACCAAGGCTGCCGTCCCAACTCATGTACTCGTTGGCACGGATACCGCCATCTACCTGAAACAGGATTTGTAGGATGGGGATGAGTGCTGCAAATGAGAAGATGTTCAATATCGCTGACAGGATATTGAAGGCGATAGATAGTGCCAGATACTTCTTGTAGGGTGGCACAAAGCGTCGTAAGACTTGCAAGAATTCCTTCATAATCTGCAAATATAGTGCTTTTATTGAAAACCGCAAAGCGTTTGCTTAGTTTTCTTATCTTTTATTCTGTTATTTCCTCACCAAAAAGGGTGGCAGAAGTAGAACCTGTGATGCGAACCTTTACAAACTCTCCGATGTGGTGATTTCCCTTGTTCATGATGACAGCCTTGTTTTGCTCGGTGCGACCCATGAGCTGTTCGCGACTGCGCTTGCTGAAGCCCTCGATCAGGATGGTGAACTCCTTACCCTCGTCCTTTTTGTTCTGCTGAGCGCTGATCTCGGTTTGCAGTTTGATGAGCTCGTTGAGTCGGGCTATCTTTGTCTCCTCTGATATGTTGTCGGGCAGATGCTTGGCAGCATAGGTGCCAGGACGCTCCGAATACTTGAACATAAAGGCGCTGTCGAAGCCTACTTCTTTTACGAGCGACAAGGTGAGTTGCTGGTCTTCCTCTGTCTCGTCGTGATAGCCCACGAAGATGTCGGTAGTGATACCGCAACCTGGTATGATGCGCTTGATGGCTGCTATCTTGTCCAGATATTCCTCGCGTGTGTACTTACGGTTCATGAGTTTCAGTATCTTGTTGCTACCGCTCTGTGCAGGGAAGTGGATGTGCTTGCAGAGGTTAGGTTCCTCGGCAATGGCCTGCAGGATGTCTTCGCTCATGTCTTCGGGATTAGAGGTGGTGAAGCGTACACGCATATCGGGCACGGCTTGTGCCACCATGTGCAATAGCTGTGCAAAGGAGAGACTTCCCTCCTCGCGCTTCCCAGAAGGAGAGAGTCCGTAGCTGTTTACGTTCTGTCCCAGGAGGGTTACTTCTTTGAAGCCACGATTGTGCAGATCACGTACTTCGCGCAAGATGCTTTCTGCATCACGGCTTCTCTCGCGACCGCGAGTGTAGGGCACGATGCAGTAGTGGCAGAAGTTGTTGCAGCCACGCATGATGCTTACAAAACCACTGATGCGGTTGGCGCCGATGCGCATGGGCACGACGTCGCGGTAGGTTTCTGTCTTGGAGAGTTCTATATTGATGGCGTTGTTACCGTTTTCGCACTGCGCTATCATGTCGGGCAGATTGAGATAACTGTCAGGACCGCACACTAAGTTGGCGTAGTGGTTCTGAATGAGATCGTCCTTTACGCGTTCAGCCATACAGCCCAGTACACCTAAGATGACATTTCTGCCCTTCTTTTGTTCGGCGTGTAGGGTGTCGAGACGATGATAAATCTTGTTTTCAGCATTCTCGCGGATGCTACAGGTGTTGAGGAAGATGGCATCTGCCTCTTCTTCTTTCTCACACATTTCGTAGCCTGCCATCTGCATGATGCTGGCTACCACTTCGCTGTCGGCTACGTTCATCTGGCAGCCGTAAGTTTCGATAAATAGTTTCTTCATTGTTCTAGATGAATTCTATTTTGGTTGATATAATTGATAATTCTATTGAATGTTATCTTATTTTCAGTCGGGATGTTGGAGCACTGTGCTCTGTCATGTTCTTGGATACTGCCATCAGCAAGAAGTAAACGCCTATACCTGTGATGAGACCTGCTAAGGCGTCAATGAGGTAGTGGGCCTGAATATAGACCGTGGCGAGGCACAAGAAGATGTAAAATGGCAGAAGCGTATAGGTGAGTTTGCGGCTTCCTGAGTGCCATGCCAACAGCATGCACACAGTGCTGATGCTGACGTGTGAACTGGGGAATGCAGCCGTGGGACGTTCGCCAGCAGCCTTAGCATCTTCTACGAGATGATAGAACACACCTTCGGTATAGCCCGGTGTGGGTAGGCAGTCGGTGCAGTAGTTGAAGTAGTCGTGCATAGGGGGAAATACGCCTTTGGCTATGTCGCTCAGTCCTACGGCATGATAGTAGAACGTTGGTCCGGCTACGGGTACGAAGATGAAGACTACGTAGTAGATGATGAATGAGGCGTAGATGACGAATGTGGCTCGTTCAAACTCTCTGTATCGGCAGAAGAAGTAATAGTATGCCACGATAGCCATCATGGGATAATACATCACGTAGCCTAAGTCCATGAGTTCGCTTAATACAGCCCAAGGCATGTTCTTGGCAAACACCAGTGCGGGCTGAAAACCGAAGAGCGACTGTTCCCACTGAGCAAAGATATGGTCGAGATTGGGGAACATACGGTTGATTTCATACGTGTCAGGATACCACCAAGCCAAGAGTGAGAGCTGTGCAAGGATTCTTGCCATCTTGGTGATGCGGCAAGGTATCATGCGATATACAGCCCACATAGCTGCAGTGATGAATAATACGCGGATGCGTCCCCAGATCATGGAATCGGGGTTTACCAGTTTGGTGTAGGCAAAGAGCATGGCTATCACGGTGATGGCCATGTAACCCAACATAACCCACTCCAAAGCCAATAGTCCTTTCTTCGGGTTTTTATCTATCTTGAAATAATCTTTTATCACACTATTTTTGTTTTTTCGATATGATCACAGCCATCCGTTCTCTTTATACCATTCTACAGCCAACTTGACGCCTTGTTTGAGCTTGTAGTGGGGATGGAAACCTAATTCGTCGACAGCAGGCTCGATGTCGCATCGCCAGTTGCGCTGTTTCAGAATGTTGTACTTGTCATTGTTAAGAGCCGACATCTTGCCTCTCATCCTGCCGATATATTCCCCGCAGAAGGTTACCAGCCGAAGCACCCAGATGGGAGCCTTGATGCGTAGAAGCCATGCGTCGCCCAATTCGTGGTGGAGCAGGTTGCTGAAAGTTTCCGACTGATATACTTCTCCATCGCTGAGGAAGTATTTGCGACCGTTCTTGCCGTGGTTGAGGGCCAGGAAGACAGCCTGTACGACGTCTTGCACGTATACGAACGTGATGTCTTGGCGCTTGAAGCCAACGGAGAAGTCGATGTGCTGACTGATGCTTTTTGCCATCAGGAAATAGTCTTTCTCGCGCGGACCATATACCCCCGTGGGACGTAGTATGATGTAAGGAAACCCTATGCCTAAGCTGTCGAGATAGCGCTCGGCTTTCAACTTACTCTTGCCGTAGGCTGTATTGGGCTTGGGGGTGTCGTGCTCGGTAATCTCTTGATAGGGCTGCTCTTCGCGTATGGCACCGAAGATGCTGAGCGAGCTGACAAAGACAAAGCGCTTGATGGGCATCTTCAGCGCGATGATGGCATCGGCTAAGTTCTTGGTGCCCTCGGTGTTGACGCGATAGAAATCTTCGGCATGCAGACACTTGGTGGCGCCTGCTGCATGTACCACGTAGTCGAACTCATGTTCGGCTAACTGGTTGATAAGTTCTTCCTTGGAAGAAAGGTTGAGGTTGATGAAATGGATGCGCTCATCTTGCAGGTATTTCTTGGAACTGCTGGGGCGCACTGCCGCCCATGTTTCCATACCTTGCCTGAGGGCCTCTTCTACGATGAAGCTCCCTATGAATCCCGACGCACCCGTCACTAATATTTTCATTAAATATAATTAAATTGCAATTTAGAGTGCAAAGATACGCTTATTTGCACACATGGCAAAGGAAAAAGGGCTTTTTTTGAAGAAAAGAAGGTCACATCATTCACAGAAACAGAATGATATGACCTTCTTATGGCTATATTTAAGCCTCGTGCTGACGCACACCCATGCGGGCTTCTACGACGTTGACCACGTAGTCGCCGAGCTTCTCGCACTCCTGTACGATGTCCATGTACATGGTGCCGATGGCATAGGTATAGAGGTGGTTGTTCACATCGTTGATGTTCTGGCTCTTCAACTGGTTGCGGTAGTTGTTGATCTCGTTCTCGATGTTAAATGAGAGATTGGCATCGTTGTCTACCTTGTGACCCACGAGCGTGATGTTCATCTGTGTGAGCGCCTGGTCGGTAAGCTCCATCATCTGGTGCATGTGCTCATACTGTGATGGTATGAAGTCTTCCTTGCCCTTGATGCGTCGGTTCAGGGTTCTTGCTATGTTGTAGCAGCTGTCGCCGATACTTTCTATTTCTGAAATCTCGCGCAGCATGGCGCGTATCTTGGCCTTGGTCTCGTCACTCAGATGTGAGTCGCTCACCAGATCCAGATACTTGGCAATCTCTATCTCCATATTGTCTGAGATTCCCTCGTACTTCTCGATGCGGGTGAAGAGTTTCACAAACTTGTCTTCGTTGGTCTCGCCCAGGAGCTCTTTCACCATGCCAAACATTCGCTGTATGCGCTCGGCGAAGGAGTGGATTTCCTTTTGTGCCTCGAGGACAGAGATTTCTGGTGTCTTCATGATACCAGTCTGGATGAAGCGCAGGCGGAAGTCGTCCTCGTCGGCATTCTTCTTAGGACGGATGATCTTGCACACCAACCTCTCTATCTGCGGGATAAACCATACCAGGATAAAGGTGTTGGAGAGGTTGAAGGTAGTGTGGAAGGCGGCAAGCACAAAGGAGAGTTTGGCTGCATTCGCGATGAAGTGAGGGTCGCTCTTCTCCATGACATCATCATAACCTACCCATCCGCAAACCAAATGGATGAAGGGGCGGAACACGCAGAGAATCCACAGCACACCGAAGATGTTGAACACCATGTGCGCCATGGCAGCTCTTCGGGCTTGGGTGTTTGCGGTAAGGGCTGCTACGTTAGAAGTTACGGTGGTTCCGATGTTCTCACCCATGACGAGAGCGATACCCTGATAGATAGGCAATACGCCAGTAGAACAGAGAATCATCGTGATGGCCATGACGGCTGCCGAACTCTGTACACACATGGTGAGTACGCTACCGATAAGCAGGAAGGTGATGGTTGTCTTAAAGCTGTGTGGATCAAAACTTGCGAAGAAATCGAGGACGGGCTGGTTGTGTGCCAGGTCCATATCGATACCGGTTTGTCTGAGAGTTCCCAAACCGAGGAACATAAAGGATATACCAAAGATGAAGTCGCCTACTATTTTGCGCTTCTTACTATAGATGAGGATAATGGCCAAGAAGAATGCCGGCCATACAAAGTCGGTGATGTTGAAGGAGAACCCCGCACTCATGATCCAAGCCGTGAGGGTGGTTCCGATGTTGGCACCCATGATGACCGATATAGCTTGTGCTAAGGTTAATAAACCGGCGTTGACAAACGACACGGTCATTACGGTAGTGGCTGTTGATGACTGTACGGCTGCTGTGATGAGCGTACCAGATAGAATGCCAGTCACACGATTGGTGGTCATGGTTCCTAATACATGGCGCAGCTGTGGACCTGCCATCTTCTGTAAGCTGTCGCTCATCGTCTTCATACCAAACATCAGCAGGGCGAGTGCTCCGATAAGCCTAAAAAATATCCAAATCGACATGTTTTAATTTAATTTATGTTGCTAATAGCATGTTGTTTCCAATTTTATTTGTAATTTTACCCGAAAGTTGAGAGAACGTTTAACTTTGTAACACTAACGTAACGAAAATGAAACAAGTAGTACAAATCCGCTGCAAAAATAATAAAAAATCTCAGAAAGTAGCAATCGGAAGCACACTTTCTGATATTTTTTCTTCATTTGACCTCAGAATGGCGCATGGGCCAGTGTCTGCCAAGGTAAATAACAAGGTAGAAGGCATGCATTATCGAGTGTACAACAGTAAGGATGTGGAATTTCTTGACATGTACACCTCTTCGGGTTCGCGAGCTTATACTCGCTCCCTTTTCTTTGTGCTCTGCAAGGCAGTGCAAGACCTCTTTCCTAATCACGATGTGGTGATAGATATCCCTGTATCGAATGGTTTTTACGTCGATGTGCGTCTGGGACGTGAGATAACGACCGAGGATGTCGACAAGATACGCCAGCGCATGCAGAAAATCGTGGATGCTCGAATGCCTATCCGCCGCTATATGGTGCCTACGGAGGATGCTATTGCACTCTTTCAGGAGAAGGGCGATGTGGAGAAAGTGAAACTTCTGCGCACTTCGGGCTCGCTCTACACCACGTATTATAAAATAGGTGAGTACGTAGACTTCTATTACGGTACGCTTCTCACCAATACTTCACAACTTTACCTCTTCGGGTTGGAGAAGTATTATGATGGTATGTTGCTACGTATTCCTTCACTCAAAAAACCTGATGAACTGGGTGAGGTGACTCGACAGGATAAGATGTTTGAAATCTTCAAGGAACATCATCACTGGCAGGATATTATTGGCATCCGGACAGTGGGCGATTTTAATGCTGCCGTAGATGCAGGGCATGCCACCGACATCATCAATATCAGCGAGGCTCTGCAGGAAAAAAAGATTGCGCAGATAGCCGAGCAGATAGCTCAGCGAGAAGGGGTGAAGTTGGTGCTCTTGGCTGGTCCTTCGTCTTCGGGCAAGACGACTTCGTGTAAACGACTTTCCATCCAGTTGGCTGTCAATGGACTCAAACCGCTACAGATTTCGCTCGACGACTATTTCGTAGACCGAGATAAGACGCCTTTGGATGAGAATGGTGAATTGGATTATGAAAGTATTTATGCCCTCGACTTGCAGCTCATCAACGATCAGTTTAATGCGCTCTTCCGTGGCGAGGAGGTGGAACTGCCTAAATATGATTTTCAGACGGGTAAGAGTAAGAAGAGTGGCAAACGTCTGAAGATGAATGATCATAATGTGCTTGTGGTGGAAGGCATTCATGCGCTCAATCCAGAATTGACAGCTCAGATTCCCGATGAGCAAATCTTCCGTGTCTATGCTTCTGCGCTTACCACCATTCTGCTCGACAATCATAACTACATTCCTACTACCGATAATCGCTTGTTGCGACGCATTATCCGCGACTACAAGTATCGTGGTGTTTCGGCTCAGGCTACGATTCATCGTTGGCCGTCGGTACGTACTGGTGAAAATAAGTGGATATTCCCCTTCCAGGAGAATGCGGATGCCATGCTTAATACAGCCATGCTCTATGAGCTGGCAGTTATCAAGATGCAGGCAGAACCCTTACTGGAACAGGTGCCGGAAAACTGTGATGAGTATGCTGAGGCTTATCGTCTGCTGAAGTTCTTGAAATATTTCAAGGGCATTCCGTTCAATAATCTGCCTCC
>ERZ1026892.81-NODE-81-length-43596-cov-10.071840_pt1 | contig 43596 bp, 39 predicted proteins | sample MGYA00380176_ERZ1026892 | MGnify/ENA primary metagenome ERZ1026892 (study PRJEB33269, sample SAMEA4719812) | human gut metagenome | biome: human-associated habitat; feature: organic feature; material: feces | place: Cameroon | collected 2013-10 ... | reverse complement strand
CATCGCCCAGGCTATACATTAAAAGCCCACAACCCACGGAGCAGTATGTGCAGGTATTACGAACTTCTTTGGCGCGCAGCAATTTGAAATTACGCGCCTGAGCCAGCGCCATTTTAGGAGCAAATCCTAATGCCGCTGCCGTCGTCCCGGCCATACCGCCCGCGCAGATTTTAAAAAACTTTCTGCGGCTGACGTCCATTTTTTTCCTCATTGTATGGATGTACTTCGCCGGAAAAACTAACAGCAATACCCTTGATTTATTTGCGTCAAATCAATGTCGAAAACCGATCCCCCCTTAATAGTCAGGGGCGGCGAATTTTATTAATCCTTTAGGGTTAATGGTTATGGAAAAATATCCCAGCAGGCCGTGAAAAAATGCTATAACCGCAGACTTCGTTTGTAAAAGCATCAGGTCAGAGATGGATAAGAAAAGAGCGACGCTCATCGGCCTCACCGCCATTGTATTATGGAGCACCATGGTGGGGTTAATTCGCGGCGTCAGCGAAGGGCTTGGGCCGGTTGGCGGCGCGGCGATGATCTACAGTCTGAGCGGCATTCTGCTGATCTTTACCGTGGGTTTTCCCCAACTGCGTCAGATGCCTGGCCGTTATCTGTTGGCGGGAAGCGTGCTATTCGTGAGCTATGAAATCTGTCTGGCGCTGTCTTTAGGCTATGCGGGCACCCGCCAGCAGGCCATTGAGGTGGGGATGGTCAATTATCTGTGGCCAAGCCTGACCATTCTCTTTGCCATTGTGTTTAACGGTCAAAAAAGCAGTTGGCTGGTTATCCCCGGCTTACTCCTTGCGCTATTAGGCGTCACCTGGGTATTAGGTGGCGAGCATGGGCTGGATCTTCACCAAATAACACGTAACGTCATTTCCAGCCCTTTGAGCTATATTCTGGCGTTTGTTGGCGCCTTTATCTGGGCGGCCTACTGCACGGTGACCGCCAAATATGCCAAAGGCAAAAACGGTATCACTCTGTTCGTTTTATTAACCGCGTTGAGTCTGTGGGTGAAATTTCTGCTGAGCGAGCAGCCACCGATGGTATTTAGCGGGCCGGTGGTTATCAAGATGGTGCTGTGCGCATTGTCTTTAGGTTTAGCCTATGCGGCCTGGAACGTGGGTATTCTCCACGGTAACGTCAGTCTGCTGGCTGCCGCGTCGTACTTCACGCCCGTGCTCTCCTCGGCTCTGGCGGCCGTGCTGCTCAGCGCGGCGCTATCATGGTCATTCTGGCAAGGAGCGGCGATGGTTTGCATCGGCTCCCTGCTGTGCTGGCAGGCAACCCGGCGGTAACACCCTCTTATTCGCCGCCGTACAGCTTAATGCTCAGAATGTTAGTAATCGAACGCCCATTCCAGTGATATTCCAGATGTTCGGCTTGCAGCACTTTGGTCACCAGACAGGGGCGATACAGCACGTAGCAGGTGTGCCCGGTATGACGCACCGAACAATAAACGATGCCATCGCTGTTTTGCATTTTCTGCGCCTGTGCAAAGGCTTTCGACTGGCTGTAGTCCGTCGCGTGATATAGCGCTGAAGAGATGAAGGGTTCCTGCGTGATGTCGGCCAGGTTGGCATCAAACTCGGTAAAAAGCACCCGCATTTGAACCTTCTGCGCGGGCTCATCGGTATAGCCAAAAATGCGCTCCTGATGATACACCGTCTCCTTGATGGCCGTATCCAGCTGCGGAGCGCAATAGTAACCGCCAAAGTCGCCGGTGGTAAACCGCGCCCCTTCAGGATTAACGTGCGTAAACGCGGCCATCACGTAGCTGCTGCCATTCAGCCCGACGAGCCAATCGGCTTTTGGGACTCGCATCAGTTCACCGGCAGATTCCATTAAGCGCTCATTCGTTAATGCCTCAACGGCCCAAACGGCTTCCAGCTCATCGCTACTGGCCACATCCTCAAAAAGATCGATGGTGGGATAGCGACTGGGTATAATGCGATATGCCGTCGCACCTTTTAACGCCACGCGTGGCGGAGTTTCCGCGATCACGCCATTCCCCCTCGCCATGACTGAAGCCGCGTCGCGACCTCATAAAGATCGGCAACACGTCCACCGTTCATCACATCCATCGCTGAACGTCCCGCAAAGAAAGGATGGGAATTTGGTTTGCGCACCCAGCCATAGATGCTGTCATCAGCGGTGAACAGCAAACGCAGGCATTTATGGATATTCAGGATGTAGCTCATCCGTTCCTGAATATCCAGACTTAAACGAATGCCGCCCTTCGACTCTTTGTATTTGTTCAATGTTGAACGTGAACTAATACCCAGAAGCCGAAGCTGTTCATCTGTGTTGCACTGCCATTTTTCCAGGATACGGAACACAACCGGCAGCGCTTTGCTGGTATCAACGTTACCGTTTACATGGCTTTCTTGTACTGTAGCCATATGTCCTCCCATGCGTCATTTCGCGACACGCCAAAAAACCGGCGTGTACATTTAATCACAATTGTAGCCTAATTGTTCAATAATGTACATTGTCGGATAAAAAGCCACAAGGGTCTACCCGGGAATTAAACCGGGTCCGGAATCTTAGCCAGGCTACGCCAGATCCCGGCAGCCAGCAGCAGAAGCAGTACGCCGGCGGTCGCCAGCACGATGCTATGCGAATTGATAAACGCTATTTTTGCTGCCTCCATCAGGCTTTGTGCCGGAACAGCAGGCATCGACTGCGCCAGCTTGATCGCTTCACTAATGGAGGAGGCTGCCTGCTCTGCAGCCGCGTCGCCCATCCCCGCGGGCAGCACGATTGACGAGGTATAGCTGCGGGTCAGGATCAGACCAAACAGCGCAATGCCCAACCCCGCGCCCAGCTCGTAGGCCATCGTTTCAATAGCGCCTGCCGCTGCCGCTTTCTCTTTGGGGGCCGCCGCCATAATCGCCGCACTGGAAGCGAGCAGCGCGCTGGCAACGCTAAAGCCGAGCAGCGTCATCAGCCCCCATGCCAGCCACGGGTGGGTGCTGAAATCGGTTATCGACAGGCCAAGGAAACTCAGCGCGCTTAATAGCATTCCGCCGGTCGCCACCTCACGCAGCCCAAGCTTTGACACCAGCATGCCGGCAATCGGGCCGCTGAAACCGCTCGCCACCATCAACGGCAGCATAAACAGCCCGGCTTCGAATGGCGTTTTACCGTGCACAAACTGCAGCTCCTGCGCCATCAGCAGTTCAAAGCCCACCAGGGTAATCAGCGCCGTCATGGCCATCATCACCCCGCTTAAAATAATACGATGGGTAAAGAGACGCATATCCACCATCGGACGCGTTGCTGAGAGCTGTTTACGCACAAACCAGTACAGCATACCGGCACCGGCAAGCGCGACCATCGATACCAGCCACAGCGCAAGCTGCCCTTTCAGCGCCGATTTGGCACTAAACACCAGCATCAGAATGGCGGCAATCAGTACCAGCGCCTGGAGCAGATTCAGCGGCTGTTCGCGTCGCGCTGGCTGACGTGGAACCACTCTGGCATTAATGGCAATAACCACCAGCACAATCGGCACGTTGATCAGGAATACCGATCCCCAATAGAAGTGTTCCAGCAGCATCCCGCCCACTAGCGGGCCAAACGCCGCGCCGCCGGAGCCTACGGCCGCCCACAGCCCCAGCGCCATATTACGGTGACGCGCTTGCGCGAAGGTAGTGCGGATCCCGGCAAGCGTTGCCGGGACAATCATCGCCGCGCCGATGGCCAGCAGCGCGCGAGAAGCGATCAGCGTCAGCGCGGTCGGCGAAAACGCCGCCGCCAGCGATGCCAGGCCAAAGATCCCGCTACCCAGCAGCAGCAGGCGCTTAAAGCCAATTTTGTCGCCGAGCGCACCCATCGGCAGCACCATTCCGGCCATCACCAGTGAATAGATATCAATGATCCACAGCAGCTCATTGCCGCTGGTGCCCAGCGCGACGCTCAGCGTCGGCGCGGCCACGTGCAGCACGGTGGCATCAATCGCCACCGGGATATAGACCATCAAAATAGCCATGAGCGTTAACCATTGGCGTGACATTTTTTGTTCCTCAAATCATTATTTATTGTTGGACGCACGTCCAGAAACGAGATCCTGCCGGATTGTTGAACGCATGTCCAATTTTTTGTTATTCTGGGATAAACCCTACTCAAACGAAGAAAAATGAATTATTTAACCCGAGAAGAACGGCGGGAAGATATCCTCAAAACCGCTATGAAAGTCGCGCTGAGCGGCGGCTTTAGCGCCATGACCGTTCGTCATATCGCCAGCGTCGCCGGGGTCTCCAGCGGCCAGGTGCACCACCACTTCACCTCGATTGGCGAACTGAAATCCCTCGCCTTTGTCCGGCTGATTCGTGAAATGCTCGATATGCCGTTGGTGGCCGATGACGCCAGCTGGCACGACCGTCTCTTTTCGATGCTCGGCAGCGACGATGGTCGTCTTGAACCTTACGTACGTCTGTGGCGGGAAGCACAACTGCTGGCAGACAGCGACAGTGATATTAAAGGCGCCTACTTGCTGACAATGGATATGTGGCATAAGGAAACCGTTTCACTGATTTTGCAGGGCACAGAAGCAAACGAATTCAGACCAATAGATAGCGCGGAAAATATTGCCTGGCGATTAATTGCACTGGTGTGTGGACTGGATGGAATTTATGCGCTAGGGATGACGGAAATAAGCGACGAAATCTTTGCTCGTTATATACAATATTATATTACGCTAGAACTTCAGCCCGCATAATTTACATTTAGTAACAATTAACAACGTTTTATTCACAGCGCGTTTTCTTACAACGCGCTTTTTTTATCTATTCTTCAACGATAAAGAGATAAAACGGCCAGACGATAATAATCCTCTCCTACCTACTTCGCTGTTTTTCCTTTGTTTCTTTTTTATGACGTGTCTATCGAGGGTATTATGCCAAGCAATGAGAAAGATAATCATTACCTTTTAAGGGAGTGGAAACCGGAAAATCCTGCCTTCTGGGAAAATAAAGGTAAATCAATCGCAAGAAGAAACCTGTGGATTTCCGTGGCCTGCTTATTACTCGCTTTCTGTGTCTGGATGTTATTTAGCGCAGTGGCAGTCAATCTCAATAAAGTCGGTTTTAATTTTACAACTGACCAACTCTTTTTATTAACCGCACTGCCTTCTCTCTCTGGTGCTATTTTGCGCGTGCCCTACTCCTTTATGGTACCTATATTTGGAGGCCGCTATTGGACGGTATTAAGTACGGTTATTCTTGTTATTCCGTGCATTTGGTTAGGTATCGCCATTCAGGACACCGCTACTCCGTTCTGGGTATTTATCATCATCGCTCTGCTGTGCGGTTTTGCTGGCGCTAACTTTGCCTCCAGCATGGGGAATATCAGTTTCTTCTTCCCCAAAGCCAAACAGGGCAGCGCGCTGGGGGTCAACGGTGGTCTGGGCAACCTTGGCGTTAGCGTGATGCAGATGGTCGCCCCGGCGGTCATTTTTCTGCCCATGTTTGCGTTTATCGGCGTTCACGGCGTCACGCAGGAAGACGGCTCGACGCTGGCACTCAGCAACGCCGCGTTAGTCTGGGTACCACTCCTCGTGATTGCCACGCTCGCCGCCTGGTTTGGGATGAACGATATAGCCAGTTCCAAAGCCTCGGTGCGCGAACAGCTGCCGGTGCTCAAACGTCCACATATGTGGTTGCTGAGTCTACTTTATCTCGCCACCTTCGGCTCGTTTATCGGTTTCTCCGCAGGGTTTGCCATGTTGGCAAAAACCCAGTTCCCGGACGTCAACATCCTCAAACTCGCCTTCTTTGGGCCGTTTATCGGCGCGCTGGCGCGTTCGTTTGGCGGGGTGATCTCCGATCGCCTCGGCGGCGTAAAGGTCACGCTGGTGAACTTCATTTTGATGGCGCTCTTCTCCGGCCTGCTGTTCCTGACCCTACCGGGCAGCGGTTCCGGCAGCTTCCTTGCCTTCTACGTGGTGTTTATGGGGCTGTTTCTCACCGCCGGTCTGGGCAGCGGTTCAACCTTCCAGATGATCGCCGTCATCTTCCGGCAAATCACCATCGATAGCGTGAAAAAGCGCGGTGGCACCGACGAGCAGGCCCAGCATGAGGCGGTGACCGATACCGCCGCCGCACTGGGGTTTATCTCCGCCATTGGCGCAATCGGCGGCTTTTTTATCCCGAAAGCGTTCGGCACCTCGCTCGCCATGACCGGTTCACCGGTTGGCGCCATGAAAGTGTTCTTTGTCTTTTACGTCGTCTGCGTACTGGTGACCTGGCTGGTCTATGGTCGCCGCAAACCGACGTCCAAATAAACATAAAAATGTGAGCAGTGTAACCACGGGGGCGTAATCCCCCGTCAGGAGAAAATGTCATGAGCAAACTACTGGATCGCTTTCGCTACTTTAAGCAGAAAGGCGAGACTTTTGCCAATGGTCACGGACAGGTCTATGACAATAACCGTGATTGGGAGGATAGCTACCGTCAGCGCTGGCAGTTCGACAAAATCGTCCGCTCGACGCACGGTGTGAACTGTACAGGCTCATGCAGCTGGAAGATTTATGTCAAAAACGGCCTGGTGACCTGGGAAACCCAGCAAACCGACTACCCACGAACCCGCCCCGACATGCCCAACCATGAACCTCGCGGCTGCCCCCGTGGCGCAAGCTACTCCTGGTATCTCTACAGCGCTAACCGCCTGAAATATCCGCTGGCCCGCAAGAAGCTGATTGAACTGTGGCGCGAGGCACTGGCGCAGCAAACCGATCCGGTGCTGGCCTGGGACAGCATTATGCAGAGCCCGGAGAAGACCCGCCGCTACAAAGAAGCACGCGGTAAAGGTGGATTCGTCCGTTCATCGTGGAAAGAGCTGAACCAGCTGATCGCCGCCGCTAACGTCTGGACTATCAAAAACTACGGCCCCGACCGCGTGGCGGGCTTCTCGCCTATTCCGGCGATGTCGATGGTCTCTTATGCCGCGGGGACGCGCTACCTGTCGCTGATCGGCGGAACCTGCCTGAGCTTCTACGACTGGTACTGCGACCTGCCGCCGGCCTCGCCGATGACCTGGGGCGAGCAGACCGACGTGCCAGAGTCTGCCGACTGGTACAACTCCAGCTATATCATCGCCTGGGGCTCTAACGTCCCACAAACCCGTACCCCGGACGCCCACTTCTTCACCGAAGTTCGCTACAAGGGAACCAAGACCATCGCCATTACCCCCGACTTCTCGGAAGTCGCCAAACTCAGCGACCAGTGGCTGGCACCCAAGCAGGGTACCGACAGCGCGCTGGCGATGGCGATGGGTCACGTGATCCTCAAAGCATTCCACCTCGATAATCCGAGCGATTACTTTATCAACTACTGCCGCCGCTATACCGACATGCCGATGCTGGTGATGCTCGATAGCCGCGAGGATGGTTCGTACGTCGCGGGCCGAATGCTGCGCGCCGCCGACCTGGTTGATGGCCTCGGTGAAAGCAATAACCCGGAGTGGAAAACCGTTGCCTACAACAGCGATGGCGAACTGGTGGTGCCAAACGGTTCTATCGGCTTCCGCTGGGGGGAAAAAGGCAAATGGAACCTGGAATCACAGGCATCCGGTAAAGAGACCGAGCTGACGCTTTCTCTGCTCGATAGTCGCGACACGGTGGCGGGCGTGGCCTTCCCCTACTTTGGCGGCAACGAAAACCCGCACTTCCGCAGCGTGAAACAGGATCCCATCCTGGTGCGCAAGTTGCCGGCAAAAGAACTCACCCTCGCCGACGGCAGCCGTCGCCTGGTGGTCAGTATTTATGACCTGACGCTGGCTAACTACGGGCTCGATCGTGGCCTGGACGACAATCTGGCGGCAAAAAGCTTTGACGAAGTGAAAGCCTACACCCCGGCCTGGGCCGAACAGATCACCGGCGTATCGCGGCAGAACATCGAAAAAATCGCCCTCGAATTCGCCGATACGGCGCATAAAACGCATGGCCGTTCGATGATTATTCTCGGTGCCGGGGTGAACCACTGGTATCACATGGACATGAACTACCGCGGCATGATCAACATGCTGGTGTTCTGCGGCTGCATTGGCAAAAGCGGCGGCGGCTGGGCACACTACGTCGGGCAGGAGAAACTGCGACCGCAAACCGGCTGGTTGCCGCTGGCCTTCGCGCTGGACTGGAACCGTCCACCGCGCCAGATGAACAGCACGTCGTACTTCTACAATCACGCCAGCCAGTGGCGCTACGAGAAGCTGACCGCCAAAGAGCTGCTCTCCCCGCTGGCCGATCCGACGAAATACACCGGCCATCTGATCGACTTTAACGTGCGCGCCGAACGCATGGGCTGGCTTCCGTCCGCTCCGCAGCTCAACCTCAACCCGCTGTCGCTGAAAGCGAAAGCCGACGCTGCCGGGATGACGCCGCAGGACTATACCGTACAAGGGTTGAAATCCGGTGAGATCCGCATGGCCTGCGAGCAGCCGGACAGCGGGAAGAACCACCCGCGTAATATGTTTATCTGGCGCTCGAACCTGCTGGGCTCCTCCGGTAAAGGTCATGAATACATGCTGAAGTATCTGCTGGGAGCAGATAGCGGTATTCAGAGTGAGGAATTTGGCTCCTCAGAAGACGTGAAACCGGAAGAAGTGGAATGGCAGACCGCTGCGATTGAAGGCAAGCTCGATCTGCTGGTGACCCTCGATTTCCGCATGTCCAGCACCTGTTTGTTCTCCGATATCGTCCTGCCAACCGCTACCTGGTACGAAAAAGACGATATGAACACCTCGGATATGCATCCGTTTATCCACCCGCTTTCTGCCGCCGTCGACCCGGCGTGGGAATCGAAAAGCGACTGGGATATCTACAAAGGCATCGCCAAATCGTTCTCTGAAATCTGCCAGGGCCATCTGGGCACGGAAACCGATGTGGTGCTGCAACCCCTACAGCACGACTCCCCCGCCGAGCTGGCGCAACCGTTCGCGATTCAGGACTGGCGCAAAGGCGAATGCGATCTCATTCCGGGTAAGACCGCGCCAAATATTATCGCCGTGGAGCGCGATTATCCGGCCACCTACGAACGCTTTACCTCGCTTGGCCCGTTGATGGACAAGCTGGGCAACGGTGGCAAAGGCATCGGCTGGAAAACGCAAACCGAGGTCGACTTCCTCGGCAAGCTTAACTATGTCAAGCAGCAGGGTCCGGCGAAAGGTCGCCCCTGTATCGAGACGGCGATTGATGCTTCAGAAGTGATCCTCGCCCTCGCCCCGGAAACCAACGGGCAGGTCGCGGTGAAGGCCTGGCAGGCGCTGAGTGAATTTACCGGCCGCGACCACACCCATCTGGCGACCAACAAAGAGGACGAAAAAATTCGCTTCCGCGATATTCAGGCACAACCGCGCAAGATTATCTCCAGCCCCACCTGGTCTGGTCTGGAAGACGAGCACGTCTCTTACAATGCGGGCTATACCAACGTTCACGAACTGATCCCATGGCGCACCGTCTCCGGGCGGCAGTCGCTGTATCAGGATCACCCGTGGATGCGCGACTTCGGTGAAAGCCTGGTGGCCTATCGACCGCCCATTGACACCCGCAGCGTGAGTCAGATGAACGCTATCCCGCCGAATGGTTTCCCGGAAAAAGCGCTCAACTTCCTGACGCCGCACCAGAAATGGGGCATTCACTCCACCTACAGCGAAAACCTGCTGATGCTGACGCTCTCGCGCGGCGGGCCAATCGTCTGGCTGAGCGAAACCGATGCCAAAGAGCTGGGGATCGCCGACAACGACTGGATTGAGGCATTTAACGCCAACGGCGCGCTCACCGCCCGCGCGGTGGTCAGCCAGCGCGTGCCGCCGGGCATGACCATGATGTACCACGCCCAGGAGCGCCTGATGAATATTCCCGGCTCGGAAGTGACCGGGCGGCGCGGCGGGATCCACAACTCGGTGACCCGTATTTGCCCGAAACCCACCCATATGATCGGCGGTTATGCGCAGCTGGCCTGGGGCTTTAACTACTACGGAACGGTCGGTTCGAACCGTGATGAGTTCATTATGATCCGCAAAATGAAAAATATTAATTGGCTGGATGATGAAGGCAACGATCAGGTACAGGAGGCGGCAAAATGAAGATTCGCTCACAGGTTGGGATGGTGTTAAATCTCGACAAATGCATTGGCTGCCACACCTGCTCGGTGACCTGTAAGAACGTCTGGAGCAGCCGCGAAGGCATGGAATATGCGTGGTTCAACAACGTCGAAACCAAGCCTGGCATCGGTTTCCCGAAGGACTGGGAAAACCAGGAAAAATGGCAAGGCGGCTGGGTACGTGGCATCAGCGGTAAACTGACGCCGCGCATGGGCGGACGCGTCGGCGTGCTGGCAAAAATCTTCGCTAACCCGCTGATCCCGGGCATCGACGACTACTATGAGCCGTTTACCTACGATTATCAGCATCTGCATAACGCGCCGGAAGGCAAAAACCTGCCGACCGCCCGCCCGCGCTCGCTGATTAGCGGCCAGCGGATGAACAAAATTGAGTGGGGCCCGAACTGGGAAGAGCTGCTCGGCGGTGAATTCGAAAAACGCGCCCACGACCACAACTTCCAGGAAATGCAAAAGGAGATGTACGGTCAGTTCGAAAATACCTTCATGATGTACCTGCCGCGCCTGTGCGAACACTGTCTCAACCCAAGCTGTGTCGCCACCTGCCCGAGCGGCGCTATCTACAAGCGTGAAGAAGACGGCATCGTGCTGATTGACCAGGACAAGTGCCGCGGCTGGCGCATGTGCATCAGCGGTTGTCCGTACAAAAAAATCTACTTCAACTGGAAAAGCGGCAAATCAGAAAAATGCATTTTCTGCTATCCGCGCATAGAGTCCGGCCAGCCGACCGTGTGCTCGGAAACCTGCGTCGGCCGTATCCGCTACCTCGGCGTGCTGTTATACGACGCAGACCGCATTGAAGAAGCGGCCAGCACCGAGAAAGAGACCGATCTTTACGAGCGCCAGTGCGACGTGTTCCTCGACCCGAATGACCCGGCCGTCATTGAGGAAGCCCTGAAACAGGGGATCACGCAAAACACGATTGATGCCGCCCAGCGTTCGCCGGTCTACAAAATGGCGATGGACTGGAAGCTGGCGCTGCCGCTGCATCCAGAATACCGCACGCTGCCGATGGTCTGGTACGTTCCGCCGCTGTCACCGATTCAGTCGGTCGCCGATGCGGGCGGCCTGCCGAAAACCGATAGCGTCCTGCCGGCGGTGGAAAGCCTGCGCATTCCGGTGCAGTACCTGGCGAATATGCTCAGCGCGGGCGATACCGGCCCGGTGCTGCGCGCCCTGAAACGCATGATGGCGATGCGCCACTATAAGCGTTCGCAGACCGTAGAAGGCGTGACCGACACCCGTGCCATTGAGGAAGTGGGTCTGAGCGAGGAACAGGTCGAAGAGATGTATCGCTACCTGGCGATCGCCAACTACGAAGATCGCTTCGTGATCCCCACCAGCCACCGTGAAATGGCGGAAGACGCCTTCCCGGAACGCAACGGCTGTGGCTTCACCTTCGGCGACGGCTGCCACGGGTCAGACACCAAGTTCAACCTGTTTAACAGCCACCGTATCGACGCCATTAACATCGGAGAGAAAGACTAATGCGGATCCTGAAAATCATCGGGCTGCTGCTGGAGTACCCCGATGAACTCAGTTGGGACAACAAGGATGAACTGTTTGCGTTAATCGACAGTGACGCTCCGGCGCTGCGCCCGTTCCTTGAGCAGCACCTGACGGCCTCATTACTCGATAAGCAGGCCGAATGGTGTGAGATTTTTGAGCGCGGGCGGGCGACATCGCTGCTGCTGTTCGAACATGTTCACGCCGAATCGCGTGACCGCGGTCAGGCGATGGTTGAGCTGATGGCGCAGTATGAACAGGTGGGTCTACAGCTCAACTGCCGCGAGCTGCCTGACTATCTGCCGCTCTATCTGGAGTACCTCAGCATTCTGCCGCAGGCTCAGGCACAGGAAGGCTTGCAAAACGTGGCGCCGATTCTGGCGCTGATTGGCGGTCGGCTAAAACAGCGCCAGGCGCCGTGGTATCAGCTATTTGATACCCTGCTGGCGCTAGCCAATACCTCACTATCAAGTGACAGTGTCACTAAACAGGTGGCGGGCGAAGCGCGAGACGATACCCGCCAGGCGCTGGATGCGGTCTGGGAAGAAGAACAGGTGAAGTTTATCGAAGATAACGCCACCGCCTGCGACAGTTCTCCGCTGCAGAGCTATCAACGACGCTTTAGCCAGGACGTGGCGCCACAGTATGTGGACGTCCGTATGGGAGGCCCGAAATGATACAGTACCTTAACGTCTTTTTTTACGACATCTACCCTTACCTCTGCGGCACGGTGTTCCTGCTGGGCAGTTGGCTGCGCTACGACTATGGTCAGTACACCTGGCGCGCCTCCTCCAGCCAGATGCTCGACAAACGCGGAATGGTGATTTGGTCGAACCTGTTCCACGTCGGTATTCTGGGGATCTTCTTCGGCCACTTCTTCGGTATGCTAACGCCGCACTGGGTGTATGAATCCTGGCTGCCGCTGTCGCAAAAACAGCTGATGGCGATGATTCTCGGCGGTGCCTGCGGGGTGATGACGCTGGTCGGCGGCGCTGGCCTGCTGATTCGCCGTCTGTTTAACCCACGCATTCGCGCCACCTCGTCGACCGCGGATATTCTGATCCTCAGTATTCTGTTGATCCAGTGCTGCCTTGGCCTGAGTACCATTCCGTTCTCCGCACAGCATCCGGACGGCAGCGAAATGCTGAAGCTGGTCGACTGGGCGCAGGCAGTGGTTACCTTCCACGGCGGCGCGTCGGCGCACCTGGATGGCGTAGCCTGGGTCTACCGAGTCCACCTGGTGCTGGGCATGACCATCTTCCTGCTGTTCCCGTTCACCCGTCTGGTGCACGTCTGGAGCGCCCCGGTGGAATATCTGACCCGACGTTATCAGGTAGTTCGTTCACGCCGATAGCAACTCGGCCCCTGTAGGCCGGATAAGGCATCGCCGCCATCCGGCAACCCGCACCAAATGCCTGATGGCGCTTCGCTTATCAGGCCTACATCTAACCCGGCCGAGCATCGCGACGCCGGGTTTTTTATGCCACAAATAAAATATTAAACCTATTCTCAACCACTTTATCTTTCACCGCCACAATGCGTAATAACGCGCTATATTACGTCCGTTGAATTTACCACCGTGCCTGACGGCACGCGGGAAATATAAATTCACTCAGCATCGTAATTAATAATCTTGTTATGGCGAGGCTCCTGAATAAACATAAGTTATCGCCCTGGTGGTATCGAGAGAGACCATCACAGGGAAATACAGGCATCCATCGAATCAAGGTGTTGCCAAGATAACTTCTGACGGCTCAAGACCGTACAGATACGTTGTTCAGTGCTAAAACCGGGACGTAGGGATTTTTCTCAGCTTTTCCTGTTTTGTTCGCCCTATATAGAATTTCTATAGGGAACATTTTGATGTCTTATATTCATGCCACTGCGCCGCTCTACCCAACCGTCCCTGTAACGGGCGATATTATTGCAAGCTACATGTCGAAAACGTTTATTTCGCTGCCGGAACCACTCAGCGTAAAAGAAGCGCGCGAGATGTTCCTGCGACAATTAAATGACGACCATTTCCCCTGCGCCGTATTCGTGGTTTCCGGCGACAACCTGCGTGGAATATTATCGACACGCACGCTGCTCCAGGCATCCGATGATAATCAGCCGGTCGCGCAGTTGATGACCACCACCCTATTCCACGTCGGCCCGGAAGATACCCGCGACGTGGCGGCGGAACTTATCGAAAAGCACCGTCTGACCCTGCTGCCGGTGATTAAAAACGGCAAACTTATCGGCTGTCTGAATGAAAAAGAGATCGACCAGCTGTTAGCGGATGAAATCACCGAAGACGCGCAGCTTCAGGGGGCGACGTTGCCGCTGGAAAAACCCTATCTGGAGATAAGCCCGGTTACGCTGTGGAAAAAACGCGCCGTCTGGCTGCTGCTGCTGTTTATCGCCGAGGCTTACACCAGCACCGTGATCCAGCACTTCGAAGAGGCTCTGGAATCCGCCATCGCGCTGGCGTTCTTTATCCCACTGCTGATTGGCACCGGAGGCAACAGCGGCACGCAGATCACCTCCACGCTAGTGCGCGCGATGGCGCTTGGCGAAGTGGGCCTTCGGGATCTGGGGCGGATCCTGCGTAAAGAGATGTCGACGGCGATGCTGGTCGCCATCACCCTCGGCGCGGCAGGCTGCCTGCGGGCGTGGATAATGGGCATTGGCCCGGAAATCACCTTTATTGTCAGCCTGACGCTGGTGTGCGTCACCCTCTGGAGCGCCGTGGTTTCCTCGGTGATCCCGCTGGTCATCAAACGCGTCGGCATTGACCCGGCGGTGGTCTCCGCGCCGTTTATCGCAACGCTGATTGACGGCACCGGGCTGATTATCTACTTCAAAATCGCCCAGCATTTCTTAGGGTTAAACTAACCGTTATCTCTCCGGGACTGTAGGCCGGATAAGGCAATGCCGCCATCCGGCAATGTGCGGCGGGTTGCCTGATGGCGCTACGCTTATCAGGCCTACAAGATTTAAATTGCCCGCCTACAGTGCAGCCATAATTTTGTGAACAATGACTTCCGGTGAGCCCATTGCGAAAATCTGGATATCGCCCAGCGCCATATAGTCGGGAAATCGCTGGCGGAATTTGGCCTCTTCTTTATCCCGAACGAGCCCAAATCCGCGTTTAAGCTGACGCGTAACGATGCAGCCACACGCGACATCGGCATCCTTTGATGGCATAAGCAGAATCGAACGCCCACATTCCCGCACGCGCTGGCGGTTGCGTTCGACAATATCCGGACGAATATCGGTGGCAAGAAATCCGGAAGATAGCGCAAAAACCACATTCTGCTGGCTCCGCTCAAGCAACAGCGCGTCAAACAACGCAGCGTTTTGCTCAAGATAGGCTTCATAGCCGTCAGATTTAAGGTACTCACGGATGTTCGCGACGCGCTCACAAAATTGCGCATCGAGATCGACAAACGCATACCCCAAACGAACGGCCAGTTTTTCCCCGACGGTACTTTTTCCTGCACCGCCCGGACCAATCAGAAAAAGATGCATTATTTCCTCATAAATAAAATCGAACAACGCAGGGAGTATCGCTATTCAAACACAAACGTATCACCGGTCGCCGGGGAGATAACCTCCGGCAGCCACAGCTTGCCCCACGCCCCGGTACAATGGCAGCCCATGACTTTATCGGGCTTCAATTGATGCAGAAACTGCCTGACCTGCCAGAGCGTGCGCGGTGAAGCACAGCGCAGATGAAAGCCGCCGATAATCGCATGAACCTTCTCGATTCCAGTAATCTGCTGGCAGTGCCGCACGATGTTGATAATCCCACGGTGCCCGCAGCCGGTAATAATCACCAGCCCGCGTTCAGAGAGATAAATCAGTACGCCCTCATCGATCACGAAATCCGTTCGATCGCCGGTCACCCCGTAGGCCTTCGGGCTATCGACGGCAATCTCACCTGACCAGATAAAACGCTCGCTAATCTGCAACGGCGTGCGGGTGTATTCCATACGATGACGCGTGTAATCAATCTCCCGCGACAGCTTTTTCAGCTTGTGACTGCGCCCCGCAACGTTCACCGCGGCAAAGCGCTCGTGCCCAATTGTCGGGTGGCAGATAATTCGACTGTTTTCGGGCAGCCAGGGAACGCCGCCGCAGTGATCGTAGTGACCGTGCGAAAGCACCGTCGCCGTGAGGTTATCAAGAGAAACGCCCATTAGAGCAGCATTGTGATAGAAACTGTCATCCGGGCCGGTATCAAACAGAATTGAGGTGGTCTTATCCTCCAGCAATAGGCTTAGACCGGCTCGGTTGCGTAGCCGATCGTCAGCGCCGCTGGCGAGATGATTTTCCAGTAAAACACGAAGCGTTAATGTCATGATTATTCATCCCTGAGGGTTTACCCCGGCGTCGACTATCCCTCGGCCGGGCTACCTGTTACTTACCGGCTTCCGGATGGGTGTCGAACGCCGCCATCACCGCCGCCAGTTCGCTAACGCTAAAGCCATATTTCGCATCGGTGACGCCAAGTCCAAAGCGGGTTTGTAGCGCTTCATACAGCGCGGGCACGTCCGGGAAATCCACCTTCTCAACCACGTGGTTTTTATCCCAGTGGGTAAAGTGAAAGTTGGTTAACGTCATCTTGCCGCCGTCCGGCAGATGGCGGCACATCAGCAGGTGATGACGGAAATGCGACTGCGGCCAGTGCGCCGACCAGAAGTTGCCCATCACATAGTCAGAAGCGTACTGACGGCCCAAATCGAAGTGGTACATCGACTGCCAGTGGTCGTGATGGCTGTATTGCAGGATCCACTCCTGATTTTCATACAGCAAACGGTAATCACCGTGCGGGGTCGATTGCACAATATCCGCCAGCAGCTTGATCGGCGCGGTCAGCGTCTGGCCGCCAAAACCAACGTCGGCAATCCAGCGCTCGCCGTCGACCTCGACCAGCAGCAGGCGATGAGTACGCGGCGGCATCTGCGGCGGATGCGCCAGCACAACCCGCCCCAGCAGGCTACGCACGTGGAAGCCAATCTCCCGCAGGACGCGCTCAAACAGGCCATTCTGTTCAAAGCAGTAGCCGCCACGACGCGCGTGAACCAGCTTATCTTCCAGCGCCTGGTCATCAAGATGCATCTCTCGCGGCAGCAGAACATCGAGGTTCTCAAAGGGAATCGCGCTGTTGTGATGGATATGTAAACTACGCAGCGTCTCAAGTGAGACATTCGGTGTGCCCGTCCAACCCAGACGAGCAAAATAGGCGTTTAAAAAAGGGGTCATCAATGGCTCCAGCATGAGGTTTCCGTTCTTTTATAGCCTATTTTGCGCCGCAGATTGACTGTTTTGTGCGATCGATTGAGCTAGCGTATATTGCGCTGCATCAACGCCAGCGCGCCGAGCATCAGCGCCAGACCGACGCACAGTGTCAGGCTTGCCATCGCCATCCCCTGCCCGACGGAACCCTGCTCAAACTGCCGCCAGATAAACACCGCCACGGTCTGGGTGCCAGCCGGCGCCAGCAACAACGACGTCACCAGCTCGCGAGAGGCGATGGCAAACACCATCAGCATCGCCGCCAGCAGCGCCGGGAACACCAGCGGCAGCACAATCAGGCGTAGCGTCTGCCATGGCGACGCGCCGTGCACCCGCGCCGCGGGTTCCAGGTTGCCACCCAGCTGACGCAGCGCGCTGCTGACGTAACGCACCGGCCATGGCAGCAGCAGACAGCAATAGGACAGCAGCAGCATAAACCACGTGTTATACGGTGAAACCGGCCAGAACGGCTGGTTCCACAGCAGGATCAGCCCTACGCCAACCACAACGCCCGGTAACGCGGCGGGCATCAACGACAGCGCGTCAATCAGCGCGCTACCTTTGATTTTTTGCACCAGTACCAGCCATGCCGCCACCAGCCCCAGCAGGCCGACGATCAGCGCAGAGGCCAGCGCCAGCGACAGACTGGTGCCCAGTGCCAACAGCGCATCGCCTTGCTGAGCAAACAGCGCGCTAAAATGCCTGAGCGTAAGGTTGCCCGCATTCACGCCGCCGGAGAGCGTTCCCATCAGACTGGTGAGTACCATCGACACGCCGGGCAGGACAACCGCCAGACCGCCCACGCAGGCCATCAGCGCCAGCGCAGGCATGCGCATCCAGCCCAGCACCGCTCCGCGTTTCTCTGCGGGTTTGCCGGTCACGCTGGTCACCTCGGTGCTGCCGGTTAACCGCTTTTGCAGCCACCAGGCCAGCAGCGCGACCACGACCAGCAGAATAGACAGCCAGGAAGCACCGGTTAAATCAATCGGCCAGTCGGCGAGCTTTTTCTCGATCCCGACGGTCAGCATCACCACACCCGCCCGCGAACCTAACGCCGCCGGTACGCCATACTCTTCAATCGCCAGGGTGAACGCCAGCAGCATTCCTGCCGCCAGCGCCGGTGAGAGCATCGGTAGCGTCACGTGCCAGAAGGCCTGCCAGCCGTTAGCCCCGTGCACGCGCGCCACGGTAGCCAGCCACTGGCCGCTCGCCAACAGGCTGCGGGAAACGGCGAAATAAACCACCGGGAAGATATTGAGCGTCATCACCAACACGATGCCCAGCCGGCTGAATAACAGATCGTTAAGATCCCAGCCGGTCAGCTGTTGCAGGTAGCCGTTGTGCTGAAGCACCAGCATCCACGACAGCGCGGCAATGTACGGCGGCGTGAGAAACGGGATCAGAAACACGATATCCCACAGTCTGGGCAGCGGCAGGTTAAAGAGCCCACGCAGTACGCCGAGCGGCAGGCCGAGTATCACGCTCGCCAGCGCAACGCCGCAGGCAATCCACAGCGTACCGCCCAACATCGGCATAAGCTGCGAATCGTCGAGTAACGCCATTAACCCGCTGAACGGCGCGCGTAGCGAACCTGCACTGAACTGCGGGAATATGGCCTGTAAAAGAATAAATAACAGCGGTAGCGCCACCAGCCCCACCAGAGCGGCGAGCGTGGCGCAGGCGATCATGTGTTTTTTCACCCGAAGATCCTTGAGGGAGAAGCCAATCCCCGGCGTCGGCTACGCCTCGGCCGGGCAACGAGCGTTATTGCCCGAACAGCGTGCTAAAGCGGGCCAGAACGGCGCTACGCTCGCTGCTGCCGTCGCTGGTGGTAGGCAGTACTTTCAGTTCGCCAAGCAGCGGACGTTTTGCTGCCAAATCGCTGCGGGCGGGCATCAACCAGGCATCGGCAACCATCGTCTGGCCTTCCGGCGACAGCACGTAGTCGACAAAGGCTTTAGCGTCATCGGCGTGCTGCGTGGTTTTGAGGATCATCATCGGGCGCGGCGCAATCACCGTGCCGCTGGCCGGGAAGATCACCTTCAGCGACTCTCCCTGCGCGATATTGCCGTAAGAGACATAGTCCACCGCGCCAAATACCGCCGCTTTCGCCCCCTGCATCACCGGCGTCACCGCCTGGGCATTGGGGCCGCTCACCACCATACCGTTATTTTTCAACGCTTCGAACAGCGCCCAGGCTTTATCGCCCATGCCGTTTTGCAACCCGATCAGCAAATCCAGCGACGCGCCGGAAAGCGCCGGGTCGGGCGTGGTGACCTTATCTTTAAAGGCCGCGTCGGTGAGATCGCGCCACTCTTTGGGTTCCGGTGTGCCGCTTTTGCTATTCCAGACGATCCCCAGCGCGGAAATCCCCTGCGCCACGTAATCGGTCGATTTCAACGTGGGAGGAACTTTATCGGCATTACCGCTCTGGTAGGGCAACAGCCAGCCACGCTGATGCAGGTCTTCCGCCGTATCCCACGAAGCGGAGATCAGCACATCCGCCTGCGGATTGGCCTGCTCGGCTTCTAGCCGCGCCATCACTTTGCCGGTAGTGGCCTGAAAAATATTCACCTTCACCCCGGTTTTCTTTTCAAAACCGCTGGCCAGACTTTTCGCCAGCGCCCCCGGCCCGGCCGTATACACGGTCAGCGCATGGGCGCTGGACACCATAGAAGCAGATAACATCATCGCTAGCGCAACACCTTTTGGACTAGTTTTCATATAAGTTCCCCTGAAGTAGAAGCAGCGGTGCGGACGGCGGCAATGCTGCCCGCAGAAAGATGCACAATGCGGTCCGCCAGCAGTTCGGCCTCGCGGCGATCGTGGGTGACGTAAACAGCGGTAATCGCCAGCTGGCGCAACAGGCGGCTCATTTCCATACACAGCGACTCGCGCAGTTCGCTGTCGAGGTTAGAGAGCGGCTCGTCGAACAGCAGTACGCGGGGTTCGGCGACGATCGCCCGCGCCAGCGCCACCCGCTGCTGCTGGCCGCCGGACAGCCCGGAGGGTTTACGTTCACCGAAGCCGGAAAGCCCGACCATCGCCAATGCGTCGTTGACTCGCCGCTGCCGTTCGTCGCGGGGGACATGGCGCATACGCAGCGGAAAAGCGACGTTCTGCGCCGCCGTCATATGCGGCCACAGGGCGTAGTCCTGGAACACCATGCCAATGTCGCGCTGTTCAGGCGGCAAACCCCAGCCTGGCCTGGCGACGAGACGATCGCCGAAGTGAATATCGCCAGCTGCCGGAACGGTCAGCCCCGCCAGCAGCCGCAGCAGCGTGCTTTTACCGCAGCCGGACGGCCCCAGTAGCGCGACAATGCTGCCGGCATCGATATGCAGATTGATATGATTGAGCACGGTGGTGGCACCGAAAGCGAAGGAAACGCCGTCGAGCCGAATACTGGTCAGCGCGCGCATTATCGCCCTCCCCATTGGGAAAACGATGCTCTACCCGCGGTCAATGCCCGCCGGGCCGCGCTCACCTGCATGAACATCAGGGGAGCAAACATAATGTGTATCCTCTTTGGGACTTAGTGCGGGCGACTATAGGTAGCGAAGATGACGCATTGATTACGCTTTTATGGCAATTTAGTGTGTTAGCCAGCATCCGCCCTGTTTATGAGGAACCTCTATGAGCCGTTTTCGCCCCGTCGAACTTCACCACGCCAGCCGTTTGCTTAACCATGGCCCAACCATTCTGATAACCAGCTATGACGATGAAACGAAGCGCCGCAACGTGATGGCCGCGGCCTGGTCGATGCCGGTGGAATTCGAACCGCCGCGCATCGCCATCGTGGTGGATAAAAATGCCTGGTCGCGGGAAATTATTGAACGTAACGGTACCTTTGGCATCGTGGTGCCGGGCGTTGCCGCCGCCAACTGGACCTATGCGGTTGGCAGCATCAGCGGGCGCGAAGAGGATAAGTTCAATGCCTACGGCATTCCGGTGATTAACGGACCGGTGCTGGGATTGCCAGTGGTGGAAGAAAAATGCCTGGCATGGATGGAGTGCCGACTGCTGCCCGCCACCGCGGCGGCATCACACTATGACACCCTGTTTGGCGAAGTGGTTTCCGCTGCTGCCGATGAACGGGCGTTCGTCACCGGTCGTTGGCAGTTCGACGATGATAAGCGCAATACGCTACATCATCTTGGTGCAGGCACCTTTGTCGCCAGTGGTAAACAGATCCGCGTGCCGCTCATTGACGCGCAATAAGGTCTTTCTTGAAGACTGCGCAAAAAATTTGTGCAGTCTTCTTAGCAGGAATGAAACACCGTTCCAACAACTCTTTGTTTTATCAACAATTCCCTCCTCTATTTCGCGCAAAAAAACGTCTGCGTAGACCAATAAAATATCGGCAATGCTCACAGAATATGAACGCAAAATTTTTTCGTATTGCGCATATGAAATGCGTAGTGATTTAATCCTTATTGCCAAATCCTCTTTACACGTAGACTGAGAATAAAAATGGAAAAGCGTTCACTGAATAAAAATATTGATTTACTCCTGCGCGGCTTTACTGAATTAAAAGATAATGGGCGTTTTAATGAACCCAATCTTGACGGTAGCGCCGGAGATTATATTTCATTCTCCAGCTGGGAATGGCCGCAGGGCGTTGGGCTATTTGGACTGGTACGTTTATGGGAAAACACAAAGTCTGATGATCTATATCAAATTATCTACCAATGGTTTCAGGGAAATATCGAAAAAGGTCTGCCGAGCCTCAACGTAAATACCACCGCGCCGATGCTGCCTCTCTCGCTGTTCTGGTCCCATCACCGTCAGCCGCACTACCAGCAGGTGCTGGATAACTGGGCAAACCGCGTAATGACTGAACTCCCGCGCACGCCGGAACAAGGTTTCCAGCATGTGGTTTCCGACGGTATTAACGAAATGGAGATCTGGGACGACACGCTGTTTATGGTGGTGCTGTTCCTCGCACACTACGGTACGGTTTCCGGGCGTCAGGAGCTGGTTGATGAGGCGGTGCGTCAGTTCCTGCTGCATGCGCGCTATCTTAACGATCCGCAAACCGGTTTGTGGTACCACGGCTGGAGCTTTGTTGAGAATAGCAACTTTGCCAAAGCCCGCTGGGCGCGCGGCAACGCGTGGATTACCGTTGGCATCCTTGAACTGCTGGAGCTGGCCGACGTGGGCGCAGGCGTGCGCGAATACCTGATTGAATGCCTGAAGAAACAGGTGAATACCCTTATCGATCTGCAGGCGGATAACGGCGCCTGGCACACCCTGCTGGACCATCCAGATTCTTATATCGAAATTTCCGCGACCGCCGGTTTTGGCTACGGCTTATTAAAAGGTGCGCGCCTGGGAATTGGCGACGATCGCTGGTTAGAAGCGGGAATGAAAGCGCTGGCAATTGTTCAGGATAATATTGATGCCGAAGGAACCGTACATAATGTTTCTTATGGCACGCGAATGGGGCGAACCCTGCAATTTTATAAAGACATTCCATTACAACCAACCGGCTATGGGCAAGCGTTGGCAATATTATGCCTGAGTGAAGGTTTGCGCCAGGCGGATAACAAATAAAATACGACTCTTCTCTTTGGGAGAAAAAAATGGCTATTGAATATAGTAATTTTAATTTAACGGCGGGTAACGCCGTGCGCTACTGGCAGCTATCTGATATTACAAGTTTACGCTATGACACGGTGGATTCGCCAATGGCTGGCGAAATGGATCCGTTTTTCTTTTTAAGCAAACATAAAAACTTTATTCCTCACACCTACCCGTGCCGCGATGATTTTCGCCAGCACTTTGCCGAGAAAAAGCCGCAGCCGTTCGCCAGCGCAAGCTATACGCGCTGGTGGTTCCCGTTTGCCTCTGACAGAGTCGACCTCTCGGGCTTTTGGTTCCGACCTACCCGCGTCGGCGCCTGGGCCAGAACGCAGCTCGACTGCCCACAGGCGGGTGAGTATCGTTTCCGTCTGGCGACCTGCGGCGGCGCATTGCTCAAGCTGAACGGCGAAGAAGTGCTCTGGATGGCAGATTATCAGCGCAACCTGGAAAATCAGCGCGAATTCACCCTTTCGCTGAAAGCGGGGAAAAATGAGCTGGAGCTGTGGTTCGATGACTTAGCCGAACGCGATATTCGCTTCTTCTTCCAGCTTGACTACCTTGCCGGCGAACCGCTGCAGGTCGCACTGGAAACCCCGCTGGTCGACGCACAGGTCAAAGAGATGGAGCAGCTGCTTGACGGCGTCTCCTTTGAGCATCCGGTGTATAACCGCGGCACCATTCGTCTGGTATTTCCTCAGCCGGCATCGACGGACTATGACCTGCACGTCAATGTGCTGGGCGATTTTATCTCTCTTGATGAACCGGTCGCGCTGGACAGCCGTCTGCCCGCCGGTGAGTCGCTGGTCGCCATTGCGGAAAGCGAAGACATCCCGGCGGACTTCCGTAATTTCCGCATTACGCTGCAACGCGAAGGCTTCAGGATGAGCCGCACCCTCGGCGTCGAAATCTGCCACGCCGACCGCCAGACGGCAATCCCGCAAACCCAGGAAGCGCGCATTGCGGAAGCGTTAAACGTGGTTGCTCAGGAAGGTGAATACAGCAGCGTCAAAGCGCTGGCGCGCCTGGCCTGCGGCCTTAACGATGCGCAAACTCAGCAGATGCTGGATGGCGTTCTGCCGTCGGTACTCGACTGCCATGATTGCGCTGACTTTACGCTGGTACCGCTGCTGTGGTGTCGCACCGTGTGGGGTGACAAGATCGATCCCGCGGTTCGCGGGCGCATCGATGATGCCATTCTGCGCTTCCGTTACTGGATGGACGAACCGGGCAACGATGTTCAGTGGTACTTCTCTGAGAACCACGCGCTGCTGTTCCACACCGCCGCGCTGCTGGCAGGCAACCTCTTCCCGGATGCCATTTTCACCCGTTCCGGGCGCAGCGGTCGCGAACAGGCGGCGGCGGGTAAAGCTCGCGTCATCAGCTGGCTGGATCATTTCGAGCAGTGTGAAATGGCCGAATGGAACTCCGCGCCTTATTTCCCTATCGATCTAAAAGGGCTCACCGCGCTGGCCGCCCTGTCTGGCGACGAACAAATAAGCCAACGCGCCATTGCGGCGATCGCGCGTTTGCTGGCACAGATTGCCCGTTCCGCTCACCAGGGATTCCTGACCGCGTCGCAGGGGCGTTCTTACGAACATACCCTTCGCGCCGGGCGCTCTCTGGAGCTGGCGGCGATATCACGTCTGCTCTGGGGTAAAGGCAACTACGGCTGTCGTTTCCATGCCCTACCGCAACTCGCCCTGCTGCTGCGCGATGGCCTGCTCACCCTACCGGCAGAACTGGCGGAGGTGGCCGCGTGGCAAAAAGAGAGCGCCATTGAGTGGTGCTTTGCTCAGGGGGCCAACCGGATTGCCAAGCTCTATCACTACAAAAACCGCCACGCGGCGATGGGCTCAATTGCCGGCTACCGCTGGGGAGAATGGGGTTATCAGGAGACGCCTTTCCATTTGCGTCTTGGCAACCAACCCGAAGCGCAGATCTGGATTAACCACCCCGGTGAAACCCTGCACGGCGGTTTCGGTCGCCCTTCTTACTGGGGTGGCTGCGGCACGCTGCCTCGCGTTCAGCAATATCGCGGGCTGGCCGTACTGACGTTCAATCTGCATGCCGATCAGCCGCCGTTTACGCATGCATGGCTGCCGCAAAGCCAGTTCGATGAAGTCGCTATCAACGGCCAGCGCGCTGCCGTACGTAGCGGCGACGGCATGGCGCTACTGGTGGGCAATCAGGCGTTCGAAACGGTGAATACGGGCCCAACCCGCGGCTGTGAAATTCGCCTTAACGGGCAACAAACCTGCTGGCTGGTTCGCATCAACGATCGGGTCGACAGCACTCTGGATACTTTCAGCGCGCGCTTTAACGACCTGACCATGACGCAACATGACGACGGCAGTATCGAAGTCAACGATCCCCTGTACGGCACGGTGCGCTTCCTGGCCGATGGACGGGTGAGCGCCGAAGACCGCACGCTTGACCCACAGCAGTGGACCGTTGCAGGCAGTAGCAGTGAACTTCCTCTGTAACCAACGCCCAGCAGAGACCGGGCAAGGAAAATAATAATGGATACGCAAATAGATAAACCGTCTGCGCCTGCCGGGCAGACCTCTGGTGACGTTAATCCGAATACGCTGCACAACCCCGCTCGCGAAGTGGCGAAACCGAAAAGCAACTATCGCTGGGTCGTGTGTTCCATGCTGGTATTTGCGACGACGGTTAACTACATGGACCGTCAAATTCTCGGCCTGCTGGCGCCGATGCTGCAAAAAGATATCGGCTGGACGCAGATGGAGTACAGCTGGCTGGTCAATGCGTTTACCGTCGCCTACGGCGTCGGCACGCTGGTGTGCGGGCGCATTATCGACAAACTGGGGACCAAAATCAGCTATGCGGTGGCCATGGTGGTCTGGAGCGCCGCGGCAATGGCGCACGCGGTCGTCGGTTCGGTTGTTGGTTTTGCGCTGGTGCGCGTGCTGCTGGGTCTCGGTGAATCGGCTAACTTTCCGGCCGCGATGAAGGTCATTGCCGAGTGGCATCCCAAGAAAGAACGTACGCTGGCCACCGGTATTCTCGGGGTTGCGGTCAATATCGGCGTGGTCATCTCGCCGGCGTTGATCCCGCTTATCGCGGTACATTACGGCTGGCACGGCGCATTCTTAATTCTCGGTGCCGTCGGCTTCCTGTGGCTGATTCCGTGGTTTATCGCCTTTGGTCCGGTTAGAGCGAAAGCCAGCGCCGAAGAACAGGCGTGGATTGCCCAGGATAAAGAAGAAGCCGTCAGCGTTTCCGCGATTAAGTGGACGCGTCTGCTGGGCTACCGTCAACTGTGGGCCGTCGCATTAGGCAAAATGTTGACCGACCCCATCTGGTGGTTCTTCCTGTTCTGGTTGCCAAAATGGCTCAACGAGTCGCGCGGTATCAACATGGAAGGTCTGGGTCTGCCGCTGATTGTCATTTATCTGTTCGCGATCGTCGGCAGTCTGGGCGCGGGCTGGTTACCCGGTAAGCTGATGAGCAAAGGCTTTAGCACCGCCCGCGCGCGTAAAATCACCATGCTGATTTGCGCCTGCCTGGTACTGCCGATTTTCGCCGCTACTCAGGTCGAAAATCTGTGGGCCGCCGTCGCGCTGGTTGGTTTAGCTGCGGCAGCACACCAGGGGTGGTCCGCCAATATTCTGACCTCGGTATCCGACCTGTTCCCAAGCGCCGCCGTTGGTTCCGTCGTCGGGATCGGCAGCACCTTCGGGATGATCGGCAGCGTTATCTTCTCTACGGTGATTGGCGCCGTGCTGGAAGCCTCCGGCAACTACTGGGCGCTGTTCGCCATCAGCTCTGTCGCTTATCTGCTGGCATGGGCGGTGATGTATCTGCTGTTAGTACCGAAAATGGAACGGGCCAAATTCGAGTAACCCGCTCCTCTCCGGCTGGCCCGTATCAGGCGATACGGGCCACCGATTGACGCTCCACGATGGCGCACGCCAGCTCAATACGTCGCGGTATTTCCACACTTCCTGCAATCATATCCTGCAACAGCTCCAGCGCCAGCGTGCCAATTTCCTGTACCGGCAAATGTACGGTGGTCAACGGCGGCGTGGCAAACTCCGCCTGCGGCAGGTTATTCATCCCGATCACCGAAATATCTTCCGGCACCCGCAGCCCTAAGGCCCGCACGCCATTGATCGCCCCGAGCGCCAGCGAGTCATTCGCACAGAGTATTGCCGTGCACTCACGCGGATTATCGCGAAAACGCGCGATCACCGCCTGCTCCGCCAGCTCTGGTAGCCAGTCGGTGACCGTCAGGATACGTGAATCGTCGCACAGCAGTTGACGGCAACGCATCGCGTCTCTCCATCCGTCTTCACGCTGTTCAATCGTTCGGCGGCCCGGATGCGTCAAAAAAAGAATATCGCGATGGCCTCGATCCAGCAGGTATTCACAGGCCATACGCGTGGCCGAGCGGTTACACGGCAGCACGCTGGATAAGCGCATCAGCGGATCTTCGGTGTTCACCAGCACCGCCGGTTTTTTCAGGTTCACTACCGTGTTGAGAAAGCCGCTGTCATCCACCGTCAGCGCCAGTACGCCGCCTACGTCCGGTTCTTCCAGCAGCGCTTGCAGTGCGCCGTTATCATTATCGTTGAGCGGATGAGTGGTGAGATCGACGCCCAGCACTTTCGCACGCTCTTTCAAGCCTTGCAGAACATACCAGCTGAACTGGTAGCGGTTATAATCGAGCATCGCCACCTGCGAAATGGCCAGAACAATGCGCGCCCCCCCCAGCTCCTGAGCCGGGGTGTACCGCATCGCCCGCGCCACTTCCTGAATACGCGTACGCAGTTCGTGGCTGACCCCTTTTTCACCCGAGAGGGCTCGTGACACCGTACTGAGCGAGGTGCGACAACGGGTCGCGATATCCTCCAGCCGGACGCGGCGATATCCCGCATCGCGCTCGGCCTGATTGTCTGGTTTACTCATCTCTCATCCTTTCTGCCGCCGCTCTTCACTTGGCGTAATCCCAAAGACCTTTTTATACAGTGTGGTGAAATGATTGCTGTTAGCGAAGCCGCATAAATAAGCAATTTCGGTCACCGACATTTCCGTTTCACGTAATTTAACCCGCGCCGAAACCAATCGCAGCCGTTTTAAATAGTTATCCGGCGTTAATCCCGTCGCCTCTTTAATATGACGAAACGCGGTGCGGGTCGTTAAATGGAAGGTCTCAGCCAGCTGTTGCCAGTTATGATCTTCAAAGCAGTGTTCTTGTAGCCAGGTTAATAGCTTATGCAGCTTATATTTGGTAGAGCTGTATTCGGCCTGCGTTTGCGCATATTGCAGCGTGGTCACCAGCTGAAAAAAACGCGCTTCGCGTAACGCCTGATTTTCCGCTTCCTGCATCTCTGGCCGAAAAATCTGTGTAATCATCTCTTTACAAGCCATACGGGTTTCCGGCGATAGCCACCCGTAGCAGCTGGCCTGCTGTGCGGAAAACTGCCCCAGCAGCGTGTCAATCTGCTGCAAATAATGGAACGGCACCTGCGGATTGATCAAAATATTAATCAGCTTAAGGGTTCCCAGCTCATCGTAAAAATGAAAATCGCCGGATTTGACGTAAAAAACGTCCCCTTGCTGAATATACAGCGGGCGGCCATTAATAACGTGCAGACCGTGTCCCTGCTCCACAATCACCAGCTCATCAAATTCGTGGTTATGCTCGCAGTTATTATCCTCGGGATCGCTGGCATACATTGCCAGCTTATCGCCGGTATTGGCGAAATAATATTCAGTAGTCAGTGTAATCATTGATGCTATCCAAACGGCTTAGCGCACCACGGCAAGATAAGCCATTTTCTTCCTGACGACGATGGAGAATCGCGGATTTGTGATCGTCAGTCGCACTATCCCACCATCAGTGCCACTCTCCCACCAAATTTGGCATTAGCAGAGTGGTTGCCGTCCGTCACGCCGCCGTATCCTGCGGACAACTTATTCCGAGGACGTCGTATGTCACAAGCCATTCAGCTTAATGCCCAGCTTCCCATGGTCCGCCAGCCGCAATTCTTGCACAAAGCAGACTCGCTCATCCCCGAGCTGCATCGTCAGCCGCGACCGCCGCTTGCCGTCATCAACGCCGTTGCCGATCCGCAGGCGCTGTTCGGCTGGCGCGCCGAGCCGCTCTGTTCGCTGGAGGCGCTGTATCAGCGCGAGTTTAGCGAAGGCGAAAGCGTAATTATCGATTTTGGCAGCCACTGCGTCGGTTATCTGCAGTTTGCCTGTCACAGCGCCGGAAGCCCGCCGGATGCCCCCGCCCATCTGCAACTCACCTTTGGCGAAACGCTCTGCGAGGTGTGCGAACCGTTTAGCGATTACCGCGGCTGGCTCAGCAGCAGTTGGCTGCAACAGCAGGACTTATGGCTGGACGTGCTGCCCGCCGAGGTTGCGCTACCGCGTCGCTACTGCTGCCGCTACGTGAAAATTGAGGTCAAAGCCGTGTCGCGCAAATTCCGCCTGCGCTTCGACAACCTGTTGCTCAACACTGTCACTTCGGCCCCCGAACAGTGCCCGCCATGTGAGAGCGCCGATGCCGAACTCCAGGCCATTGACCGGGTGTCGGTACTGACGCTGAAAAACTGTATGCAGGAAGTTTTTGAAGATGGTCCAAAGCGCGATAGACGCCTGTGGCTGGGCGATCTTCGCCTACAGGCTCTGGTCAATGACGTGACCTTTGCCCGCCACGATCTGGTACGCCGTTGCCTGTATCTGTTCGCTGGCCACACGCGGGCCGACGGCATGGTCTCCGCCAATGTTTTCGTCAAACCACAGGTTATCGCCGACGATACCTTCCTGTTCGACTACTCGCTCTTTTTTGTCGATGTTCTCTACAACTATCTGCAAAGCACCGAAGATCTTGCTACAGCGCGCGAATTGTGGCCGGTCGCCAGACGACAGCTCGAACTGGCCTTTACCCGCCTCGACGATAGTGGGATCGTGCGCGACAGCGACGACTGGTGGGTGTTTATCGACTGGCAGGAAAGTTTAAACAAACAGGCCGCGGCTCAGGGCGTACTGATCTACTGCCTGCAACGCGGCCTGTGGCTGGCAGAACGGTTTGAACCGCAGTTTGTCGCCGCCTATCGCGCACAGCTTCAACGCCTGAAAACCGCAGCGCAAACGCAGCTTTGGGACGACGCGCAGGGCTATTTCATCAGCGGCGAGGCGCGCCAGGTTTCCTGGGCTTCGCAAATCTGGCTGGTACTGGCGGAAGTCGGCCACCCGGAACAGCGTCTGGCGGTTATGCAGCGGCTGCTGAGCCATCCACCCGCTATCGCCATGAATACCCCCTATCTCCGTCATCATTTTATCGCCGCGCTGCTGCAATGCGGGCTGCGCGAACAGGCGGTCAAGGAGATCAAAGCCTACTGGGGGGAAATGGTGCGCTATGGCGCGGACACCTTCTGGGAGGTGTTTGACCCGCAGCATCCTGAATTTTCTCCGTATGGTAGCAAGCTTATCAATAGCTACTGCCATGCATGGAGCTGTACCCCGGCCTGGTTTATCCGCCTGTACGGCCTGTAACAACTAACGCGAGTCTCTTTATATGGCAGAAACAACGTTTGAACGCTGGAAACAGCGCGTGGGCTACGGTATCGCCGATCTCTCCTGCAACCTGGTGTGGCAGCTTATCTCGCTTTACCTGATGTTTTTTTACACCGACGTGATGGGCTTACCGGCTTACTACGTTGGGTTGATGTTCCTCGTCAGCCGCCTGGTCGACGGCGTGGCCGACGTGCTGATGGGGCTGGTGATAGACAATACCGCCACCCGCTGGGGCCGCTGCCGTCCCTATCTGCTGTTCGGCGCGGTTCCCTTTGGCCTACTGTGCATTCTGGCGTTCTATGTTCCGGACTTTGGCACCACCGGCAAACTGTTATACGCCTTTATCACCTATCTGTGCCTGTCGTTTCTCTATACGCTGGTGAATATTCCGTTCTGCGCCATGCTGCCGTTCCTGACTAACGACTCCGGCGAGCGTACCACGCTCTCCACCGTGCGCATTTTACTCGGTTCCCTTGGCGCAACCATTGTGGCCGTCGCCACGCTGCCGCTGGTGAGCGCGCTGGGTAAAGGTAACCAGGCACACGGTTTCTTCTCTACGGCGATCGTTTTCGGCGTTATCGCCACCTTCTTTTTGCTGGTTAGCTTTCGCAACGTGAAAGAGAGCATCAGTATTACCCAGGAGCGCATGACCCTCAAGCGCGCGTGGGTGAGCCTGAGAGCGAACCGTCCGTGGTTTGTTTTTGCCATCAATATTTTTCTGATGTGGGGCGCGTTTTTCTTCCAGACCGGCGCGCTGGTGTACTTCTTCCACTACTACGTCGGCAACGTTGAGCTCACGGCAGTGGTCGCAGGTATTTCCACCTTCGTGCCGTTGCTCGGCACGCTAACGGTACCGATGCTCGCCAGCCGCATGAAAAAACGTCATGTCTATCTGGTCGCTAGCACGATTAACCTGCTGGGCATGGGGGTGATGATTGTGGCCGGAGCAAATACGTGGGGGCTGATTGTTGGCGCCGTGATCCTGTCGCTCGGCGCAGGCCAGCGCACGGCGATTTACTTCTCAATGCAGGCCGACCCGGTCGACTACGGGGTATGGAAAACCGGCATTAATACCGCAGGTATTCTCACCTCCATTAATGGCTTCCTCGGTAAAGTCGCCATGGCGGGAGCCGGGGCAATTATCGGCGTGCTGCTCTCTTCCAGCGGCTATGTCGCCAACGCGACGCAAAGCGACAGCGCCATGCTGGCGATAAAAGCCTGCTATCTGTATATCCCGGCGCTGTTGATTATCGCTTCGATGATCTGTATTGGGCGCTTCTATCGTCTGGATGACGACTACGAGCAAATTCGCGCCGACCTGGATGCGGGGCGCTACGCGCCAGCAGAGATAACCGCGGTCGCTACAACGAAAACCGCTTAACAGAAGTCGCCCGGCAAGCCAGAGCTACGCCGGGCGACTGCATCATCACATGCTGTAACCGGGCTTTTTAATCAGCGTCGCCATCTGCGGCGCAATTTCGTTATCCCATACCTGCTGCCAGTCGCTTTCCGGCACCTGGTTCAGGGCTACGCTGACCGAGCGGTCTTTGGTATTAAGATGGCGAATCAACACTTCAGTGATGTCCGCCGCGAGCGCGGTTTTCTGTTCATCGCTCAGGTCGCGGGGGAAACATTTAATATCAACGTGTGGCATGGGCAGGACTCCTTATGGTTAGAGCCCTAAAACTACCACAGTCAGGCCGCTTCATCCGTCATTTCGTGCGCGAACAAGGGGGGATTCCAGCGCTTAATTGCGCGATAAACGCCTCGGTTTCCCGCTGATTACGCAAGCGTACAAAGCGGATGTGCGCCAAGGCCGGGTCGGCCATGTCTTGCAGGTAGCGCTGGCGGTTAAGACGCCAGGTTTTTAGCGTCCACAGAATGATCGAATCGCGGCTAAAAAAAGAACGGCGAAAACTCTCGCGGTTGCCGGTACCCGGCCACAGCTCTTGCTGACGCCATGCGCGTACTGCCGCACGCGTGACGGCCTGCCGAAAGGTGCGCCAGAAACTGTAATCAACCCACACCACCAGATCCACTTCGCGCCATTTTACCGGACGACTGCGATTATAGTTGCCGTCCAGCACCCAGTCAGGGCCCGCGGTTGCCTGCGCCAGTCCGACGAAAAGCGCCTCATCGCTGACCCCCTGCCATCCGGATCGCCAGTAAAGCGTATCCATTTCGATATAGGGAACGGAAAGTAGCGCCGCCAGACGCTTTGCCAGCGTCGATTTACCCACGCCGCTGGTGCCTACCACATTGATTTTCATTGTCATCTCACCTGATATCACCTGTTGCATATAAATCATCGGCTATTACACTGAAAAAATCATTCTGCAACGATGAGCCAGATTCATTAATGGTCACTCCCTATGTTAAAAGATAACATCAACGATCTGATCTCTTTTATGGTCGTCGCCCGCGAACGGAGTTTTACTCGCGCCGCCGCACAGCTTGGGGTTTCACAGTCGGCATTGAGCCACGCAATGCGTAATCTGGAAAGCCGTCTCGACGTTCGCCTGCTGACGCGCACCACCCGCAACGTCGCCCCCACAGAAGCGGGTGAAAGACTCTATCAAAGCCTCAGCCCACATCTGCAGGAAATTGAACAGGAAATTTCAGCCCTACGCGATTCACGCGAACGACCGGCGGGCAATATTCGTCTCACCGCTGCCGAACACTCGATGAACACGGTGCTCTGGCCGCGAATCAAGCCGTTTATGCAGCAATACCCGGACATCAATATTGAGGTGATCGTTGATAACGCCCTCACCGATATCGTCGATGAACGGTTTGATGCGGGAGTCCGCCTCGGTGAACAGGTCGCGCGCGATATGATTGCGGTGCGCATTGGCCCGGATATGCGCATGGCCGTGGTCGGTTCACCCGACTATTTTGCCCGTCATGGTATTCCGCAAACGCCGCACGATCTTCAGCATCATCGCTGCATCAACATGCGTCTGCCAACGCGCGGCGGATTGTATGCATGGGAGTTCGAACAACACGGTGAACCGCTGCGGGTTCGGGTTGAAGGGCAACTGACCCTCAACTCCCTGCCTCAACGCCTTGAGGCCGCCGAAGCCGGGTTGGGTCTGGCCTACGTGCCGGAAGACACCATCGCCGATGGCGTAGCCGCCGGGCGTTTACAGCATGTGCTCGTCGACTGGTGCGTGCCTTTTCCGGGTTACTATCTTTACTATCCCAGCCGTCGCCAGCACACCACCGCGTTTGCGCTGTTAGTGGATGCGTTACGCTACTCATAAAAATGCGTAGGCCGGATAAGGCAAAGCCGCCATCCGGCAATGTGCAGCCAATGCCTGATGGCGGCTTTGCCTTATCAGGCCTACATTTCCCTAGGAGACGAGAGCTAAATAGCGGATTTAGGCTGCAGGTTTTCGTCAAACGCCAGACGCTTACGATCCGGCTCGGCTTCGGTTAACGGTTCAACGGCAACCAGCGTCTTCTGGCAACGGTCGACCAGCACCTGATACTCGCGGGTGCCCTGCTTTTTCCAATCAAGCTCTTGCTCGGTTAAGGTACGAATCGCCTTTGCCGGGCTTCCCACAATCAGATGGTTAGCCGGCATTTCCGCCCGAGCTTTGACGAACGCCGACGCGCCAACGATGCTGTTTTCACCAATAGTCGCCCCGTCGATAATCACCGCGCTCATGCCGACCAGCGCGTTACGGCCAATGACGCAGCCGTGGAGAATCGCACCGTGGCCGATATGCCCGTCTTCTTCCACTACCGTGTCCTGGCCGGGAAAGCCGTGCATCACGCAGTTATCCTGGATGTTCGCGCCATCTTTGACGACGATGCGCCCAAAATCACCGCGCAGGCTGGCGTTTGGCCCAACGTAAACCCCTTTACCGAGGATCACATCGCCAATCAGTACGGCGGTCGGGTGAACGTAGCTTTCTGTCGGAACAACCGGGGTCATCCCGTCAATCTGGTAAATCGGCATGGCTTCTCCTGTTACGCTTCGGGCAGTCCCCCAAAGCGTTGATAGTACATCGGTCCCGGCGCGGGCAGTTCGCCCACCGAACTTTCGCCCTTTTCACTGACGAAAGCCTGCGCCCCTGGGGCCACGCGTTGATAGATATTGATACAGAGCTGGCGCGCGGTTTGGCCTAGCCAATGCGCGGGCAGCAGCTCTTCCGGCAGCAGCGGATCCTTCAGCACCACACGGCGATAAAAGTGGATCAGCAGCAGACGAATCTGGAAGCAGCGTTCAGGCGTGAGCTCATCCGGCCCCGCATCGCGCAGCAGCGGCAAAAGCGGGCGGAACAGCGTAATAAACGCCTCGTACATGGCGTTCTGTTCGGTGAGATGCCAGCACTCCTCTACCCGTTCCCGCAGCGCGGCGCGGGAGAGCGCCAGCGGCGAATGGGCCTCGAAGAAGATCACGTTCTCCGCTACGCCCGCTTCGTGCAGCAGCGACTGTACGTCCGCCAGTTTTTGCGATGGCGAGGCTAAAAGGCTCGGCGCAAGCACGCCAAACCCCTGCCAGATCAGCTGTTTTTTGACTTCGGCAAGGGTGTTTTTTTCCAGCCCTTCGGAAAGCAGCAGCAGCCAGGTGCCGTCCCATTCCGGGGCGTTGGCGCGGTAAATTTTACTCTCCGCACGACGCGTCAGGCGCAACCCTTTGTCGCTCAGGCGATAGAAGCTGCGGCGGCCAATGCGCACCACGTCCAGCCACTCTTCTTTGTTGAGGCGAAACAGCGCGGTACGTACAAAGCGTTCGCCAAAGCCCAGCCCTTCCAGCAGCGCCGCCACGCTGCCAAGCCAGACTTCGCCACCGCGCTGGGATAAACAGTCACCGTACAGCGAAGCAATCAGCGAGGTGCCGCTGATCGGCATCGCGGTGACCGCCTGCTGAATAAAGCTATCGAGTTTTTCCATATGATTCATAGTGTTGTTGTTTTTGTCCTTTTTGAATCATAGCACAGGAATAAAGCCGCGAAACGCCAGGAGTTTGTAGGCCGGATAAGGCAACGCCGCCATCCGGCAGCGTTGCGCCGTTCGGCCTGATGGCGCTACGCTTATCAGGCCTACAGGGTTAGCCGTTGGCGGCGGCTTTGCGCAGGTCAAACACGCGGCAGGCCTTGCCTTCAGAGCGCGGAATGCTGCCGCAGTTAACAATGCTGACGTCGGTTGAAATGCCGACCATCGACTTAATGCGATGACGCAGGTGGTGGCAAATCTGGCAGCGCTGTTCGTGGCTCAGCACCAGACTACCCTCTTTCAGCTCAACGCGAATCGAAAGTGAATCAAGATGCCCACGACGATTGACTTCCAGCTGATAGTGCGGCGCCAGATGTTCAATCTTGAGGATCTCTTCTTCCACCTGCGATGGGAAAACGTTCACGCCGCGAATAATGAGCATGTCGTCACTGCGCCCGCTGATGCGATCCATACGGCGCATGGTGCGAGCGGTGCCCGGCAGCAGGCGCGTCAGGTCACGGGTGCGGTAGCGAATTACCGGCAGCGCCTCCTTGGTGAGCGTGGTGAACAGCAGTTCGCCGTGCTCGCCGTCGGCCAACGGGGTACCATCATCCGGATTGACCACTTCCGGGAAGAAGTGGTCTTCCCAGATGGTGGGGCCATCGCCGGTTTCAATACATTCCATTGCCACACCCGGCCCCATCACTTCCGACAGACCATAAATATCCAGCGCGGTAATACCAAGGCGGCGTTCAATCTCCGCCTTCATACCCGAGGTCCACGGCTCGGCGCCAAAGACGCCGGTTCTCAGCGAACAGCCGCGCGCGTCGCCGCCCATCTGGCGTTCCAGCTCTTCAATCAGGTTGAGACAGTACGACGGCGTCACCATGATCATGTCGGGTTTGAAATCACGAATCAGCTGCGCCTGTTTCTCGGTCTGGCCGCCGGACATCGGGATCACCGTCGCCCCTAAGCGCTCGGCACCGTAGTGCGCGCCCAGACCGCCGGTAAACAGGCCGTAGCCGTAGGCCACGTGAATTTTATCCTTCGCCGAACCGCCCGCGGCGCGCAGCGAACGGGCGACGATATTCGCCCAGGTATCGATATCGTTCTGCGTATAGCCAACGACGGTCGGCTTGCCGGTCGTACCGGAAGACGCATGGATACGTACCACCTGATCCATCGGTACCGCGAAGGTATCGAACGGATAGTTGTCGCGCAGATCCTGCTTGGTGGTACAGGGAAACTTGCTGAGATCGCTCAGATCATGAAAATCGTCAGGGTGTACGCCCGCCGCATCAAACTTACGGCGGTACATCGGGACATTTTCGTAAGCGTGTTTCAGCGTCCACTTCAGGCGCTCGGTTTGCAGCGCCTGTAATTCATCACGCGATGCGGTTTCAATCGGATCTAATGTTGTTGTAGTTGTCATTTTGTAGGGTACTCGCAGGTCAATTAGCTCACACTCGCTCGAGGATCATGGCAATGCCCTGACCCACGCCAATACACATCGTACACAGCGCATAGCGTCCATTGCGTCGTTCCAGCTCCAGCGTCGCAGCCAGCGCCAGCCGCGCGCCGCTCATGCCCAACGGATGGCCTAAGGCGATGGCGCCACCGTTGGGATTGACATGCGCCGCGTCGTCCGCCAATCCAAGCTGTCTGAGCACGCCCAGCGCCTGGGCGGCAAAAGCCTCGTTGAGTTCAATCACGTCCATATCGTGAATATTCAGCCCGGCGCGCTCCAGCACTTTACGCACCGCCGGCACCGGCCCCAGCCCCATATACTTCGGCTCAACGCCAGCCGTCGCCATAGCGACAATGCGTGCGCGCGGCGTCAGGCCTTGTGCATGCGCCTGCTGTTCACTGGCGATAATTAACGCCGCGGCACCGTCGTTGACGCCGGAGGCGTTACCTGCGGTGACGACACCATTCTTACGAAACGGCGTTTTCAGAGAAGCCAACTGCTCCAGAGTGGTTTCCGCACGAGGATGTTCATCTTCACGCACCGCGCTAACCGCGCCCTTTTTGCCGATAATCTGCACCGGCACGATTTCCTGCGCCAGAATGCCGTCACGCTGCGCGACAGCGGTGCGCTGCTGGCTGCGGTAGGCAAAGGCGTCCTGATCTTCTCGGCTGATGTTTAACAATTCCGCTACATTCTCTGCCGTTTCCGGCATGCTGTCAGTACCAAATTGTTGCTGCATGAGCGGGTTCACAAAACGCCAGCCGATGGTGGTATCGAACATCTCGGCCTGACGCTGGTATGGCGTGGTCGCCTTGCCCATCACGAACGGCGCGCGGGACATCGACTCTACGCCACCGGCAATCATCAGGTCCGCATCGCCCGCTTTAATGGCACGGGCGGCGAAGCCAATCGCATCAAGACCAGAACCGTACAGACGGTTAATAGTGGTGCCGGAAACGCCGTACGGATAGCCCGCCAGCAGCGTCGCCATATGCGCAACGTTACGGTTATCTTCCCCGGCCTGGTTGGCGCAGCCGAAAATGACGTCGTCGATACAGGTTGGGTCTAACTTCGGGTTACGGCTCAGCAGCTCGCGCAGCGGAATGGCCGCCAGATCGTCGGCACGCACGCCCGCCAGCGCGCCGCCGTAGCGGCCAATCGGGGTACGAATGCCGTCACAAATAAATGCATCACGCATTAGACTTCTCCTGTAATAGTGCCGCCAATGCGGTGCGATTTGCCGCGAAACAGCGCCACGGTTTTTTGCTGCGGATTGACGATTTCAATGTCATAGACGCCGGTCAGTTTGCCCTGCTGCTTCACCCGGGCGGTGGCCGTTAATTTCTCGCCCGCAAAGGCCGGACGCAGAAAATCGATGCTGGCAGCTGAAGCCACCGCCGCCAGCCCCTGGCTGTTGCAGGCGTAGGCAAAGGCGGTATCCGCCAGGGTGAAAAGCTGCCCGCCGTGGCAGGTCTGATGGCCATTCAGCTGCGAGGGCGATACGGTCATCGTCATCTGCGCGTAGCCGTCGTCCATCTCGATAATGTCAATTCCCAGCGCCTGCGCGCAGGTGTCTTTTTCGTACATGGCGCGGGCGTTGCGCCAGGCTTCGTTACTCATGACGCATCTCCATCAGCGCCTTCTGGCGCAGCAGCGCACTGGGGCGATAGCGTTCTTCGCCGTAGTGCTGTTGTAGGTTTTCCAGTAGACGCAGCACGCGTCCCCAGCCGAGGGATTCGCCCCAGGCCAGCGGCCCGCGCGGGTAGTTCACTCCTAAACGCATCGCGGTATCGATATCGTCGGCGTTCGCTACGCCTTTTTGCACCGCATCCAGCGCTTCGTTCGCCAGCATCGCCACCGTGCGCCACACCAGAAGCCCAGGATAGTCGGCAATGCGCAGCACTTTTTTGCCCTGCTGCTGGAAGTAGTACACCGCTTTATCGGTGGCGCAGTCCGGGTTGGTTTCCGCGCCTGCCAGCACGACGGTATCGCCCGCGGCATAGTCATACACCACCACCGGGCGCTGGAGCTGCATGCTTAAGGCCAGCGCGGTTTCACCGGTCGTTTCCAGCAGCAGTACATCGTCTAACTCTGTGACAACGTCACTTTTAACCATTTTCGCCGCACGGTCAGCAGAGACGGCAGCGAGCGCCGGTTCAGGCTGATTCTCCACCGGCCAGCGATAGACGCCGTGGCCGCTTTTCTTACCCAGACGCCCCGCCAGCGCCAGCTCCTGTTGCAGCAGCGATGGGAGAAAACGGCGGTCCTGCCAGAAGGCGTTAAACACCGAACAGGTCACGGCAAAGTTCACGTCCTGGCCGATAAGGTCGGTCAGCGCCAGCGGCCCCATCGGGAAACCGCCGCCGTCGCGCAGCGCGGCATCAATCACCTCCGCTGACGCCACCTGCTCTTCCAGCGCGCGCCAGGCTTCGGCGTAATACGGACGCGCCACGCGGTTAACGATAAAGCCCGGCGTGGAGCGGCAGCGTACCGGCTGTTTGCCCCAGGCGGTCACGCACTGGCAAAGTTGCTCAACCACTTCCGTTGAGGTGGCAAGACCGCTCACCACTTCCACCAGTTTCATTACCGGTGCCGGGTTAAAGAAGTGCAGCCCCGCGACGCGTTCCGGGTGTTTAATGCCCGCCGCAATGGCGGTAATCGAGATGGACGAGGTGTTGCTGGTCAGCAGCGTTGACGGTGAGCAAATCTCTGCCAGCTCGCTGAACAGCGCCTTTTTAATCTCCAGCCGCTCGGACGCTGCCTCAATCACCAGCTGCGCGTCGGCAAGCTGCGTTAGTTCGGTTGCCGGCGTAATACGCGCCAGCAGCGCCTGCGCCTGTTCAGTGCTAATTTTGCCGCGGCTAACGCGGGCGTTCAGTCGCTCGGCAATGCCGTCGATGGCGCGCGTAATGGCCTCGGCGGAAATGTCGTACAGCCGTACCGCGTGCCCGGCGCTCGCTGCCACTTCGACAATCCCGGCCCCCATGGTGCCGCCGCCAATCACGGCGACGGTGTGAAGAGTCTGGCTCATGGCTTATTTCCCGCTGAACTGTGGTGGACGTTTGGCGAGGAAGGCGCTGACGCCTTCGCGATAGTCGTCGCTGCGACCGGCCATGCGCTGGTAGTCGCGCTCAAGCTCAAGCTGCTGATCCAGCGAGTTAGTTTCAGAAAGCTGTAGCGCTTTCTTAATCAGTCCCAGGCCATAGGTCGGCTGGGTCGCAAAGTGACGCGCCATGGTCAGCGCGGTATCTTTCAGCTCGGCATCGTCAACCACCTGCCAGATCATCCCCCACTGCGCGGCCTGTTCGGCGCTTAGATTATCCCCAAGCATCAGCAGGCCAACGGCGCGAGCACGACCGGCAACGCGCGGCAGTACCCAGCTTCCGCCGCAGTCCGGCACCAGGCCGAGCTTGCTGAAGGCCATGACAAACTTCGCCGAGCGTGCGGCAATCACGATATCGCAGCCCATCGCCAGCGTGGCGCCGGCACCGGCGGCGACGCCGTTGACGGCGCAGATAACCGGCTTCGGCAGCGCGGCTAAGCGGCGTACCAGCGGGTTATAAAAGCGTTCTACCGACATGCCCAGATCCGGCGCGGGGCCGCTCGGGTCAACGTTACGGTCGTTCAGATCCTGTCCGGCGCAAAAGCCGCGTCCGGCGCCGGTAATCAGCAGGCAGCGAATGGTGTCGTCGCGTTCGGCCAGTTTCAGGCAGTCGGCGAGCTGCTGGTGCATTACGTCGTTAAAGCTGTTGAGTCGGTCCGGGCGGTTCAGGGTGAGGGTCATTACGCCCTGTTCCACTTCGCTGAGAATGAATGCGTCCACGATTAGCGTCCTTTAAATTCCGGTGTGCGTTTTTCTAAAAAGGCGCTGACGCCTTCACGACGATCTTCGGTGCCGCTGAGCAGCGTAAACAGCTGACGCTCCTGCACCAGACCGGCCTGCAAACCCACCTCATGCGCCTGACGCAGCGACTGTTTTGCCGCCCGCAGCGCCAGCGGTGAGCGGCTGGCGATGGTCGCCGCCAGCTTCAGCGCGTATTCATCGGAGAGGTGCGCCGGGTGAATATCGCTTACCAGCCCGGCCTGCTGGGCGCGTTCGGCATCGATGCTTTCGCCGCTCAGTACCATGCGGCTGGCCAGCGCTTTGCCAACGCTGCGGATAAGACGCTGCGTACCGCCCGCGCCCGGCATGGTGCCGAGGGTAATTTCCGGCAGACCAAAGCGGGCGTTATCGCCGGCAATCACCAGATCGCACAGCAACGCCAGCTCACAGCCCGCGCCCAGCGCGTAGCCGTTCACCACCGCAATCAGCGGCTTGTTGAAAGCGTCAATACGTGCCCACAGACGCGGGCGAATATCGTCGAAGGTGGCGGGCAGGTCTTTATCCGCCATTTCGTTGAGATCGGCACCGGCGGCGAAATAACGCGGGTTGCCGCTAATCACACAAACGCGGATGCTGGCGTCCGCCGCCGCGCTTTCCAGCGCGTCTGCAATCTGCGTCAGCAGCGCGTTGTTCAGCGCGTTACGCGCCTGCGGGCGGTTCAGGGTCAGTTGCAGCACGCGGTCGTGACGGGTAATCAGCAGTTCGCTCATGCCATCCCCCGCGCGTCAAAATCAACCACCACGTCGCTGCTGGTTGGCAGCGCCTGGCAGCTCAGTACGTAGCCCGCCGCCACTTCATCGGCTTCGAGGCTGTAGTTGGCGGCCATCGCCACTTCACCGCTCACCACCTTGCATTTACAGGTGGCGCAGACGCCGCCTTTACAGGCGAACGGCAGGTCCGCCCCCTGACGCAGCGCAGCGTCGAGGATGCTGTCATCTTCGGCGCTCAGCGAAATCAGGCGATCGCGTCCATCCTGACGGAGAGTGACCGTGCGGCCTTCCGCCTGCACGCCGGTGGCGCGTTTCACGCTGGTGCCCGGCGTATTAAAGCGTTCGAGGTGAATGGATTTTTCCGGCACGCCCAGTTCTCGCAGCGCCGCTTCGGCTTCGTCCATCATCGCCGACGGGCCACAGATAAAGGCATCGTCAAAGCGGCTGAAATCGAGCAGGGTTTTGCCGAGTGCGTGCAGCTTCTCGCCGTCGATGCGCCCTTGTAACAGGTCGCTATCCATCGACTCCTGGCTGAACAGATGCACCACCTGCAAACGCTGCGGGTAGCGGTCTTTCAGGTCGGCCAGCGCCTGACGGAACATCATGCTGTGGCTGCTGCGGTTGCCGTAGATCAGGGTGAACTGGCTCGCCGGTTCGGTGGCGAGCGTCGCTTCAATAATCGCCATCATCGGCGTAATACCGGAACCGGCGGCAATCGCCAGATACTCGGCTTCGCGTTCGGCCTGCGGCTGGTAGCCGAAGTGACCCTGCGGCACCATTACCTCAAGCTCCATGCCCTGCTGAATATCGCTCTGGGCATAGCGAGAGAAACGGCCGCCGTCGATGGCTTTGACCGCCACGCTGATTTCAGACGGCGAGCGGCTGCGGCAGATGGAGTAGCAGCGGCGTAACTCTTCCCCGCCGAGGCGGGTTTTCAGCGTCAAATGCTGGCCCGGACGGAAGGCGTAAACGCTACGCAGCGCGTCGGGAATGGCAAAGGTAATGGTGACCGAATCACGCGTTTCCGGTTCAACCTTTGCCACGGTAAGCGAATGAAATGTTGTCATCGCAGCCTCAAATACATTTAAAGTAATCAAAGGGTTCACGGCAGCTGTCGCAGCGGTACAGCGCTTTACAGGCCGTGGAACCGAATTCGCTAAGCAGCGAGGTATGGGTGCTGCCGCAGCGCGGGCACACCACATCCTTCGGCAGTTCGGCGGCGTGGCAGGCGTGGGCCTGCGGCGGGCTGATACCGTACTGACGCAGACGTTCCCGGGCATCCGGGCTCATCCAGTCGGTGGTCCACGGCGGGTCGAGCTGCAGTACGATATGCACCGGCGTATAGCCGTGCTCCGCCATCACCGTGCGAATTTCACCCAGCAGATGTTCGGTGGCCGGGCAACCCGAGTAGGTCGGCGTAAAGCCAATCACCCAGCCGTCGCCGTGACGCTCCACGCGGCGCACCATGCCGAGGTCGGTAATGGTCAGCACCGGGACTTCCGGGTCTGGAATGGCGCTTAATAATCCCCAGACGGTACGCACTTCCGGGGGCGCGATTGCGGCGAGACGTTGCATAGCCACCTCCTGCTACCACTGCTGGCCGGGATACGACCGCTGTAAATACTGCATCTCTGCCAGCATCGGGCCGAGATGTTCACTGTGCAGCCCCTGTTTGCCGCCGCGACGGAACGGTGCTTCTTCAGGGATTTGCAGACCGGCGTCGAGCAGCGCGGTGTGCATCGTCGTTTGCCATTCGGCCTGCAATTCGCGGGGATCAACGGCGATGCCCTGCTCGCTCAGGCTGATGTCCAGCTCGTCGGCCATAAACAGCTCGCCGGTGAAGCGCCACAGGTTGTTGACCGCCTGCTGCATTAACTGCGTGGAGTAGTCGGTGCCGTTGCCCAGACGCTCCAGCCAACCGCGGCTAAAGCGCAGGTGATAACGCACTTCTTTCAGCCCTTTGGCGGCGATAGCGGCAATCTGCGCGTCACGGCTGTTCACCAGACGGCTGAACAGCGCCACGTGCCAGGCATCCATAAAGAACTGACGGGCGATGGTGTCGGCGAAATTGCCGTTCGGCTGCTCGACCAGCAGCACGTTGCTGAACTGGCGTTCGTGGCGGCCAAAGGCCAGCGTGTCTTCGTCGCCGCTGCCATTCAGTTCGGCGGCATAGCTCAGGAAATTGCGCGCCTGACCCAGCAGGTCGAGGCCGATATTGGCCAGCGCCAGGTCAATTTCCAGCTCCGGCGCATGGCCACACCAGGCGCCTAAACGTTGGGCCAGCACCAGGCCGTTATCGCCGAGACGCAGCGCATAGGTTGCAACGGGGTTTTGCATGTTCATCGTTGCCTCACATATGTTCCATGCCGTCCGGCACGGTGTAGAACGTCGGGTGGCGGTAGACCTTGCTCTCGGCGGGGTCGAAGAACTCACCGCGCGCTTCCGGCTGCGAGGCGACGATTTCGCTCGCCTTCACCACCCAGATAGAGCAGCCTTCGCTGCGGCGGGTGTAAGCATCACGGGCATTTTCCAGCGCCATCTGAT
>ERZ1026892.80-NODE-80-length-44033-cov-11.798922_pt1 | contig 44033 bp, 56 predicted proteins | sample MGYA00380176_ERZ1026892 | MGnify/ENA primary metagenome ERZ1026892 (study PRJEB33269, sample SAMEA4719812) | human gut metagenome | biome: human-associated habitat; feature: organic feature; material: feces | place: Cameroon | collected 2013-10 ... | reverse complement strand
TTCCATTCCATACGATTATAGAGCGCAACAGGATGTCCGTAAAAATTGCACAATTGCGCATTTACGCACATCCAAAACTCTCGGCAAACCGCAACGTTGTTTAAATTTAAACAAAGGAAATGGTCCCCGGCCTATTTTTCACAAACGCCCACCACGCTCGCCGGTTCAAAAGGCTCGCCAGATAAGGGCCGCGATCCCCGCAAACAGCAGCCATTTCACGATATAGTACACAGCCTTATTCCATTTTTTCAGCCGTTTCCCCACAATACGTATCTGATAAATATAACGAAAACTCCGATTAATACCGCCAATACGATCGCCGACATCGTTTGGTGCCACCGCCGCACTCATTAAGTTACGCCCCAGCCAATGGTTTACCTTTTGCGCCCAGCGATAACGCATCGGGCGTTCAATATCGCAAAATAAAATCAGGCGATTCTCACCGCTGGTATTCTCTGCGTAGTGTATGTAGGTTTCATCAAACAGAACGCCCTCACCATCCCGCCAGCTATAGCGCTCGCCGTCGACCTCGATAAAGCAGCGGTCATCATTTGGCGTCAACAGACCAAGATGGAAACGCAACGATCCCGCGTAAGGATCGCGGTGACGCGGTAAGCGGCTACCGTCAGGGAGAGTCGCAAACATGGCCGCCTTCACCGAAGGAATGCCGCGCAACAGCTCTGTGGTTTTTGGGCACAGCGTATTGGCTGAAGGATGCGCCTCCTCATACCATTTCAGGTAGAAACGTTTCCATCCGGTTTTAAAAAACGAGTTGAAGCCAGCATCGTTGTATTTTTCGGCCGCTTTAATTTTCTCCATATTTTGCAGCCGAATGCCTTCGTCACGGATCACCTCCCAGTGCTCCTGGAGTACAGCAAGCTCGGGAAACGATTCTGGACGTAAATATGGCGTGTTGGCGACGCGAGAAAAAAGGTACATGAAGCCATTCAGCGGTGCAGTAAATGTCGAATGGTCTGAAAGCTGACGCCAGAAGCGAAACCGAACCTTCCCCCTGAAATGCACGTACAGTACGGAAATAATCATTATCAGCAGAACGATATACTTCATCTTTGCTCATCCGACCATAGGTTATTTAAACGTCACCATCAATCGCCGCGGTATCAGAAAATCCGCAGCTCAAAAATCTTAGCAAAGAAAATCTGCCCCGGAGAAAATCAAGGAACAAAATGGCGATAGCCGCCAGCACGTCAGGCAACCTGGTGCGCGAGTGAAGAGGATAAAATTCAGAGAATGTTGATAGCGTAGATCGGAACGGGAAGATATACCCAGTCTATACCAAGTGTGATGCTGGTCGTTGAAACAGAATGGCGTAAGTGATTGAATAGTGGCGGAGAGAGGGGGATTTGAACCCCCGGTAGAGTTGCCCCTACTCCGGTTTTCGAGACCGCCCTGACTCCGCATAAAATCATATAGTTATCATCAGAATTGAGAAAATAGTTACTTTTTGTCTGTCTGTACATTCAATATGTTACATCATTATCAATCTTCATTTTCTCAACATTTTTCACCTCACGAGCAGCAAATCGCTATACCTCGTGGTGTACCGTGGTGATAGCATTTCTCTCTTCATTTGCCACTGCTGCTGAACACCCTGTCCGGCAAAATACAGCGTTCCTCGACCATCTTTTGCATTGAGGTGATCCAGTACCTCCATCAGCTTTTCGCTCCCAGCTCGTGGTGCGTTATCATCGAACAGGTTCAACTGCGCTACCCCCTGGCTGAAGAAGTCGCCCAGCATCACCCCTGCTTTCTGGAAGTGGTGGCCGTCACGCCAGATTCTATCTAAACAGCGAGTGGCCGCATTGATGATGTCTCTGCTGTCCTGTGTTGGCGTCAGTAATTTAACCGAGGCGCTATTGCCGTAATACTGCTCGTTAAGCGCAAACGGAGACGTTTTTACAAACGCAGAAATGAACCGGCAGTATTGATGCTCACCACGCAATTTCTCTGCTGCACGCGCTGCGTAGCTACTAATTGCCTGCCGCATCTGTTCGTACTCTGTGACGCGTTCACCAAACGAGCGGGAACAGACGATCTCCTGTTTTGCAGGTGCAAATTCTTCAAGTTCCAGACAAGGTTCGCCGCGGAGTTCTCGTACCGTTCTCTCCAATAACACGTTGAAGTGCTTCCGGATGATCCAGGTACTTTGCTCTGAAAGCTCCAGGGCGTTTTGGATACCCATTGCATTGAGCTTTTTGCTGATGCGCCTGCCGACGCCCCAGACATCTTCAACTGGCACCAACGCAAGCAAACGGCGCTGCCGCTCGACGTTCGACAAGTCGACGACACCGCCAGTCTGCCGCTGCCACTTTTTGGCAGCGTGGTTCGCCAGCTTGGCCAGCGTTTTGGTCTGAGCGATTCCCACCCCCACGGTCAGATGCGTGCGCTGCAATACTGTCGCGCGGATCTCTTTGCCAAACTCCGTCAGATCACGGCAGTTACGCACGCCGGTTAAATCGCAAAATGCCTCGTCAATACTATAAATTTCGACGCGAGGGCTCAGTTCCTCAAGCGTCGTCATCACCCGATGAGACATGTCAGCATAGAGCTCGTAGTTGCTGCTGAAGCAGACCACACCAGCGCGCCGGAACAGGTCCTTTTGCTTGAAGTACGGCTCCCCCATAGTGATGCCGGCAGCCTTTGCCTCTGCTGACCTGGCGATCACACAGCCGTCGTTATTCGAAAGAACGACCACCGGCCGCCCTTTCAAATCTGGCCTGAATACCGTTTCACAGGACGCGTAGAACGAATTCACATCACAGAGTGCAAACATATCAACTGGCAGCTTTCACGATGAACGTCACTACACCGAACACCTCAAGATTGTCTTCAGTGCCGATCATAATGGGCTTATATGCTGGGTTTTCCGGTTTGAGCATAACAATAGGATGTAGTTGCAGGCGCTTTACCGTGAACTCACCGTCTACGGCTGCAATAACGATGTCACCATGAGAGGCTTTACGGGAGCTATCGACAACAAGCAAGTCTCCTTCCCCGATTCCGGCATCGCGCATCGAGTCCCCGCTTGCTTTGACGAAATACGTTGCGCTGGGATGCTGTATCAGCAATTCATTTAAATCAATGCGTTGCTCAACATAATCAGCAGCCGGGGAAGGAAAACCACAAGGAACCAGATCACTGAACAATGGCAGCGCAACGATCTCTCTAAGTTCGGTTGGTGAATAAAACTGCATAATAAACTCACTCACATTGATACTGTTTATGCATACAGTATATACTGTGATTATATCCAGTAAAGAGGAGCTAAAGCATGTTTGTGGAACTCGTTTATGACAAAAGGAATTTTGATGGTTTGCCTGGCGCGAAAGATATCATTCTTGGGGAGTTGAGCATGAGGGTGCATCGCATCTTTCCTGATGCTGAAGTGAGGGTAAAACCTATGATGACACTGCCGGCGATCAACACTGACGCAAGTAAGCATGAGAAAGAGCAGATTAGTCGCGTGGTTCAGGAAATGTTTGAAGAGGCTGAGTTTTGGCTTGTTGCTGAATGAGTGATTTCTCCTATACTTGCGCCAGCGCCACGGCATGAACACCTGGCCTACAGCAGCAACCTGCGCTTGCATACCGCAGGTTGCTGCATTCTTCTATACTACAAATCTGGTTTCGGCGGCCACTCGATTACTTCATACCCCGCTTCATCATTTACCTCTGTAAAGTCCAATTTTTTTAGATCTTTTATATATGCCATCCATTCAATCAAGCTGGCTTTATCAACATCAGAGATAACTTCTAGTTGAAGCTCAGTCCGCCAATCAGCAGTTGTGCTATTGGCTACGCTTAATAGGTACTGCCGCTGGGACTCCGCTTTAGCTTGAAAAGCAGCCTTTTCCGCTTCTGCATCATGTACCCACTTACTTCCATCCCATTTCATATACTGCTCTGTTGGGCCTGTGGATACGGTGTCATGAGGTAAAGGCCCTAAAACAGTAATAACCTGTGATTCTCCGGTTTTGGTACTGAATACAACCTGACCTCGATGGTCTTCGATGATCTTCCAGTTATCTTGTTCCCCATTGTAGACAGCAACACTTCCCCCGGGGATTTCTGGTGGAGGAGTGAGTGTACAATTAGCAGGCAGACCAGTATGCGCAGGAATATAGCAATCGCTCTGTCCGATAAATTCTTTTGTATCACTCCGAACATTAAATGTTTTTAATATTTGGGCCTTGTTTGACATATCAAATTTCATTTTTCTATCTCTTATATTGTTGAGAAACCGGAATATGAAAGAGATATTACCGGAAGAATTTAATATCAATATTCGATGAAAAAATAATTAAGCAAGCCTAACTATGTAATTGCACGCTATATTTTTAACGGTAGTTTCCACGTTCCCACTTTCGTCAATGATAATTTCGTGCCCATGCGACCCGATTTCCACCGCGTGGGCGTGGGGGCCAATTTCGGTAACATGCGCGTGTAGACCGTCTACGGTGGTTGCCAGGCTGCCAGTCCACACCGCAACACTGCCTCCAGAAATAGCCTGGCTGTTTGATCTGGTTGTAGGAACATTTGCTGTCAGTTTGTGACTATGCTCTCCATCTTCCGTGCTGGTTTTTGAGCCGTAATCAAACTCTGTAGTTAATTTCGTTCCGAGATCGGTTTCTTTAATCGTAGCAACGTGCCCATGGGCTTTGATGCCATCCTCTTCATATGAAAGAACTTCACGTCCACTGACTGGTTTACCCTTAATAACTCGATCTCGAAAATCAGGAATAATACCGGATGGGTAAGGCACGGCTAATTTGGTGTATATTTCGGTGTCAAATACCTGCCCCTGCATAAATGCAAATAAACCTCCTGCAGGTAGAATATCGGATGGCCATGGAATCGGAGCGCCAACAGGATACGTATCATTAAGTCCGAGAGTCGCCAATTCTCCCAGCCCCAGATTATCCCTGGACTTCTTTTTATCATTTACATCATCCAGATTCGCATCCTGCCGCAGAAATAATCCATCACCGGTGGCGACCTTTAACTCGATGTTTGATGTTTCTGAGACAGCGAGACGAAATTGCAAATTGATGCTTATGCCGCTTGCAGGCTTTTCTATCGAAGCACAGTTTGCCACGGCATAAAGCTCCCCCGCATCGGTCAGCACCCCCACCTCTCGTACTATGAAGCCTCCCACATCAGCAGGAATAACCAGATGAGCAATAAACTGGGAGGCTTGCTCAGGTGAAACATTCAAAGATGAGATAGCGGCGCGGTATACTTCGTTCACCAGTTTAGTCTTCGCTGGGTCAGGCGTCACAGCTCGTCCACCACCATCGCCAGCAACAAAATCTTTGATAATAATGCTGGTACCGTTTGCCGCTGCCGCGGCTTCAAGTTCCTTTCCTCGGTTGGTCAGGATACTGTAATACTTTTCAGCCATTGCTATTCTCCGGCATTAATCACAACATCAATGTAAGCGGTCGCAGCACCACCGGTGTAATACGCTCCCTTTGACCCCAGATCGGCAATCACGTCGATAGAATTCAGGTGGCTGCGCAGATTCTTGGCCTTTTCCACCTGCCTGCGTATCCGGTCATAAAGTGCGGAATCAATGGCCTGCTGGCTATAGACTTCAATCCGAAATGTGTAGGGATCTTTTTTCGGCTCGTCTTCCCACCATTCGATCACTGTGGTGGGTAAATCCACCGCCGATAATGACCGCCGGACGGCTCCCGCGGTCCCTCGATGCTGGTGTACATACGCGGCATCCTTTATGACCTTACGCTTTTGTTCCTCAGTCCAGCTGTCCTCCCAGAAATCGACCGCGTTCTCCCACGCAAGCCACGGCAGCAGATGTGGCGGACAGGTATCGGCATTTTTGGCTTTTCTTACCATGTCCGTATCCAGTGACAGAATTAGCTCTCCCCCGGCCTGTTCCTGCGCCCTCTCTGCATGAATCGCACCAGGCGGCAACAGGGAACGAAATTTATTCGACATCACTGATTTCCTCTGAGCGGGTCACGTTTATCGCGGTGCACCATGGTGCAGTGCCTGCCACCGCTTCCAGATCCGCAATTGGCGACAGAAGCCTTACCCTTGTTACGCCAGATTGCTGTAGTGCGGCATAGACCGCTGATAGTGGTACCAGCGCTTTGATTCGATGCGAAAGAAGCGTGTATGCCCGCAACACATCAGTGGCATTGGTCAGCACCGTTTGCGCATCTGGACCTTCGGGGATATCCAGTTCTGCTGTCACCTCATAACTCGCAATCAAGGCGCTTTTCACCGAAACAAAGTCAGTCAACGGACGGATTTCATCAGCACTCAACCGGCTATTTACCGCTTTAAGCAATGCCTCCGATGCAGTTCCATCACCGGTTCGGGATAGCACATACACATCAACTTCCCCTGGCTTTCCGTGGGTTTCCGGGCCATAGGCATCAGCATCGAGCACATCCTCATCAGCCGATTTAGCGTGAAAACGGTACGCATTGCGTGCGCCGGCGGTATTGAGCTGCGCCCAGGAAAGCTGGATTCGTTCACGAAAGGCATTATCATCCTCCAGCACAGCATCAACCGGCGGTACAGCGTCGGGAGCAGCTGGAGTGATAACAAACCGCTGAACATTAAAGGCCGCGCCAAGCTGGTCCAAATCCGCCCCTTTTGCGCTGGCAAGAAACACTGCGCGTACGGCGTCATTGACGCGCTGAAAGGCCAGCGTCAACTGGTAAGCGTTCACCTCACCTTGTTTGTAGGTCGGATCCGACTCCACCAGCGCATCAAACTCCGGGTCAAGTTCACGCAACCGCGCGAGCCAGCGCGAAAAAATATCTGCGGCATCCGGCATCACAATGGCATCCGGCACAGCCAGTTCAGAAAGGTTAATTACGTCATAGCTGCTTGCCATAAATCTGTATTCCTCCAGTGCTGACGGACAGCCCGTTTTCTGTATTCACACCCTCAATATCGACCTCAGCACCGGATCCGTTTTCCAGAAAGGAAACCACGATCCGACTCACCTTCAGACGTGGCTCCCATCTGGCCAGCGCCGATGCTGTCGCGGCAATAATACGCAAACGGGTCAGATCATCACGGGGGTTATCCACCAGCGAAAACAGATCGCTACCGTAATCCCTGACAAGAACACGGCTGCCGATCGGGGTTGTCAGAATATCGCTTACTGACTGGCGTAAATGCGCAGCGCCAGACAGGCGTTTGCCGGTCCGGTTATTAACACCATTCATGATTTATTCCGTATGTTGTTGGCTGAAAGCGGTAGGTTTAGCCGAAATAATTCGGCCCGGATTTGTCTTTATTGCTGGTTTTTTTTGATGATTTCGCGGTGTTACGGATATCCACGACTAGGTTGTAGGCATAACTAAGCCCCGCTGACGTCAGTGAAAACGTCAACGATTCCACGTTCCAGTCACGATCCTCACGGGAGCCAAAGCCCGACGTCGTGACACCCGATTCAGCAGTCAGGGAAATATGCTTAGGCCGGCAGGGTCCACTGAGTGACATTTTCTGCTGGTTGCGTTGCGCCTGTGTTTTACGGGATTTAGCGTGCTGATCTGCTGTGGTTTTTGCTGGCTGCGTGTACGGATTCGTCAGTGATGGCCCATCATGGTCAACCGTGCTCATTTTGGTCCGACCGTCGGCCTCATCATAATAACGCACCCCAATTTTCCCTTTCTCTTTATCTCCCTTACTCGTCGTTTTTCCTGTTGAGCTCCCGCGCTCGCCTTCACTATAGGACCAGTTTGAAACCTCTTCAGGTGTAATTACTATTCCACCGATCGGCCTGCCTGACGCTGTAGACATAGCCCCCTGTTTCAGAAATAACCAGTATCCGCCAGCGGGTTTACTGACGGCATTATAGGTTCGGGCCAGACGCGACAAGAGATTGGCATCAGACTCAGCAACCTGATCCACGTGGTCAATGTGTATATCCGCCAGTTCTGCAGCCACTTTAGGCATCAACCCATTATCGGCAGCCACCGTCTTAATCAAATCCGCCAGGCGCAAATCATCCCAACTGCGGGTTTTATGGCTGGTCACATCACCAGGTTGCTTCTGTGCATTCATTGGCGCTGCTGTGGCGTAAATCTCCACCCGTCGTGGCGGACCACCGCTACCCACTCCCGAAACAACAAACCAGCCTTTGTCGACCAGATTGTCATTAAACCCCAGTGCCAGCTGCAGACGCGCCCCCTTAGGTGGCAGTGCAAGGGTTTCTGACAATAACGTGATTTTTAATTCATCGGCTTTTGCCGTGGCGCCACCGTTATCGGTCAACACCAGTTCAGCAAGGCACTCCCGCAGCGCGCGGGTAATATCGCGCCCTTCAGCACTAACACTGAACGCTGGCGCATACTCAGGCGTTGTGATTTGCTCAGTCATGTTACTCCCAGAGGCTAAAAGGTGATTCAGCCACCGGCGGGGTAAGATCTGGCAGGGTAATGAACAGACCCGCCGGATAAACAGCACCCAACGCCGCCAGCCCGGGATTAAATTCCAGAACCTGCGTCAGTATTAGAGACAGGTTTTCCGTACCGTAATGCGTGGCGCAGATAGCATCCAGTACATCCCCATCATGGGTTTGATATATCTTCGGCATAATGTTTCAGCGTCATTGTCCAGTTTTTGTTGCGGTGGCCGCCCCCCGGCAGAAATCGGGTAGACGTATCAGAGAAGTCGATAATCACCCACCAGCCCATCACATCCCCGGCACCACTGACCAATTGTTGAGGTTTTTTCTGGTCAGCCAGGTCATAGAGATCGTTAACCGCATCCACCCCTTTTCGGAAAAAGGCATGAGTCTCGCCCTCGAGTCGCACGGTGCGGCCCGGCTTGCCTGTGTACTGGAGTAGGTCCTGTTTGCCGATACGCTCCTGCTCGCTCCAGCGCCAGCTGGCTTCGCGCGTGAGCTGACTGTATGCCGTGGTATCTATCGAGAAAGCAAAGCCACCGAGCATCATCATGACGCGCGCATCCTGCGTACCACGCGTGGCCGCAGATTGCGCCCTCCCGGAGTCTTCGATAAGAGGAATAATTTCACTCACCAGATATCGCCTCCATCGAACATGCTGTTATTACCAGTAAATGCCGGGCTTGTTTTCGTGACCCCCACCACAGCATCAGCGATAGATTGCTCACTCTGTCCAGGAGCCCCGTTAATTTCAAAGTGGTAATCAAACTTACGATTGTCGGTGACGGGTCGCTGTTCCGTTTGCTTATCGGCAGTGTCCAGACGTTGCAGAAGGCTATCCCAGTAACCACCGGTTCCAGACGAACCTTCACTGGAGTCCTGCATATTGTTCTTAAAGGCACTGGTCCAATCAAACCCTCCGGTTTCCGGAGTCAGGTACTCATTCAGTGACTTATCGAAAGCCTCGTTATCATCACTAAAATAGCCGCGTGTGGTGGTGTATGACTGTTTGACCCGGTCAGGAAGGTCGGGATGTTGTTGCAATTGCTGGTCGAACCAATCACCCTGCCCGTTACGCCTCGCGGTCATTCTGGCAATATCGACGGAACCGGTCATCGCCAGTGATTTCAGTACATCCTTTTGCTCACCTCGCTCATCGGGCAACATCCAGGAGAGTTTTTTCGCCAGGGCATAAACAATTTTTCCGACAAATACCACACCCTGCCCGAAGGTCAGCACACCGGGATAAAGCTCATTACGCAGAAAGTTGACGACTTTACTGATACCCCCGCCCTTAAACCATTCGGCCAGGTCATCAGTCAAACGGCGGATATCGGGGGCCAGCTCATTGCCAAGCTGACCGGAGATTTCGGCAATGGCAGATGACATAACCGTACGCAAATTGGTAATGGCCCGGTTACCTTCCACCGCACCATTAGCACCCTCTTTGGTCACCATGTTGTAGCGGCGCTGCTCGTCCATCAGATCGCGGTAACTTCTCCCGGACTGCTTGATAAGCATCAGTAGCTTGCTGGCCTCACCACCGAAGAGAGAATCCAGCGCAAATGAGGATTTAGAGTCATCTTTCAGGCTCAGCGCGCGCTCAACAATCTTGTCAAACTGCGCCATGTTGCTCAACCCGGCAAAATCACCCGCTTTAAACCCCAGCGTCTCAAATGCATCCTGCAGTGATCCCTGCTTGCCGTTCTGTTTGTACTCCCCGGCTTTATGCAGATATTCTTCAAAGAGATCGCCAATGTTCTCCCCATTCATATCGTACTGTTTCGCCAGCGTATCCCAGGCGTTAAATGTACCCACATCAACGCCATAACTTCTCGCCACGCCGGTCTGTCTGGCGGTTTCGGCATTCGTCGCCACTGGTGCAATAAGTGAGCCCATGGCCGTCGCGATCATTCCGCCACCGCCAATGGCAAGCCCCGGTGACATCATGCCACCCAACTGACCGGCGATCCCAAGGCCCCGACGGAACAACCCTTTCCCCGCGCCTTTAAAAGCCGCTATCCGTTGCGCCTTCTGCATCTGGGCATTGAGCTTTTGCTGCTCGTTTTCCGTTTTACGGATCTCCCGGGACACATCGGTGTAACGGCGTTTCAGATCACCGAGACTCTCCCCCGCGATCTTCGCGCGCTTAATTTCCGCCGCCAGTTTTGTCTGGTCTTTGGTCAACTTTTCCGACTGTTTACCGACATCCTTCAGGCTCTTTTGCAGGCTACCGGCGGAACGGTTCCACGAACTGTCAATATTGCCGCCAAACGTAATGACGGCCTTAAGATTCTGGCTTGCTCCTGCCACGGTTTACCACCTCAAGTTCATCAAAAAGAAAATCGGAGAATGTACTGAAAGGCATATCAAGGTAATCCCCGAGCGGAAAATGCAGCCGGCGGCCAAGAAACCTTACTGCCCGGAGGAGTCCTCTTTCGGACGCTCCCCGGGCGGGAGCATAAAAACATTAAAGGTATCCAGCAGGCGGGCGTAGTCTGCTGCCGTCAGTTGCCAGATATCCTTTTCTTCAAGGTTGCAGAGCTGCGCAATCATGCGCGCTTCTTTTTCTTCTTCATTGCCACGGTCCTTCGAGTGGGCAATACGGTCACGCACCAGCGGCTCGCGCATAGTGATGGTGTCAAGCGTGACACCGCTGTCCAGCGCGACTGGAGAATGAAGAGTGATAATGCGGGTTTCACCAGGAAAGCTCATGATTGTCTCCAGAAACAAAAAACGGCCCGCAGGCCGTAGAGAGAATGAAAGGGATTTACAGGCGGACCTTCGCCGCCAGTCCTGCAAGAACGTCAATGCCATTCACCCGGCGCGCAAAACGCTCGGTGTCGACCGCAATCAGTTCTCGACCGTCCAGAGTCTGCCGGTAATAACTCACTGCAATATCTACCGTGATAGCATTCTCTGACATATTGTCCTTACCGCGCGCATCTGGCGTGACGGTATGCACGAAGCCTTCGATTTCCTCGATGGTGCCCCGTGCCGTGCCGTTTGCAAGATAACCCTGATAGGCGGTAAAGCGCGGGCGGCTCCCACTGACGAATCCGAAGGCGGTCAACATATCCACATCCAGCCCGTAAAATTTAAGCTGGCAGGTCAGCGCCTCCATCCCGTCGTCAACGGGTGTTGGCGCATCCTGAGCACCGGTGCGCAGGTCTGTCTTGACGATGGCCAGCGCCGGTGGCGTAAATTCATGCGCCCCCTGAATGCGGATCCCCTCCCGGAAGAAGGTCCAGACGCGTAGTGTGTTTTTATCGCTCATTCTGTCGTCATCTCCTCAAGCGCATAGTTGTTATTCACTCGGACACGCAAACTGATTAGCTCAGTCGGTGACTTTGGACCAAAGTCATAATTGATATACAGCACTCCAGCCGCCAGGGTTTCCGCCGTGTTCAGTTCGACATCCAGCCAGGCCTGACCGCCGAAGATTGCGCCAAGCCCCACCAGTTGACGTATATAGGCGTTAATGGTGCCAATAATGTCGTCTGCATTTTCACGATCCAGCGGACGATCGACATACGCCAACATGGTCTCCTGAATGCTGTCCTCAATGACGTCAGCAGAGCGGCGGACCGATTCAAAGCGCCACTGCGGGTCGGTCGCGCAGAGTCTGTTGCCCCAGTGCTTAAAGCCTGCGCGGCGGATGATGGTAGAGACGTTCTGCATGTTGAGCAGGTTGGCGTCGCAGTTTTCCTCCCCGAGGATAAATTCATCGATTTGCTCTACACCGAGAATGTTTTTAATTTCCTGGTTCGATTTGCTCCACCACCAGCCCTTCTCGTAGTCGATACGCGCGCGCAGACCTGCCGCTGACGCAGAGTAAGGGCGATAAACCAGTTGGCCGTCTGTATCACTGATTTGTACACGCGGACGCAGCAGCTCAGTCCTTGCCCCGTAGGACTGGCGACGCTGCACCACCTCCTGCAGGGTGGCGCCAGCAGCACAATCTACGTATGCCACCGCGCGAAGTTTCCCTGCCATCGTTTCCAGCGCTTTACCTGCTGCATCATCCTCGCTGAAACCCGTAGCAATCAGGATCCGGGGTTGGTATGTCGTCACTGACCGGCTGGAAGATAAAGCACTGATACCCGCAGTTACCGCGGCACGCTGTTTAGCCGGATCTTCGTCCTCAGCAACACGAACGACCACGACCAACGCATTTCGCTGATCGTTAATTTCCGTCAATGCCTGTTTCAGCGTGCCTTTGTCGCCAAGCCGTGACAGCATTGTGGTTCCGACAATCGCCACCGGCGTATTCAGTGGAAAAGGCTCATCCTCCCCCCCCGCCAGCTGCAAGCTGAACGGAACAACCAGCCCGGCACCTTCCCCTATGGCCTTAACTTTGCTTTCCGCGACAGCCTCAACAGCACTAACCACCTCATCCGCTGTCGCCGTCAGCACACCGTTGTCATCACATCCCAGCGTGATAGTCAGCGTCAGCGCTGCTGCATCCCAGACAACAGCCGTGGGAACAGCGGCGGGATTATCAGAATCCGGGATAGCCGCCTGCGCTACAACCCGCAACACATTGCCAGCTCTGCCGACTAGCGTGGCCTCAAAATTCACCACGTTATCCAGAATCGGGGTCCCCGACGTGCCGCTGGCCGCTGCCCCCACCGACGCATCCGGCGCCGTCCCCACCAGACCGATAATTGCAGTCTGGATCGTCGTGACGGCCACTGTGCCCGACGTCAGTTCGATTGTTTCAACACCATGTAACTGAGCCATGTTTTATCTCCAGGCGTAAAAAAACCTGCCGTAGCAGGTCAAATTGTTTGATTTGGCTTCCCGGTGGTTCCACCGCTGTCTCCGTCGTGATCATGAAGGTTATACTTTTCACGGATTTCACCCATGCTGCCGGTACCGTCGGAGATATCCTCCGTTGCACCAAGGCTTCCGGTCACCCGCGCCCCTGATTCCATCGTCGTTTTTCCCTTAACGGTCAGGGTCTCCGTGATTTCCACCGGGCCGTCCAGCGTCCCTTTGCCGACAATGGTGTATGTCCCCGCCGCAGCCAGGGTGATCGTCAGCGCATGAGATTCCCGGTCATAGCGGATTTCTGTGCCATCGCTGTACCGGGTGATATGTTCACTTTCACTTCCCTCAGGGGTCGGACTCCCGCCGGTGTTCCACCCGGGAAACACGCGCCCATTATTTAATTCCCCCGCCTCCGACAGAACTGTAACCGCATCACCGACCGCATAAGGATTGGAGTCCGAGCGGTTAGCGCCAGAGAATCCCTGACACAGAGGAAGCCAGGTGGTGACGATATCGCCCAGGTCAACCCGGCATTTCGGCATCTTGTCATGACGCACGGAGTGTATGACGCCCCGTCGTACCAGATTTGCCAGCCGGCGTTGCAGGTCGCCCTCAATATCACTCATCGAAATTTGTCTCCCAGATCCGCCGGTAATCATCCACGTGCGCGCGGCCAACTTCGGGCGCTTTACCCAGCCAGACCTGATTGAGCGGTACGCCGTGACTGGCAAACGGATCTATACCAAACGCTGCTGCCTGGGTGAACGAAATACGCCATACCAGGTAATCGTCCATACGGGGATCGAACTCATCGCGCTCTGCTGACGTAAACACCGCCGGTTCGATATGACCCAGCCCAAACTGCTGCCCGTCAATCCACTGAGTAATGTCTGCCGCCGCAGTACGCACAAAAATCTCCGGGATAGAGGTGCCAGCTCCGGCAGCATCCACCACCACAAACAGATCGCACGTCAGCCCGATGTTAAGCTGGCCTTCATTGCCTCCGGCCTGCTCCCAGCTATTGATAGTGAAATACACCGCTGGCGTTACAAGGCCGGAAAAACGCGGTACATTTTTTTCCGGGTAAGCGTCAGCATCCCGAACCCAGCTAATTTTTTTCAACGCGGTGATCACCGCATCGTGATACAGCCCCAGCAGAAGTGGCTCAGCCATTTTTCACCTCATACCGAAATTTTTGCCTTCACCCTTCCGCGGATGTCACTTTCAAAGTGATGCATAAAAATCTCCATCGCCTCCGCAAACGCGTTGTCCTCTACGTAATTCAGCATGGGTTCGTAAATATCCACTTCCGCCTCCCGGGTTCGCCGCGTTTGCGGATCACGAATCACAACCGTTCGCTGCTTGTCACGGCGCGACCGGGCGACCTCCCCGTTGGTGAACGTCTGAGAGGGCAGCAGATTGCCTTTAGGTGCAAAACCCGCCTCCTGCGTCTGTCTGTTAGCTTTGATATAACGCCCTGTCGATTTATCCCGACGGGAGTGGCGAGGACGGATCCGTCCGGAAATGCGCCCCTTTAAATCCTTCACCTTGATAGCGTTCAGACCGAACCAGAGACGGAAATTATCCAGTTGTGATCCCCTGTCGAGTCGGAACGACAACAGACGGCGGCGCACAAGGTTCATACTTCGTGGTGCCAGTCCGTCCTTCAGGTCAGCCATCGCCTTTTTCCGAAGCGTTGCAGCCGTTCGGCTGAGCGCTCGCGTGTAGGCAGCCCGGAATTGTTTCTGGGTGGCGCCAATCTGGTCAGCAATACGCCAGATTGAATTCACATCAATATCAACGGGTAAATCCCGTCGCAGGCGCGATTCACGGGACATATCAGCTCCATTTATCAATAGCCGGTTGAGGTTTACCCGGCTCACCATACGCCAGCGTGACGCGTGTCCGCCCCTCTTCATCGGTACCGACGTGCGTAACACGGTATGCCACCTGGTTCATCACCACGCTATCGTGCTTTGATAATCCGACAATATCCGCTGTCATGGCGCTGAATGCCGGTGAGTGGTCCTGAATTTCACCGCCACCCGGCACGCTGACAGGCGCATCCGGCGATTCAAAAATCACCGTCACCGCGCGCTGTTCATCGCCGATAGACAACATGGCTGGAACCTCTTCGGCAAATGCCCGGCTTATCCGGGCATCCGCTTTCATCAGACGTTCGCGAAAACGATTCATCAGTAACCCAGTCGAACGGGAACCTGATCCACATCGGCAGCAGCATCCGACCAGGCGGTACCTGCAAGGGAATTCGGTGCTTCAGCCGTGCCGGCTTCGATGCTCAGCTTACCGTCAACCAGATACAACTTCTGGCCGACAGCCACAGCCTCAGCTGCTTTTGGCAAAGTAAACACTCCGGTCGTGTGCAGCACTCCCCATTCCCCCGGAGAGATATCCCCGTGCGCCACGCCAACCAGAGTGCCAGCGGCAACCGATTCGCCCGACAGAATCGTCGCCGCACCCGCGTTAAGAAAGTCGAGAGTGTGACCATCCTGCTGATAATTTGTAGCCATTGTAATTCTCCGATAAAAGGCAGCCTGGCTGCCTTCAGATAGAAAAAAACCGCCAGGCGGCGGTCATTATTTTTTGGTGACTTTAACCAGCCCGCGCCAGTCAAGCGGTGCCACACCAGCATCAATGCGCACCTTAAAGGCCGCGCCATCAACGGTGAAGCCCTGCTGCTGTTCCAGATAAGGCGTATCAATACCGTCCAGATACGCCACTTCAATGGTGTCGCGTCCCTGCGCAGCGGTCAGGTAGTAATCCGTCGGGCTGCTGTCATCCAGGCGAGCCTCGGAGGCCACCGTCACAAAGTTCTGGATTGGGTTCACGATACCGCTGTTGGCATCTGCGCCCGGTACGCTTGCAGATTTGATCAACTGGTTTGCCCGTGACTCAATTGCCACTGGCGTCAGCATAAAGGCCGGGCGAATGTTCAGACGGCGATCGCCCGATTTTTGCAGCAGCATCGCCTTACGCGCCGTATCCAGGCCTTCGATACTCAGATCGGCGGATACAAGGTTGCCATGATCGGCGTGGAACAGCGGCTTACCATCGGACATTTTCGGGTTGCTGGTCAGCACCGCCCACACCAGATCGCCCACGGTAGCACGGGCTGCAAGACCCATTGCCTGTGGGATACGGGTCAGCATGTCTAGGTCATCGTTGATAATTGTCTGGCGGTCAATGCTGAAAAGTTCTCCGTAGGTCGCTAGGGCAATTGGCTCGCCGCGATCCTTGATGGTGACATATTTATATTCTGCCCCGGCACGGACCTTACGAAGCGATGCCAGCGATTCCAGACCGACGCGGTGCGCGGTTTTGAAATCGGTCAGCGTGCCTTTACGGGTCCACTGCTCAAAGGTTTCGGTGGCTTCATCCCAGCCCATCAGAGCCGCTTTGTGTGCCACATCCATCAGGATATTGCCGAAATCGCTGCTGCTGTGGGTGAACGCCAGGCCGACCATCGCCTGTGCAGTTCCCGCGCCGGAGATACCGATACCGCGATCGACAAGGGAGGCGCGTGCCAGTTCGCGCAGGGTGTAACCGTTGTATGCGTTATCCTTCTCGGCCTGCGCATAGCCTGCACGGGTCATTACTGCAGCGCGAATGGAATCACCGACCAGATTGCCGTTACCGGCATAAAGATGAATCGCGCCCGGACCAGCGCTCGGAGTGGTGCCCGCCGCCAGCGCCTGCAGCAGTTTATTGCGGGCTTTTTCAGCGTTGCAGGTGAAGTCGGCCAGGCATTCAGCCTTCAGCGTCGCGAAGGCCGGGAACGCCTCAAATACGGCTGAGACGGAATTTACACGCTCCGCATTCGCCGTCTGTATCTGCTGTTGCAGCTGCTGGGCCAGCGCGGTGATATCGATATTTGTCATCTGCGGCGCAGGCTGTTGTGGCGCTGGCGGGGTCAGGTTTGCCTGTACCGGCGCGGGCTGATGTACCGGAGCAGGTTGCTGTGGCTGATTCACCGGGGCTTCGGCGCGCGGCGTGAAAAGAGATTTAATCTGTTCTGGCATATTCTGGTAATCCTTCAGTTTATTTTCATTCACACAGGCCGCGGCCTGCAGTTCAGGTTCAAGCGTATCGGCGAAACCTTTTTCCACCGCCTCGGCACCGTTAAGCCAGGTTTCCGCTTTCAGCATCGCTTCCAGTTCCTCCTGCCCCAGTCCGGTTTTGTTCATGTAGGCGCTGAGCATCAGGGCTTCGTTACGATCAAGCCATGCGGCGTAATCGCGCATGTCGTCAGAATCCCCGGCGATACCGCCCCATGGTTTGTGAACCATAATCCAGGCGTTTTCCGGCATGTGCACCGTGGCGCCCGGCAGGCAGACAATCATTGAGGCCATGCTGGCCGCCACACCGTCCACCCAGATATCGATCTTCGCTTTCAACCGAGACAGGGTGTTGTAGATGGCAAAGCCCTGCATGACATCGCCGCCGGGGCTATGGATATGCAAATCCAACGCGCTGGCCTCAAACACCCCCGCCTCTTTACAGTCAGTGACGAACTGCTGGGCAGTAATGCCCCAGCCGCCGATCACGTCATAAAGGAATATTTCGACCCGTCCGGCAGCCAGCGCGCGGATTTCGTACCAGCACTGACCGTTTGCCGCATCGACCCCCGCCAGGCTGGCGCGGGGGTTAATCATCATCGTCCGGCTCACGCCGTTTATCGTCTGGTTTTGCCGTTGCATCTGGCATCGCTCCTTTGTCATTGGCGGCGTCGGAATCAAACACCAGCCCGTGTTTACGGTTAAATTCTGTTTCACGCAGTCTCTGGCGCTTAACCTCCTGAGGATTTTTTCCCCTGGCCCGCGCCCATTCCGCTTCGGTACCCGCGCCGCCACGCACAATGGCTTTCCAGGCGTTCGCCTCTTTGCCCGGATCAATCCACGGCATCACCGGCCCGAGATAAAGCGCGTTATAGAGAGAATTCGGATCCACATCCGGCGGGACTTCAACGCCGCTCAGCAACGCCATCGCCAGCCATGCGCGGTAAACGGGTCGGCTGTGCTGGCCGACAAACCACTGTTGCAGGACGTTGTACCCTTCGAAGCTCTCCACCAGCTCCTGACGCTGGGAGCTGTAGGTACCGTTATAGTCCCGGGCAATGCTGGAATAGCTGCCGCGCGTACCGGCGGCCACGGCCCGCATCTGCCCGTTTCGGAATTCGTAGAGATGAACGTTCGGGCGGTTTGATTCCACCATGCCCAGGTCTTCGCCGGGCCGGAGTTCGTCGTAAATCATGCCCGGCGCGATATCGTAGTGACGCTGACCACCGGGCGGTGAAAACTCACTTTCATCGCCAAGAGACTGCGCATCGCCACGCTTGATATAAAACCCCAGCGCAGCGGCAATACGGGCGGCCACGCGCTCGCTCTCTTCATAATCCTTAATGTCTGACAGACGGCTAATGACCCCGTGGATCAGGCTAATACCCCGCAGCTGGTGCAGTCGCTTGCGCTGCGCCAGGTGAAGCATGTTGTCAGCTGAGACGGTTTTGAGTTCAGCGCTGAACCGCGTCATGTTCGCCGGGTGGTATTTGTAGACCCGGTACCCGATAGGGCGGCCCCAGTCGTTCACGATGATGCCCTGCCGAACCTGCTGGCCGGCGGTGCTGTTCAGGTTGAAAGGTACAAAATCCGCCTCCAGCATTTCCAGCGAGAACGGTACGGAGGTGGCATGCTGTAGGCCCGGCACATTGCCCCTGACCAGCTGCGTGAACACTTCCCCGTCACGCAGTGCAGAACGCAACAGCAGGCGCTCGGCTTCCGGCCGGGTAAACATGCCGGTTACTTCCGGACGCACCGACCATTCCGCCCAGAGTGCCGAAAGCTGCCCGGCAAAATCGGAATGGAGATTGCCTTCCAGATCGAGTGGCTGAGGCTCAACATGGATGCCGTGGGCACCGATTACCCGGTCTTCCATTTTGTCGAACAGGCCGATCACGAGGTCATGGTTTTCATCAAGCCAGCGGGCCTGTTCCCGCAGGGACTGGCCTGCTGCAAATACCGAGGTGTCCGCAGACTGGCTTTGCTTTTTGGCCTTGTGCAGCCGTGACGGGTTGGCCGCTTCATATGCATTGAGCCGGAGACGGTCCCACGCACGCGCTGCTGCCCACCCGGGGGAAATAGCCCCCAGTGTTCTTTCAAGAATGCCCATAAGACGCCTTACAGAAAGTTAGCGAGTTTGTACGAACCACCACGGCTGTTAACTGTGCGCCAGCGTCGCTCCCAGTATTCAAGCTCGTCGCGCAGCGCTTTCGGATCGTGGTTGGTAATGGCGCGACCATTTACGCCGGTAAAGGAGATACTCTTGCCGTCCAGCGAGTCCTGGTAGGACTGGCGCACCATCAGCAGTGTTTTCCAGATATCGTCTTTCGTCACAGCCAGCCTCCCTTACCGGAAGATCCCAGCCAGCTGCCGGACAGCTCGGTACCCTTTTCAGGTTCAGCCTGGACAGGCGACTGAACAGGTTTTGTTTTTTTCACGGTTATCTCCCGGGGACGTTCCCCTTCATGAATATTTGGATTGAGATCCTGCGGCTCAGCCCAAGCAGGAGGTTTTTCCCAGTCTCTTATTTTTTCGTATCCGCGCAGAACCGCCACGGCGTGCGCATAGCAGAAGAGGTCAAAGGCTTCGTTGGCGCCCTTGCCGGGTTTTCGCCATTTGCCATCAACACCGCGTTCTTCATAGGTCAGTTCCTCGTAGAACCACTCCCCCAGCCAGTCAGGGAAATGGATATACCCCGCGCCGGGGGTCTCACGGTACAGATTGTTGCTGAGCTGATCTTTAAGCAGGTCGGTCTGCAGCAGATACACCGGCACCTCGCCACGCGCATCGGCGCGACGGTCGCTGCGTTCGGTATTGTTCGGGTGGGTTTTGGTGATGATTTTCTGACGCTTTGTGCTGTCGCCTTTGACCAGGTAAACACGTTTACCCAGGCCGTCACGACGACACTGTCGCCAGAATTTATAGGCGTTGTCGGTTACGCCCTCTTCACCGCCGCTGTCGACTGCCATGGCCAGCACCGGCATACGCCGCGTCGGTTCAGCCTGAAGGGCATACGTTTTTTCCAGCACATCGGAGACCAGCAGTTGCCAATCCTCCGGATACGCGCCTGGGTGGATCGGCTCCGCCTCGCCGTGCTCATTGCAGCGCAGCGACTGGCGGATGTTGTAGCGATCCACCAGCCAGCGCTCACCATTTTCGCCGTAACCGATAATCTGCACGACGAAACGCCGCTTTTTGCCGCCCTGGACGTCCACGGCGGCCAGCAGGAAACGTACTTTTGGCGGCACCAGGCGTTTACCGTAATCCTCCGCACGCAGCATCAGCGCATCAGCGCGGCGTTGTTCACTTGCCGATCGCGGCAGATACGGTAGCCCCCAGTCGGTATTGATTACCGCCTTCAGGGTTTCTTCACTGCCGGTGGCCTCATACTCCTGCTCAGCGGTCAGCAGTTTATAGACCAGCTGCGCCCAGGTCTGATAGGCCGCCGCCGGACCTTCCATCCAGAACGACGCGATGCGGGACCGGCGCGCTTCACCGGAGACAACACCATCACGATCAATGTGCTCCCCTTCACGCAGCCAGACACCGCGACCATTAAGCTCACGTTTCATGTCGGCGGTGATAGCATTGCCACAATGCGGACATAAAATATGTGCTGCTTCGCTGGCTTTGACTGGATCCGGAATCTCACGGTATCCGGTCATTGCATTCATTTCCGGTTGAAAAAACTCACCACAATCCGGGCACGGCCAGTACCAGCGCCGGCGGTCGCCGCGGTTATACAGAGAAAGGATCCCTGTCGTCGGCGGGGCTTCATGGGGTGACTTCCGGCGCCATTTGCTGTCGCGGATATCGCGCCCGGGTGAACTCTCCACCAGCGTCATACCGGCGGACATAAAGGTGGTGGTACGTTTTGAAGCCAGTGAGAATCCGTCGCCCTCACCATCGATATTCTCAGGGAAGCGATCATAATCCGTCAGCGCGACGCATTTGAAGTCGGACGACGACATGATATTGATGGATGGCCAGCCAATTTTCAGGTAGTTCCCGGCCAGAAATGTTCGGTCGTGGACGTTGTTATCGTTCCTGAACGGGCTCAGTCTTTGCGCTACCTCTGGACTGGCGCGGAAAGTTCTTGCCAGACGTTTTTTCGAGTGCTCACGTGCTTTCTCTTCCGTCATCTGCACAATGAGCATATCCGAAGGATCACAAACGATGTTGTAAACCACCCAGCCATCGATCAGGCCAATCGTCTTACCCGTACGCGCCGGACCAACAAACACAACCGCGTCGTATTCACGGGAGGCCAGGCAGTTCATCGGCTCAACAACATAGGGAGCCAGATTAGGGTCCCACTCCACGGAGTTACCGACACCAACCGGTACACGCATGTATTTATGTACCGCTTCGGATACAGGCATACGACGCGGCGCCCTGATAATGGCGGCGGTATTCTTTCTGGTTTCTGCCGCCGTCGCCTGTCGCATGCGTTACTCCTCTTCTGTCAATTCCTCCTGTTCCTGCGAGTCAGCCTGCTCAACCTTCAGGGCTATCTGGTCCCGCAGATCATCAATAACTTTTTGCACTCTGACCACCGCAGATGGCGTCATAGCGCAATCTCGCTCGAGGATATCAGGCAACGTTTCCAGCACCTGAACGACGGCTTTCGCCATAGAGGAAAATTCGCGGCTGACTTCCGCCGCGGGGATTAACTCACTTGTTTCCTGCTGAAATTTAAGGCGTTCACGTTCAGACTGAAACCAGGCTTTGCGATCGGGAGGAAGCATATTATCGACGTCCACCAGCTCCGAAGCGGTCGTCCTACTTAGCAACTCTTTGAGGATATCCAGCACAGAATACAGTTTGAGACGGGCATTACTGCCGGGGGCTGGTTCAACGTTGGTTAGCCTGCTGGCGACCGTCTGACGATGGAGATCGGTGATCGCCGCAAGCTGGTTGATATTCAGCCGGAGGTTTTTCAGTTCATTATCCATGATGGTGAACAATTTTTAATCATTTCGACATCGCGAATAGTTTCACGACTGAAATATCAGTAAGTTAAGGGAATGATGATGATGCCGATAAAATGCAAAAAACCAGCCGTTTTCCGCGTGTCCACGCCCCCTCGGTGTTCAGAATCGCCAGGAGGACCCGCAAAAAAGAGAATCATTATCGATGAATGGATGATAAAAAGGCCGCTCAATGCGGCCTAGTAGTCAATTCTTTTGTCTGTACTCTTTGATTATTTTTTCTTTCTTTTCCCGATAAGATTTGGCATCCGAAATAACTTCATCTGCAGTTTTCCCATTCAGCACAGTCAATCGCATCTTGTCTGGAGAATAAGCGGTATCGTTACTGAGCATCGCCTGTGTGGCGTAGTAACTTAAAGCATCGCTAATAGCAGCCTTAAGCTCAGTTTTCTTTTCATCAGAGAGTGACTCGAGAACTTTTTCACCTGAATAACGAAGCGCTTCAGGGCTGGAGCCATCAAATTTAGGCGCATTATCGCAGCCAGCAACTAGCAACGATAGCGCTAACGCGATTACATATTTGATTTTCATAGTGTTGACCTCATCCATAATGGTTGGGTGAGTCTAACCAATAATCACAATGTATCAACAGAGCATTATCGCAGGCACTCAGTGAATGCCTGCTGTAATCGCAATGTTACCAACTCAACAGATCAGGCTGAGTAATCTTCATGACGTGCTCATTCTCTACTGCGAGAACGCGCTTCTCTTTCTTCCGTTCGTTCATCAGCCGACTTCCGATCGTCCCTTTCAGCTTTGATCTTGTTTCTTTGATGGCGTAGCGGTGCTGCATTTCTTCGCCCATTGCAATGCGACGACTTAGCTGCTCAGCCATCCAGTTGAACGCATTGATATAGCATTCTTTTACTGCGGCGGCGGTCTTGCCTGTAAACCCCATAACCAGCATCATGCAGCCATCGCGAGTTATGTTATACATCGGCTGAATATCGCCATTTTTATCAATGAAATCAATGGGCGCAAAATTGCGCCGGGTAAAATCTTCGGAGCATTTGAGATTTCTAATGGCTCGCAAAACATCTTTATGCCGCTTACCAAAATAGTCAGCCACCTTCAGGGAAGTGGTGATCACCTTGTTATCGATGGTGATCACCATATCTCGGAAGTTGAAGGCTGGAATAATTGACGGATTATTCATAACGTATTCCTACTCTTTGAGATGAACCTTTGCCGCATAGGAGATCAGCCCGTCGAGGCTCGCCAGCACTAACTGACTCCTCAAAGGCTCATTCCAAAGGGTTTGGTTCGACGTGGTGATATTGCGCTGCGGTGCGCGGTGAAATGCGGATACAAAAAAACCCCACACTATGGCGAGGCTTACTGCTGCTCTTTTTCAGAGCGGGATTTTAAGAGCGGATGCTAATGTGACAGCATGTCTTACTTATATTGCTCATTTGCTCAATAGTCAATACCCACTCGCTTAGTGGCCACGCTATTGCGAGACTGTAGGGTTATTGTTGGACTCTCTCACCGAGTTATAGATACGCTCACACGTCATTCCTGCCCGGTAGCTTTCGTCAGCTCGTCCAGCATAGTATCGAGCTTCTTCTGCAAGACTTCCGAGCATGTCGGCAAGCATTGCGGCGTCGGCTCCGGCTGTTTTGCTTCTGACGGAAGCGGCAAGATCTGCGGTGTGCTTTGCGGCGTCCAGGTGTGTAGCGAGCTTTCTGGCTTGTTGCTGCAACTGCTTAACAGAGGCAGACAGGCCAGCAGAAGTCCGGGCAGCGCTCGCTGCTTTAGCTTGAGCATCTTTAACGACCTCATCACGGGCAATGGTTCGCCCTTGTTCAATCATGCGGGCTGCGGTCTGCGCATTCGCAACCTGTGAAGATTCCGCGCTATCCCGTTCGGCCCACTTTGTTTTCCAGCTGTGATTCGTCCACTGGCTGCCCGCAAGAAACGCACCAGCAAGTGAGCACATCACGATGATACATACAGCGCCCGCTTTCATTGGTCTATCCCCCAGCACGTCAGCGCGCTTTCCTGGTCCCGCCGTTCCACCTGACCATAGCAGCCATTCTTCTGGCCTTTGGTCAGGCGACAATCACGGCCACCGTCTTTAATCCACCAGCGTATAGCTTCACAGGCTCCTTTCGTATCACCGGCGTTCATGCGGCTATAGAATGTTGATGGGTAACATTTACCCGGACCGATGTTATACGGGCAGAACGACGCGATACCGACCTTCTGCGGCTCAGACAGCGGAACCTTGATATTCCGGTCGACCCATGCCAGCGCCTTATCACGCTCAATGGCGTTAACCTTCTTGCACTGTGCTTCGGTGGCGGTCATGCCTTTCACAACACGCTTACCATCGATAACCGTCACGCCATGACATAGGGACCAGACACCACCAGGATCGACAACAGCCACCAGCGCATTACCTTCTTTCTCGTTAATGAACTGGTCGAATAATGCCTCCGCTGTAGCACCAGCACCGATAAGGGCAAGCATGGCAGCGCTCAGCTTTGTTTTTGTCGATGCCATATCAATGATCCTGTGGTGGTGAAGTGATGTAGCCACGCGCAAGGGCATCTTCGTATGCCTTCGTCTGCCGTCGTTTGAAGTAAAGGTTGGTGAAGAAGGTCGCTATGCCCAGAACTACGCCACTCACAAGAGCTATAAAGTTCCAGTCAAGCCCATGAAACCAGTCATAGACACGCGCTAACCCTGTGCAAATTAGGCCGCCTGACGTGCAGTACGTGGCCGCCGAGAAGATTTTGTCAGGCATTTTCATAGTCTCTCACCTCGCTGCGTGGCGGGTGCTGTGTGTGTTGGAAAGGGATCAGGCTCGCGGGCTCTTATGACAAAGGGTAAGTTAGGATTGATTCCCGGAGCCCGAAAACGAAAATCCCCGGCGTATGCCAGGGATGGGGTGTATTGTGTTTAGCAATCAGTAATTATCATCTTCATCTAGCTAAGAGTGATTATCCCCCGCAAAAAACAATAGACAACTTACAAAGTAAATGAATAAAAACTAGAGTTTCATTTTCTACCCTGACGGATTGATTGGTGAACTGGTCGATGTTTACTTTGACCTAGCCTTTAAATTTCTTTTATTAACTAGGTGAAAGATGAGCATTCTTTACATGTATTCCCAAAACAGTGACATTTATACCTCCCAAAACACCACTCAACATTCAAAATTGTAAAAAAAATCAATCTCGCATGTTTCTACTTCTTTTTCTCCATCTATTAACCCTTTCTTCTTCCTTTTTGCGATTCATCACCCTTTTATATTCACTAAGGGAGATCTTTTGTATTAACAGTGATGAGTTGAACAAAAATGAGATCAACTCGAATGCCATTGTCATACCGTAGAAGAATAAAAACATACTAACAAAAGAGAAAAAATCATTAGTAAATACTTTATTTAATACAGACCAGCATAGAGCAATTGTGAAGATAACTAATGGATACGCAATGTCTACAGGTACAATTTCCGGCCCAAAAGTTAGCCTTTTTTTGTTTGTCGACATGAACACTAAAAAACTCTCAGGCATGACAAATAGAAGAGCAAAAACACCAATCCCAAACCCTAACACGCTAGGGAAAACAGAAAGAATTGAATCATCAGGTTTCCAAGGGATTTTTGATACATCCCCTTGATAATAAACAACAATAAGTTCGACTAGGAAAATAATATAAACTGATTTTTTAAAAACCCGTTGCCACCATTTAAAAAAAGGGGCGACCCTCTTATTACATTGGCTATCGCCCTGATAAGCATATGCATTAACAATGCGGAATATCGCTCCAATAATAGGAACTTGCCTTATTCGACAATACATCCTTTCATTGAAGTCCGCATTGTTATCCATGATTAATCTCCAACTTCATCTAAAAATTTCTTGTTATTTTTAATAGTACTAGGAACAAGTTTTGTTTTTGCAATCGCTCGTTTTATTAAATTTAACACAGCTATGGCTTTTCCCGTTACCCCTTTATATTCTTTGAGGGTCAGTTGTTCTCTAACAGGGTAATTTTCCATTTGATATTTCTGTCTATTACCATTTTCATCTAGATATGAAACTTCAGCATTACCATATTTGGTTGCCAACGCCATTTGAACCTTTGCCTGCTCAGGCAGATCACTCATAACTGAGTTGTTAAAACTGTTATAGCTAGTTTTCCACTTCGAAACATGTTTATCCTTTAACTCTTGCTCTCGAAGTTTTAACTCACTTTCAATAATCTCATCAAAGGAATCAGAATTAGAAAAAGTCACAATCCCTTCATACTTCTTATATCCTTTTTTAGGCAATTCAAGAAATTCAGTAATTGAATCTGCTGAAGTAAGTTCCTCAATTTCTAAACTATGTTTTTTGAAAAGTCGAATGGCCTGAGTACCTAAGATCTCATTCAATGCATGAATAAGAGGTGTTCTCGCTGGTAAACCTTTTGTGTCATGAATAGCAAGCGTGTGAGTCTTAGGATCGAAAAAGAACTCTAAGTCATAACGCTTACTACTAGTATTCCCTTTAGACCTGTATTCAGTCTCACCGCTATTTGTGTCTACAAGGACATTAACATCATCAAATTTTAAGAAAGAACCATAGATAACACGTTTTTTATCAGTCTTGTCATACTCATATACAGTCACTGAAAAAGGCGCAAAAAACATTTCGCCGCGCATTTTCGTTGCAATAGAACTGAGTTTTCTTTTTTTTTCTTTACATTCTAGTATGAGAGACCCAACACCTTCAAAAAGACGGCAGTATCCATCAACACCAACCTCAGAAACGCTCTTATCAATGGGTAAAAGCTGTACGTTGTAAAATTTATAAATTGCCATAATTACTTGTTCCATGGGATTTTTATGGCACCAATGTAGTTTTTTGACTTGGTTTTTTCAACTTTAGAATAGGATAAATCTAATAAATAAACCTGATTTTTCATACAGATATGTACATAATTACAGGCTTTAGCAAGGTATCTTAACCTTAATGTGGCTGACCACACACGCATCCATTAACGATAAATTAAGATGCAACACATTGAAAATATTCAATATTATTTGCTCTTTCATTTAAATAAGCATTACTGAATAGAGGCTTTATCAGTTTACAAACCAATCTGATTATTAAAAGCAAAAAACCCGCGCAGTGGCGGGTTCTTAATGTTTGTTGCTCAGTTCGGTTTAACGTCCCGAGCTTAACATAATTGAAGCACTTTCCGCGCAATCATTCAAGTAGAATCTGTCGCCATTTGTGCCGAATACGTCACACATTGGCCTGTACAGCGTCGATTCTGCAATACTTAGCCAGACGTCAATGCGACTCTCGCACGTTCTCAGGCACCATTCAGGGTGTTTTTCATTGAGATGTCTAGCCATGGCTTTCTTACTCATTCGATAAACATAGCGATCTTCAATCAGTTTATGCAGCCCCTTGTTATCCGAACGCAAAAGCTCTGCGCTGATTACTGAGTCAATCTTCAGCGCTTCTTCATCCGAACAGAACGCCAGGCCGCTTTTGTTTTTGCCTTCGAGGATCTCTTTGAAGAATGCTTCCAGTTCAGGCTTGCTGATACCCGCTTTCTTCATACGACGCAGCGCCTCGTTGATTGCGGTCTTGGTGATTTTTCCGGAGGCCAGCAACTGGTTAAACATGTTCCCGCCAGAACCACCGCCAATATACGACCAGCGGCCCCACATGCGGAGCTTGCCCTGAATCCAGATGCTTTCGAGAGTTCGGAGGCGAACCATTTCGCCTGCTTTGCCAACTTCAGAAGGATTAATCATTATGCGTCTCCACTACGCCAGTACGCCGATTGCCAGCGCACGATCTAAAACGCGAAACAACAGCACCAGCTGGTCACCGTATTTCGCTTCAAATGCCACAGGGCTGGCATGCAACTCGTCGTGATGCTCTCTGCACAGAGGAATCACAAACAGGTCGTGTGCCTTAGTACCCATTCCACCTTGCCCGTGGCCTATCAGGTGGTGGGGGTCGTCTGCCGGGTTGTTACAGCACATGCACTGCTGTGACTTCACCCAGCGGGTGTACTTTTCGTTCTCCCAGCGTCGGCGCTTTGGCTTCAACATCAGGGATTCTGGCGTTTCCGGGTCAATCTTTAACGCTACGACCTTTTTGGCTTTCTCCTGCACTAGCTGCGTGGCCGCTTTAGCCGGGACAATGTCACTTTCACGCATCACCGATTGGTGGCGTTCCGGCGGCATGCGTAATGCTTTTCTCGCGATACTCTCCGGGATAACAGCCGCCAGGTCTTTGGTGACGAGCCACCAGCAGAACTCCGGCAGGGTCAGTTCATGTTCCGGAGGAAAACCAAGTTCACGACACGCAACAGAGATAATCCAGGATACCAGGTTTGCCCTCGCAATGCCTGCCTGACGTTCAGTCGCCTGGTCACGCTGCTGGTTATCACAATGCCAGCACAAACGGAGGGCGCCGGGGGAACGGCGCAACGTCGTGAAGTTGTGGTCATGGTAGTCGCTGAGTTCCCACTGACAGACAAGATGCTGTTCCAGCCAGCCCTCAAGACCCGGAATCCCGCCAGCGGCGTTAACTACCCTCTCATCTTCAAACACACCAGCCATAAACGGATCAGCGGCGAGCGGTTGAGTGGCTGCGGGTAAAGCGCCAGTTGCAAAGTTCGCGTATCCCTGCGGCTCTGTTTCCAGCAGCACGCGACCACGGGTAAACAACCCCATCAGGTCAGCACCTGGACGAAACAGCACAATCCCCATACGCGGGGCCACTTCGGGTGTTAACAGTGCTCTCACGCTCTATGCCCCTTAGCGATATTCTCCGCCCATAGACCGCCAATCCACTTCACACCCTTGGGTGTAAATCGCGCCTGGCTGAAAGCGTAGTTTGATGCGTTCGTGGTCCCGGTCTTAACTTCGAATCGTCCTGCCTCAATGTGCTGGTGATATGGCGTCAGCACGTTACTCAGGCGATACATAATGTGGTTATCCAGCAGGAATAACCGGAACTCCGGCTCTTTGGCGTTCAGCAACTTCGCCACCTGGCGGAATGACATTGAACCGGTGGCCGTGACGTAACGATCCACAAACTCAGCCTTCGGCGCGGCGAGGGCCAACTCTTCATGCAGGCGTTGTTTCTGCTCCTCCAGTTCGGCGGCCAGCCTTAATGCCTCAGAAAATGACTGTGGTACCTTAGGTTGAGCGCCCTGCTCCAGTTCCTGCCAGCGGTCCACCACTGCCGCGGTAAACTCAGGCGAAAGCCTGGCAACAATCACCAGTGAATCCCTTTTGTTAAAACGGTACTCCTGATAGATGTTGCCGTTATGGCTAAAATCGAACTGCGCCAACGGCGCGGTTAAAAGTCCACCAGCTGATAAACGCTCCGCTGAACGCTTAACGTCCCCATGTTTGCTGCTGACAAGTTCAGCGATTTCACGGCTGGACATCATGATCGGCTGACCAATTGCCGCTGCATGATGGGTTGGACACATTACGGTGATATTCATCTGGTTCATGCTCTTCTCCACTCAGGCGGCTGCACCCGCCGGTTGATATCGGTTGATCGTTATCTCAACCTTTCCCTTCGGTACCACTGGTCCCCACTCCACCAGCATCCGTTTAACCTGACTGTCGTCCTCCCACACGCCAGCATGTGTTAGGGCGTCAAACAGCGCTTTGTTGTAGTTGTCGATATCCCGGCGGCGCTGGTCTGGTGGGTAAAGAGTGATCTCCACCTCTGCGGCTTCGGATGATGGTTTGGGTAACTTGCGGAGCTGCTCGATAATGGCGGCACACGCCGCGCTCTGGAATTCGCGCCCCTTCTGGCTAATCAGATGGCGTCCCTTCAATGGGCCGCTGTTCGGTGCACGCCAGTAGGTGTTCACGCTCGGCGGGAACGGCAGAACCAGCCTCATAATGCGGTCTCCTGTGCTTCCAGCCAGGCAATGGCGGCGTCGCGAGCGGTGTCTTTACCTTCCAGCAGGGCTCGAACGATCGAAACAGCATCGTGATCCACGGCATCACCTGTAATCGTGATCCCGCGAGCAACTCCCGGTGCGACAGTTATATAGCCCTTACGCTTCAGTGCGTTCACATGTTCTGCGGCGGCGTTCGGCGATGCGCAACCGATCAGCCCCGCCAGTTCAATCATCGTCGGCGGGAAGCCTACTCGGGCCTTGTAATCCCTGATTGCATTCAGAACATCACCCTGACGCGGCGTTAGCTCATTCATTTTCTCACCCCATAGCGGTCATTCATGCGGCCAATGACACTGTAGAATTCATACAATTTCACACCCAGCGCAGCGACTTGCTGGTGATGTTTACGCAAGATCGGTAGGCATACTTTGTCCCATACAGGTTTCGGCTTAACCCGCATCGCGGCGAGAAGTTCGTCCGCACACCGACGGGCCTGTGCTCGTACAGCGTTCTCATGCTCTGGCTTCACTCGACTACCTCCAGTACGGCTACCAGGTCACTGGCAACTTCGCGGGTGCTGCTTTTGCAGGAGATTGAGCGACGCGCAGGAATTGTATGTAGACGGAAGCCGTGCTGTTCATACAGCTCAACGATGCGGGGCGCTATTGAGTTCGAGATAACGATGCTTGCGCCACGACGGTGAGCGGCAACGCAGCATTTCACCAGCTCAATCTGGTTATCCCAGGTGAAGCCACCAGCGGAATATGCAGTAAAGCCACTGGTACCCGGCATCGGCTCATACGGAGGATCGCAATACACCACATCGCCCTTCCCGGCCAGGCCAATCGTTCGACGGAAACCGGCAGTCATGAACACGCAGTTGTGCGCCATGCCTGCAAAGGCTTTGAGTTCCTTCTCCGGGAAGTACGGCGCTTTGTACTTGCCCCAGCCCACGTTGAACTGGTGAGACAGGTTGTAGCGCATCAGGCCGTTGTAGCAGTGTCGGTTCAGGTACAGGAACGCTGCAGCACGTTCGGCAGCGTCAAGAGTCTGGCCGTTGAACTCCTGTCGGATCAGCTCGTAGTTTTCCGGCGTTCCCATTCGTTCAAACATCCAGCGCGCGCTACTCTCGACCGTGTCCGGAACGACGGGCAGCATCTGGTACAGGTTGATCAGGTCAGGATTCACATCGGCCAGCAGGAAATTGGCGTGTTTATCGCTGTTGAGAAACACCGAACCACCGCCGACGAACGGCTCTATCAGGCGCAAGCCACTCGGGATGTGCTGGAACAGATCGCTCAGTTGGGTGAACTTGCCACCCGCCCACTTCAGGAATGGTTTGCTCATGAGCGGAACCCCGTGTTTTCAGGCAGTGAGTAATCCACGTCTGAGAAGCTGGCGCGAATTGGTGCAGCCTCACGGCGGTGCTTGTCCCAGTCCTTACGTGCTGGGCGACCTTTCGTTTCCCAGCGGGTGGCGATCTGGAGATATCCGGGGAAGTTGCCCGGAATGAACAGGGTTTTAGGCCGCATGTACTGGTAATCTTTTGTGCCATTCCAGTGCTCGTGCTTGTAATCCACCACCAGCATGAGTTCGTTCACTGAGAACCCCTCGCGAAGCCTGGCACGGATGTTATCCAGCGATGCAGGACACATCTGGAAACGTGAGCCGCTGACCAGGTTGAGATGCTTCAGCACCAGTTTTGCGTTTTCAGCCAGTAAATCCTCCGGCTCAACCTGATTATCCTCCCCAGCATCGTCTGGTTGCGCCGCAACCGGACAAGAAGGTTTTTTATCTGATGGATCAGTAGTTGATTTTACTGACGGATCCCCACCAGATTCTGACGGGTGAAAACCGCCTTCTTTGCTGGATTTCGACGGGTCGGATTTTGATGCATCAGAATTTGATGCGTCGGATTTTGACGGGGCAGATTTTGAGGCGTCAATTTTTGATGCGTCAGATTCTGACAGGTGAGAAAAAGCAGCCTCACGCAGCTTGGCAACGTTGAGTTGATATACGTTCGATGCATTACGGTTACCGTTTCGGCGCTGTCTGCGGGAAAGCCATCCGTCTTTTTCAAGCTGAGTAATGGCGGTCCGAACCGTGCTTTCACCAGCACCAATCTGACGGGCAATGGTGCCGATAGACGGCCAGCTAACGCCTTCATCGCTGCTGAAGTCAGCCAGACGCGCCATGATGGCAACGCTGGATAACTTCATGCCTGACGAAGCGCATGCGTCCCATACGTAACCTGTTAATTTAGTGCTCATGGTCGTCCTTTAATTCTGTAAACTTACGCTGGAATTGTTCAAGAGGGCTGAAGCACTCATGATCGTACCCTTCGCGAAGGTATATAACGCGCTGTGTTTCGGGTTCCCACCGGATGACTCTGACGGGTACTCCGTAGTGATCTCTGAACCGCCGGTTAACTTCAGCCATTCCGCGCGCCCCTTTTCGTTCATCTCAGCAAACGCGCCTACCAACGCTACACACGCCTGGTAGTTGTCGCCGCCAGTATCACCACGTACTATTTCCACATAGCCGAACGGGGTGTCTTTCCCCACCAGCGGTTGGCATCTGAATTGCTTAGCTGGTCTGAATCGGTTTAAACTGTTCATGCGTTAGTTTCTCCACTTAAAGAACCGGCGCACCAGACGCCTCGAGCTGCACACTCGGGGCGTCACCTTTTCTGCCGGTTGAAACGAAAACATCCACTGCCTGATCCGAAACACCCACGCCGTACAGCGCCATGAAGCCCAGGAACCCATGAATCTGGTGGCGGAGTTTCTTGCTAAATAAATCTGAAAGGGTTTTGCTCTCCGAGGTGTCGATCACCCCATCGGCTACAGCGGCCATCTTCGCAGATGCCAGTTCGCCTGCTGCCACTGTCGCCTGCATCTCGATATCGAAGAGATCAACGTTGTCGATACTGTCTGCCTTCGGAACCTCCACCAGCCATTTACCGCAACGGCCAGCGAAGTATTCAGCTAGGTAAGAGCTGCTCGATAGAGACTGCATCTGCTCCAGCTCAGCTACTGTGAAAAAGCGACTGCCACATTTCTGGTACAGATGGTTGTGGAACTGGTCGATAGTCATCCCTAAATCAGAAGCCATACCTAAACGACCATGCTTATGTGCCTTACACATCAAGCGGATTGCTGTATTTATGCTGTCTACCATGTTGTTTTCCCTCTGGTAGTTATCCTCAAATGCAGGATTTAGTAGACTTCTGATAAAGGGTTGTGTCGTACTTGAGTTTCCCATCCGTCCGGTAAGCAGCCTCTGCTGCTCGACCTTTCGGAATCAAACGCCCAGGTCTGTTTCGCCATTGGTAAACTGCTTCACTGGTTATCCCAAAAAAATCAGCCACCTTTTCAGTGCTACCAAAGTGCTTTTCAATGTCATCAGTGGTCATACGCCCTCCATTTGCTAAGTTTTATTAGATGCTAATTACAAATCTAAGTTTGGTCAACAAAAACTAAGATTACTTAGTTTTTTATCGCTAAGGATAAATTAATGGAATCAGTTGGCCAGAGAATCAAAGCACTCAGACGCATAACGAAGACGACCCAGAAGGAGTTGGGCAAGTTTTGCGGTGTAAGCGATGTTGCTGTTGGCTACTGGGAAAAAGATTTAAACATTCCCAGTGGAGAGGCTTTGACAAAGCTCGCTAAATACTTCAATACCTCAACAGACTACATCCTTTATGGAACTAACTTCGAAGACAAGCTGATAACAAGCATGCGGAGAATCCCTGTAATTTCTTGGGTTCAGGCAGGTGCCTTTACTGAGAGCTCGCAGACGCACAGCATCGAAGATGCTGCACGTTGGGTGGAGACGTCGTTGCGCATTAGTGACAGATCATTCGCTCTTGATGTAAAGGGGGACTCCATGACAAATCCCAATGGGCTACCTACCATTCCTCAGGGAGCAACCGTCATAGTTGATCCTGATGCAGAAGTGTCGAACGGAAAAATTGTGGTCGCACGGTTAGATGGAACCAACGAAGCTACTGTTAAAAAGCTTGTTATTGATGGCCATCAGAAATTCTTAGTCCCCTTGAATCCACGCTATCCTAACATCCCCATCAATGGTAACTGCCTCATTATTGGTGTAGTGAAAGGTGTTCAATACGAACTTTGATTTTCATTAGATTCCAAAACATCAAGCTAAGAAAAGTTTGATGTTTTCTATTGACCATAAAACTAAGTTAAGTTAGATTTTGTTTACTAACAGAGAACAAGCAGGATGTTCACTCAGTAGAAATCTGTGACGTATGAATGACCAGGTGAGTCGCAGGCAACAAAAAAGCGCCCATAGGACGCTTCGCTCTTTAACATTTTGAACTAACTCACCTTAAAAATTTCATATCATTCCGTGATAGAAATCATGTTAATCATTAGCAAACTAAGATAGTTATCTTGATGGGCATTTATGAGGAAATGATTATGGATGATTTTAAATTTAATATACCCGGCACACCTAAACGATATTACGATGCAAAAAAAAATAGCGACGGTTCTTCTGATGGATACATCGTTTACCTATCTCAAATAAAGGAACTAGCAATCGTACAGAATAAGTATTTTGATACGATCTTAGCTAACCATGGTGATATCAACGCCGCGATAAACAAATGCAATTATCTTATCAATGAATTTTTCAATGATATTCCTAAAGAAGCAAAAGATGAAATATTAAACTCATTGGACAAAATGGCTAATGATCTAAAGTCGGAACAACATAATAACAAAGAGAAAACCGAGTACAAGGTTACAACCCAAAAAAGTACATCTATTAGCGCAGGGAAAGTACTTAGTTTAATAACCATTGTAGTATTCATTTTCTCAGTTGTTATCGGCTTTAAGGATTTCATGGTCGGTTTTTTGATTCTTGTCTCTAGCATACTTGTTTATATTTTAGGAAAAAAAATAAGCAATGAAGTTGGCTGTGTATTAGTCATACTATCTTGTGGCGGGGTTTTACTTTATGCAAACTCTTCAAGTTCCACTGCTGTAATGGGTGAAAAATACTCAGAGAGAGCTCAATACGAGGAAATATTAAATAGAGACAGACAAAAAACATATAGTGATATGGCAAAGGTATCTCAATCTGAAAAAGCTGTGAAGGCTAATCTTAAGGACCCTGGCTCTGCAAAATTCACCAACAGTTTTATTGGTAAAAGTGGTGCCACATGTGGTTATGTTAATGCAAAGAATAGCTTTGGTGGATACTCTGGTGATAAACAATATATTAACATTGGGCAAATAACATCTATTGATGATGGCAGCGCTAATTTTGCTCAACTATGGCGTGATTTTTGCCGTTAATCATTGCTTATCCAACTATCACCAACCTCGCTCAGGCGAGGTTTTTTAATACTAAGTTAACTCACTGTTTCTAACAGAAAAATTTGGCGTGAATAGATATGGAACAATAGCTATATATCATTAGCTAAACTGAAAATTCTATTCCAAGTTGAGTGGAGAAGCTAACTGGCGATTGCAGTCGCCCGTTTCACTAAGCACCCTCCCCTGGGTGCTTAGTGAAACGAAACCCAAAACTTTTATTCACCTTCTGGTGAGGGATTCGTGCAACCAAAATTCAGCGCCGTGCAGGGCGCATATAACACGGAGAAACTAACAATGGGCAACTTAGTAGTCGTTTCAGAGCAACAACCACGCATGACCAGAGAGCAGTTGATTGATGCTGCCCGTAAAGCCGCCCCTCTCCTTCCAGCTGCTTCCCAGTGGCTGATGAACGAGCTGGCCAACCGGTTCGACATTACCAGCGTAGCGCTGTGTGAATCGATGGAACAGCGTAAGGCTCTTGCCGAAGACGTCATCAACTGGGCCAGAGAATGTGATCGGGTCACTGAACGTCATACCAAGTCGCCGTGCAACCTTCACGTCCTGTCAGCGCAAAGAGAGCTGCGTGAGTTGGACCCAACAACTGCTGTTGTGATTAGCGAAGGAGCTCTGTGATGGCTAACTCATTCAAGATGATGACCCGTGACGGGACCATCAAACGAACTGATACAGGCATGTTTATCAGCCTGGATGATATTCACGTTCGTGAAGGTTTCAACAAACGTGAAGACGACGAACGAACCCGCCAGGCAGATGACGACCTGTTCAACTATCTGATGAACGGTGGCTCAGTACCTCCGTTGGAAGTGATCGCCCGCGATGAAGGTGGTGTGTGGGTAGTTGAAGGTCACCGCCGTCGTCGCTGTTATGCGCGTTGCCGGGACGCGGGTAAGCCCGTAGACCGAATTCACATCATGCCGTTCAACGGTAATGACGTGCAGCGTCTGGCGCGCATCATGACGAGTAACAACCAACTGCCGCTTTCAGATATTGAACAGGCTGCTGTAATCCAGGAGCTGCATAACGCGTTTAACCAGACCACCAGCGAGATCGCAAAGCTGGTCAATAAGTCAGTCGCTACGGTTGAAAAACTGCTCACGCTGAGCACCGCTAATTATGACGTCCAGCAAGAAGTTAAATCCGGTGCCGTTTCCGTTGACGTGGCTGTTGATCGCGTAAAAGAGTTCGGCGAGAAAGCCGGTGAAGTTCTCCAGCATGACAAGGCTGTTGCTGCCGCCCAGGGGAAAACGAAAGTTACCCGTAGTTCTATAGCTCCAGAACTTAACGTGAAGAGTGCGCGTCGGTTCGTAGAACTGATGTCCATGGCTTCTATCAGTGACGAAGGTGTGTTCACACTGGAAGGCGCAGCTCTTGCAGAAGCCCTGGCAATTGTCGACGAGCACAAAGCTATAGCTGAGGCGCGTGAAACTTATCGCCTGTCTCAGCCCATCCCTACAACAGAAATTCGCGGTAAAAGTCTTTATGTGATGTTAGACGGTAAAGACATTGGGCGGGCCTCACTTTACCGCGGCAAAACCGTCTGGCTGGACATGGGGGACAAAACCATTGTTGCCAGCCAATCAAAAGCCGTTGCGTTCTTCGTCAAACAGTACAAACAGCAGCAGGAGAATCGCCATGACAGCAATTAACCAACAAATGACCCGCGAACAGCTGGCTGACCTATCTACCCTAGCCACTCAGCTTCTGTGTAAGGCGGAAGCAAATGATGATCGTGATACCGCTGTTATGGCTTATGCAGCCCAGAAAGTATGTGCAGAACTGATTGAGTCACGTTACGAGTTCAAGCTACAGCTTTCAGAGATGAAAGAAACCCAGCCCACACCCCTGCACTGGTAGAGGCGACGAGAAATGCGATAAGTTATATATTAAGAAATCCGAACAAGCTGACTATTCGGGGAAATGCAATTGGTGTGCAAGACATGATACCTCTCACAATTACAAAGGTAATTTATGATGATGATTTTTCCTGTTGTAAAAATTGCAGGAATAGTGGTACTACTAGCATTACTCAGTTCACTGGTAATTTTTGACAGTTGAGTCTAGTGCACCACAAGGCTTTAAACGTTTAAATTTATTACTTAGCTCAAACTTTTAACTTAATAGGAGACATCATGCCAATTGATAATGAAAATAACGATTTATTTGACGAGATTAATTATAATGCAAAAAGACATTCATCAACATTAAAGATGCTGTGTCTGTCTACAATGAGCGACTTTCTCCCAAACTATCCTTTACATGAAACTTTGATTAACCACCACATTACTAAGATTCATATTATCCAACAAGTCAGAATGATACAGCATTTATATAAACAGGCATGCAATAAGTGGAGCGAGATAAAAAACCATCCTGCATCCGGAGCTCCGGCGGACTTGCCTGATATATATTTCAATGAAGCTCCGGAAGTTTGTCACACTCCAGATAATAGACATTTTCTGGGTTTTTACACAGAGGAAATGGTCTATCATATGAGAAGAGTGTTAGATACATTGGTTCAATTGACATATGTAATGGCGACGCCAGATTTTGTCACTACAAAAATTTTAAGTAAAGATAGCATAGCATGCATACTTAAAGTAGATACTCCAAGGAATGACTTCGAAAAAATACTATTGGGTGATAACATTGATTATGATTCAGACAACACGAATTTCCTCTCGTGCATAAACTCTATCTTTAATAGTTTTAAGCATGGGTTTTATAATGAGCAAACATATATGCTGTTTTCTCATGATGCTCCTGCGACACAGACATTTTATATTAAAAAAGACTTGAATAAAAAAATCACCTTCCATAATCATAACACCCATCATATTATGATGGGTTTCCAAGATAATTTCTGTAGGATTATAAAAAATCAAAAAACCTATCTAGAAAAGCAAAGAACAGCTTCACACTTGTGATTTCTAGAACGTTACTATTTTATTAAATAACTACAATCTAAAGCATTGTAGTTATTGATAACAGGTGACTTAAGTTGTTTTATACGTATCTGCGCCACACAATATTATCTGTTCATTCAATAAATATCTGAGGCATCCATGGCATTATCAAACGGAACAATAGCAAAAACCATCTCAATTATTTCGCCAATAGCAATGATAATTGCATTAGGTTCAATCATGACCGCTTTAAGCTTTAATGTTAAAGAAACATCTAAGTTAATGGATATTGTATGGTCAGCACCAATTAATACCAATACACAACCTGATAAAATTGTTAAAGAAATAAGTATTTATAGGGATGAAGTATTCCAGTTAAGGAACACCCTGACAGCATTAAAAAACACCTCAACCCTTACACCAGAAAACGTCCGTATAGAAGAACTCGAGGGCAAGTTAAGTGAAGTCCAAAAAAAAGTTAACACGTTAAGTAATATACTTAGCGACAACCCAGAGAAGGCAATGTCCTTACCCCTGATGAGGAAAGATTTAGACTCATTAAATACTTCCATAAAAGTTGTTAGTGATTATTCTGATAAACAACTTGAACGCTTTATAACATTATTTTATTGGATTATTGGAGTGTTGACTATAGGAATCATAAGCATAGCTGCTGGTCTTTATTTTGGATTGAAGAAAAGTAATTAAATACCAACGCTTAAATCACAAATTTACGTAACCGGGTGCAGCCGGTTTAAGTGGAGAACAACCCATGAGCGATCGCTTCCTGACTGATGAGGAACTGGCAGAGGCCACAGGATCACCTAAAAAGTCTCTCCAGAAAGAGGTGTTAATACTGAACGGGATCTTTTTTATTGAGCGCCGGGACGGTTCTGTTAAAACCACCTGGTACCATATTAATCACCCTATCCAGAGATTAACACCATCAGCAGGGTCTCTGCCCACCCCGGGCATGAACTTCAACGCTATAGAGTGAAACTATGGGACGCAAACGCGCGCCAGGTAACGAATGGATGCCTAAAGGTGTTTTTTTTCGACCTTCTGGCTATTACTGGAAGCCTGGTGGAACGACAGAAAAATTAGCTCCGGCTGACGCATCAAAAGCTGAAGTATGGGTTGCTTTTGAGAAAGTTGTTGAGGGCAGAAAAAATGTGCTGACCTTCGCCATATTATGGAAGAAATTCCTGAACAGTGCAGATTACGCTGATTTGGCACCAAGGACACAAAAGGATTATCTGGCTCACGAAAAGTATCTCTTGGCAGTTTTTGGTGACGCTGAAGCCAAAGCCATCAAGCCTGAACACGTCCGCCGCTATATGGATGGACGAGGTAAAAAAAGCCGAGTACAAGCAAACCATGAACATAGTTCGATGTCGCGCGTCTACCGATGGGGCTATCAACGAGGTTTTGTGCCAGGAAACCCATGTGTTGGGGTGGATAAATTCCCCAAACAACAACGAGATCGCTATATTACAGATGAGGAATACTTAGCGATTTACAATAACGCTACAGATGCTGTTAAAGCAGCTATGGAGATCGCTTACCTGTGCGCTGCTCGAGTTTCAGATGTTCTGAAAATGGACTGGAATCAGATTATGGACAAAGGAATTTTCATTCAACAAGGTAAAACTGGTATTAAGCAGATCAAGGCATGGACTGAGCGCTTGGGTGCCGCAGTAGATTTATGTCGAAAATGGGGGGAAGAAGGCGCCGTCGTGAAAACGATGTACGGAGAGCGCTATTCTTACAAAGGGTTTAATGAGGCATGGAGAAAGGCAAGGAAAGGAGCGTCTGATCAATTGGGCCGACCTCTGGATTGCACTTTTCACGATCTGAAGGCCAAAGGAATTTCTGACTATGAAGGTTCTGGTCGGGACAAGCAAAAATTCAGTGGACACAAAACTGAGTCTCAGGTTCTGGTGTATGATCGCAAAGTGAAAGTCAGTCCTACATTGAACAAGAAAATGTAAAAAATGATACGCGCCGGAAGTCGTTTCCGGTGCATTTTTTTCTCGGAGGATTTTCTCAGATTTTCTCAGTGGGATTTCAATCACTGAAATGAAACGGCGTAAGTGATTGAATAGTGGCGGAGAGAGGGGGATTTGAACCCCCGGTAGAGTTGCCCCTACTCCGGTTTTCGAGACCGGTCCGTTCAGCCGCTCCGGCATCTCTCCGTTTTGATGGTTGCCATCATGCCAGGAATTTTGGCATTTTAACAGACCCAGTCTCTTCAATTACGTTCAAGTGACGAGTTTACGAGCAGAATGATGATTAAATGGCCCTGGAAAGCAAGTGACACTGCCGATAAAGCCGATTTGCCGTGGGCGCAGGCCCTGGCGATCCCGCTGTTAGCCAACTTGTCTATGGACGAGCAGGTGAAGCTGGTTCAGCTTGCCGACCGTTTCCTCCAACAAAAGCGGATGGTGTTTTTACAGGGGCTAACCGTCGAACCGATCACCGAAGCGCGTATCGCGCTGCTGTTCTGCCTGCCCGTTATGGAACTTGGCTTAGAATGGCTTGACGGTTTCCATGAAATTCTCATCTACCCTGCTCCGTTTATTGTCGACGACGAATGGGAGGACGATATCGGGCTGATACACAGCCAACGGGTGGTTCAGTCCGGCCAGAGCTGGCAACAGGGGCCCATCCTGCTCAACTGGCTCGATATCCAGGACTCCTTCGATGCCTCCGGTTTTAATCTGATTATTCATGAAGTCGCGCATAAGCTCGATACGCGCAACGGTGACCGTGCCAGCGGCGTGCCGTTTATCCCGCTACGTGAAGTCGCGGGTTGGGAGCACGACCTGCATGCCGCGATGAATAACATCCAGGATGAGATTGATTTAGTTGGCGAAAACGCTGCCAGCATTGATGCCTACGCCGCGACCGACCCGGCAGAGTGTTTTGCGGTGCTTTCTGAATACTTTTTCAGCGCGCCTGAACTTTTTGCCCCGCGGTTCCCGGCGCTATGGCAACGTTTTTGCAGCTTCTACGGCCAGGACCCATTGCAACGGTTACGAGATAATAGCCAGCAGGATGAAAATCCCCCGGCAGTACACTAAAACAACAGCTTGCGCTAAATTCAGCCAGTTGAATCAGCAAGTTAAATTTAGTGTTGACACAAATATCCATGCCCAGTACTATGCGCCTCGTTCACACGATTCCTCTGTAGTTCAGTCGGTAGAACGGCGGACTGTTAATCCGTATGTCACTGGTTCGAGTCCAGTCAGAGGAGCCAAATTTAGAAAAGCCTGCTTTCGAGCAGGCTTTTTGCTTTTCTGCGGTATTCACCGCAGAATCATCAAATCTGGTAATCCAGCACCGTTTCTTCCAGATCCATCGCCTGGCGCTTGATCTCTTCCAGCGACAGTCCGGCATTGCATAGCTCAATAAAACGCCAGACATAGTTCCGCTGTAGCTGACCACGTTTAAGCCCCAGCCAGACGGTGTTGGCATCAAACAGGTGATGAGTATCCAGCCGCACCAGGCTACCCGATTCCTGTGCATCGCCCGATTGCTCGGCCACCAGGCCGATACCCAACCCGAGCTCGACGTAAGTTTTGATCACATCGGAATCCTGGGCGCTGAGGACGATATCCGGCGTCAATCCCTTACGGTTAAAGGCTTCATCAATGCGCGAGCGCCCGGTAATCCCCTGGCGGTAGGTAATCAGCGGCCAGCGGGCAATCGCTTCAAGCGTCAACGGCGTGGTCTGTGTGAGCGGATGATCGGTTGGAACCAGCAGGCTGTGATGCCAGCGGAACCACGGGAAAGCTACCAGCGTGGCATCATTGCTGAGCCTTTCGCTGGCGATACCGATATCGGCGCCGCCGCTGTGCAGCAGCGCGTCAATTTCCTGCGGCGTGCCCTGAATCAACTCCAGACGCACATCTTTGAAGATTTCACGAAAAGCTTTGATCACTGGCGGCAGACTATAGCGCGCCTGAGTGTGCGTAGTGGCAATCGTCAATACGCCGGATGCATCGTTGGTAAAGAGATCGGCCAGGCGGCGAACGTTGCTGGCCTCATTCAAAATACGTTCGGCAATTACCAGCAGGGCTTTGCCCGGCTCGGTCATGCCTAATAAACGCTTCCCGCGACGAATGAAGATCTCGATCCCTAGCTCTTCCTCAAGTTCGCGAATATGTCGGCTTACGCCAGACTGCGATGTGTAGAGCATATTGGCAACTTCGGTCAGGTTGTAATCCTGCCGTGCCGCTTCGCGAATAATTTTAAGTTGCTGGAAGTTCACGCGTCACCCCGATTCAGTCAGATATGACGCTATTGTTAAAGTTTGTCGACCTGACAAACAAATAATAAAAACCAGCAACATATTCCTGAATGGAATATAAGCTTAGCTCACAAGCTGCAATTCACGGTTATCCAGCATTGGGCGGCTAACCAGCGACATCAAAATCTCTTTCACCGCCTGCGCCTGCGGCGAGAGCTGACCGCGTGCCGAAACGTTAAGCGATAAAGGCAGGCTCATTGACGGTGTCGTGATGCGTGCCATCCAGCCGTTCGCCGCACTGCATAGCGAACGCGCCGCCGACTCCGGCAGTACGGTCACACCCATACCGCTGGCGATGGCGGCGGTCAGCGTTGAGATTGACTCAATTTCACCAATAATCTTTGCCGTTAAGCGGCGCAGCGAAAACGCTTCGTCAACGCGAGCGCGTACCGCGCTATAGTCGCGGGGTAAAAACAGATTCATTTCGGCAACGGCGGTGAGATCGACGCTCTGCCCTGGACAGTCGCGAGTCCCTACCAGATACAGATCTTCTTTCAACAAAGGCTGGCTCACAATCCCCGCTAGCGGCGCACGATCGTACAGTACCGCCATATCCAGTTGACCGTTGAGCAGCTTGTCATTTAGCACCGTGCCGCTGTTTTCATGCAGATAGACCAGCACCTCCGGCAGCTCGTTACGCACCGCCTGTAGCAGCGGCATGGTGATCGAAGACGCCGCCGTTCCCGGCGCAAGCCCAATTGAAACGGTGCCGCTGAGAGTTTGTCCGACGTTATTGACCGCCAGTTGCGCCTGTTCGCACTGGCGCAGAATCGTGCGGGCATGCGTATAGAGAACCTTACCCGCCTCGGTCGGTGTGACACCGCGCTTGGTACGGATAAGCAGCTGCTGGTCAAGCTCACCTTCCAGCGTTGCGACCTGCTGACTCAGTGCGGGCTGTGCGATATGCAACACTTCAGCCGCCTGGGTCAGACTGCCGATATCGACGATTTTCACGAAGTATTTCAGTCGTCTTAAGTTCATTTTTGCCTCCGGTAAGAGATCCACTGCCACGCTGGCGTTAAGTAATCGGAGGAGTTGCAAGATGCTTGCCAGTTTTTATTATCTCGCTAAAACCGGCTAAACCTATCGCTGAAGGCCTTTTTGCAACCAGTCAGAAGATTGCCCTATGCCCCATTAGGGGTAAAGATGCACTTTCGCGGTGCAAAGCGGGGAGAAAATGAGCAAGAAAGGCAAAATTGCTGAAATTGTCAGCAAACGAACTTATTCGCGCTTTTCCCCCTTTGACAAGCCGTAGGGACATCGATAATATGCGCCCCGTTCACACGATTCCTCTGTAGTTCAGTCGGTAGAAC